>SDBT01002353.1_pt1 | contig 33453 bp, 32 predicted proteins | sample 2277101 | NCBI WGS metagenome assembly SDBT01 (sample SAMN10404973, study PRJNA504765) | marine sediment metagenome | isolation source: marine sediment core GS10_PC15, 103 cmbsf | place: Arctic Ocean: Southern Knipovich Ridge | collected 2010
CATCTGTAAAATAGTGCTTCAACAGGCTTGATACATAAATCAGGTTCCTGCTATGTGCCCAGCCGTTAATCAAATTGCCGCCACAGATTAACCTGCTGATTTTAACATTGCCGATCTTGCCCAAAGGCAGCTTTTTAGCACAACTCTTTGACTCCATTGTCTCCGTCCTCCTTTGCGGTGCCGCTAATGCTGCCAGCAACCGTTTCTCTTCAAAGCTGCTCAAACCTAATGCCACACCAGTCGAGCCGAGAAGGGTCTTTCGCAGAAAATTACGGCGATTTATGTTTTCAGACATAGCTTACCTTTGACCATTAGTCAGGTTCATAGATTAAACCACAATTAATCCAATATCAACTCCTTGAACTGCCCATCGTTTGTTCGGCCTCGATGGTCCGGAAATAAGTTTTGAACGTTGTAACAATATCGCTGCGCTCAGCGGCAACATCCGTGGTTTCGCCGATATCTTCTTTCAGGTTATAAATCTCTATCGGTGCATTCGGGTTTTTCACGAAATCTAACTGAACAGCCTTCCAGTCAAAGAACCTGATCGCTCTTCTATCCCCAAACTCCTCATTTATAAATTCCCAGTAAAGAAACCTGTGGCTCTTTTGCTTGTCCGGTTGCTCCATCAGCGTCGGGACCATACTGATCCCGTCAATCCCCTTTGGTGCCTCTACCCCTGCCAGTTCCGTAAACGTCGGCAGAAAATCCCAGAACGCAGAGCAGTGGTTGCTTACCGCTCCTGCCTTTATCTTACCCGGCCAGCGAGCTATCAGCGGCACCCTGATACCGCCTTCATACAGGTCAAGCTTAATACCTCGCAATGGCCCATTCGAATCAAAAAATTCCGGGTCGTGGCCTGCTGTGTTGTGTGGACCATTGTCCGAACTGAAAAACACGATTGTATCTTCATCGATATCCAGTTTTTTCAGCAAACGCATCATACGCCCCACATCACGGTCCAATCGGCTGACCATAGCAGCATAACCTTTTTCAGGGCCCGGCCAGTCCTTGTCCTCGTATTGCCCGGCGTCCGGCACTTCCATGCCCGCACGCTCGCGATGGCCGGCAAGCTCTTTCGGTATGAACTTTTCGCTGGCCTGGGGTTTCGCTTCCGAATTAGCGTGCGGAATTGTCACCGACAGATACAAAAAGAAAGGCCTGTTTTTATTCTTCTCTATGAATTCCAGCGAGGCATCAAATATCATATCATGCGAATAGTCAAGACGTTTGGTCGCGATACCTGCCAATCCGCCGTATGCTTTGGATTCCTCAGCAACCTCATTTCGCAAAAGGACCTTTTCATCATTTCGCCACAAAAATTCCGGGTAAAAATTATGCGCATGGGCCTGGTCAAGATAGCCGAAGTATTCATCGAATCCTTTCTTCAATGGCGCACCCGGCAGGTCCGGCGTCCCTGCCAATCCCCATTTTCCAAATAGCCCCGATGTGTAGCCGGCCTTCTTTAGTAACTGGGTAACTACAACCTCATCTTCGCTTATCGAATTACCGCCCCCTACGTTACTGGGCGCCCCTGACCGCCCCGTGTGTTTACCGGTCATCAGGCAAAATCTCGAAGGCGCGCACACCGTACTGCCGGCATAGTGGTCGGTAAAACGCATCCCTTCCGCTGCCAGAATATCGATGTTAGGCGTTTGAATGGCAGGCAATCCTTTGCGCCCTCGCGCAATCTGGCCGTAACAACCCAAATCGGCGTAGCCCAAATCGTCAGCCAGGACAAAAATAATATTTGGGCCTTTGCGTTTGCCTAAGAAACTCTCAAAACCACCCGCACAGCCCGACATTGTCATCGCCGCGGCACCGAAGCCCAATGATTTTAGAAACTCCCTGCGTGTGTAATTCTTAATACTCATTTTTTTCTCCAAAATCCAACTAAACGCTCAGTCTTTTTTGTAAGCGCTCATCGTTGCGTCCAGGACTGTCTTTACAGCTACGTTATGCTTTTTAGCCGCCTCGACACAATCCGAGAATTCCGGCTTAGCGTTTACAACCTCACCATCCAACATCCCGACCTTTATTCTTATTTCGCCGTACTCGGTCCGCACGCTCACAAATTCTCTTGCCAGTTTGCTCCGTTGCAGAATCTGCTTTCTAATCCCGAACGTAACCCCTTGTTTGAAGATAATCTGCTCTAATTGGCCAACGTCTTTCAATTCACAGATAACCGACATCTGCACCGCAGGCCGATTATGTTTCATATAGATAGGCGTAATAAACACATCCAGCGCGTTATTCTTGAACAGCTTGTCCGTCACCGACCCAACCAGCTCACCGCTGGTATCATCTATATTTGTCTGGAGCACACACACAGAATCCGCGTTAGCCCGCCCATCTTCTGTAGCCTGTCCTATGATCAGCCTCAGGATATTGGGAAATTCCTTCGATTCCAGCGTCCCCGCCCCGCATCCAATCGTTTCTATCTTCATTGCCGGCAGCGCCCCGAACTGCTCAACAACCGTTGTCAGAATCGCCGCCGCCGTCGGGGTCAACAACTCCGCTTGTATCGGCCCTGCCACGATCGGCACAGTCTTTATCAATTCCGCCGTCGCGGGCGCCGGCACCGGCATCAGACCGTGACTGCATTTAACTGTCCCCCCACCCACACTCAGGGCAGAGCAATACACTTTATCAATTTTCAAAGCCGCCAGCCCAATTGCAGCAGAGACTATATCGACAATCGAATCCAGTGCCCCCACTTCATGAAAGTGTATCTCGCCCGGGTCCTTGCCGTGTACAGCCCCTTCAGCGACCGCAAGCTTATTAAATACAGCAATAGCTATTTCCCTGGCCTTTTGGTCGATTCGGCTTTGATTGATAATTTCGGTTATCTGGGCCAGGTTCCTGTGATGCCGCTGGTCGGGTGCTTTAGGCACAAAGCTAAGCGCCCGCAGCCCCGCCCGTTTGGTCTGGCTTATTTGTATATCCAGGCCGTCCAGGCCTAAAGTCGCCAATTGCGCCTTTAGAAACTCAGCATCGAGCCCGGCATCGAGCATCGCTGCCACAATCATATCTCCGCCGGCACCGGCAAAACAATCAAAATAAGCTATCCTCATAACAAAAACCTCGAAATAAGTACTTTTCGATTACACAGGTAATTATCTACGGTAACAACCTCTTATGCAAGGATAAATGTTGCATCATACATCATCTCTGCTTGAATTGTGTTCGCATTTATGGTAATAAACTGCTGCGATATGAAAACCAGAACAAAAACATTATTAGCTGCCGCCCTTTTTTGCATAAGTCTCATTGGTATTGCAAAGGCCGACCTGGCAAAGCAAATCAATTCTATCATTGCCCGGCCATCGCAGAAAAAAGTGCAATTCGCTGTCCACATCGTAAAGGCGGATTCCGGCCAAACAGTTTACTCCCGCAAAGCAAACAAGGCAATGCTCCCGGCCTCGAATATGAAACTGGTCATCACCGCCGCCGCCCTTAAATATCTGGGACCGAGCTATGAATACGTCACACGGATAGGGCTTTGCGGTAACAATTTGGTGGTCTTTGGGAGCGGCGACCCGTTGTTTGGCGATAAGGTCACCGATTCTAAATACAATAGAAAAAAAGACTGGATATTCAAGGAAATAACCGCGGTACTCAGCCAGAACGGTATCGCCGAGGTCAACGACATTATTATAGACACCAGCATATTCGACGACCAGCGGGTCCATCCGAACTGGCCCAGAGACCAACTCAATCAATGGTATGCCTGCGAGGTAAGCGGCCTGAATTACAACGGAAATTGCATCGATATTACTACCAGAAACACCGGCGGCAGGGTGGCCGTCATTGTTGAGCCCAAAACCAGCTTTGTAAAGATTACCAACCGGGTCAAAGCTATCCAGAGAGGCAAAGGCGCCGTAGGTGCCTATCGCCGTCCACAAAAACCCAATGACCTTATCGTTCGCGGCAAGTGCAGAAAACAGCAGGGACCATTTGCTGTTGCCATCGAAAGGCCCGCGGCATTTTTCGGCTTTTTATTGGCCCGGAACCTAAGCAACGCCGGCATCGGCACAACCGGCCAACTTATAGAAAAACAGATAGGCCCGAATTGTAATTTCAGACCCCTGGCCGAATACCATACGTTAATAACCGATTGCCTTACCAGGTGTAATAAGAACAGTTTCGGCCTTGCAGCCGAGGCCTTACTCAAAACCATCGCTGCTAAAAGAGATTCCAGCACCACACCTGGTACCTGGGCAGCAGGCGCAGACGTAGTCTCACAATATCTTTTGGATATTGGCATCACCGATACCGAGTTCTGCATCGATGACGCCAGCGGCCTCAGCAGGCAAAATAAACTCAGTACGAACGCGATTACCAACGTCCTGCTGGACGTTTACAAGAGCAAACACTGGCAGATTTACAAAAGCTCCCTTACGATTGGCGGCGTTGACGGAACGATTGGCAAACACTTCAAAGAAAAAAAATACAAAGGCAAAGTTTTCGGCAAGACCGGCTATATCGCCGGCATCAAGGCCTTATCCGGCGTATGCAGCACCGACAACGGCGATTACCTTTTTTCGATTCTGACCACCAATGCCAATGGAAAAACCCGAGGCGCTATTAACGACATCGCAAAAGCTATCATTGACAACCGATAGAATTTGGCACATTACATTACGCATTTCTATAAGGATAATTAATTTTATATTCAGCTCTGCTGATAATAGATAGATTTTCGTAAAAAAAATACCAGAGATTCCATTTTTTCGCTAACTTTTTTGCACACAAGCGGTTATGTCCCATAATATAGACCGACAGCTCCCCTTTTCTGCTGTTTTTGCGACCTCGTAGTTGACCCGAGAGGTCGGATTTGCTATACTAATGGGTCTATGGCAAAAACAGCAAAGAAAACTCGGAAGAAACAAACGGAAAAGAACTGCGCCAAGGTTGTAAGGGTCAGAAGCAAAAAGGCTTTTACCACTTATGACAAGGCCATAAAGTACCTTTTCAGCAAGACCGACTACGAAAAGGAAAAGAACGTTCGCTATAACGTTACGACATTCAACCTCAGCAGGATGAAAAAGCTGCTGTCTTTGTTGGGCAATCCACACAAAAAAACCCCTACAGCCCATATAGCCGGCACAAAAGGAAAAGGCTCTACCGCCACAATGCTCGCAAGAATGCTTGAGTCAAACGGCTATAACGTTGGTTTATATACCTCACCGCACGTTACGCATCTTCACGAACGGATTGTCGTCAATTCCGAAATGATCAGCGACCGGCAAATGCTTGGCCTGCTCAACAGGGTCTATGCCTCTGTTGAGAAGCTTAGTAAAACCGATGCGCCAAGTTTCTTTGAGATTATGACCTCACTGGCGTTTATGCATTTTGTCGACGCCGAGGTTGATATCGCTGTAATCGAAACAGGGCTGGGCGGCAGGCTCGACAGCACTAACCTTATCAAGCCCGAAGTAGTCGGCATAACCAGTCTCAGCATCGACCATCAACACCAGCTTGGAACCACAATCGAGAGCATAGCAAAGGAAAAGGCCGGCATCTTCAAAAATGGCGTCCCAATTGTTACGGTCAAACAAATGCCCGAAGCCATGAGCGTCTTAAAAACCCAGGCACTTGCCGTTGATGCGCCTCTCAGTGTTACCGGCAAGGACATCGATTTCTCATACCGGTTTGAAACATCGCGCCGGCACGGCCCTCATACACGGATTTGTTTGTCAACATCGACGAGCAAATTCGAGCATCTACGCGTGCCGCTGTACGGAAATCACCAGGCTATAAACTGTGGATTGGCTCTGGCTATGCTGGCCAAACTCAAAGAACGCGGCTATGAAATTGACGACGAAAAAGCCATCGATGGCTTGAGCAACGTCTCACTTGCCGGCCGGATGGAGATGATTTGCGACGACCCGAGGATTATGATTGACGCCGCACATAATGCCGCAAGCATCGAAGCCCTGATACATGCGATAGGCCAAAATATCCCCTATGATTCGATGGTTGTAATCTTCGGATGCAACAAAGACAAAGACATTGAAGGGATGTTGCGTAAACTGCAATACGGTGCTGATAAAGTAATATTTACCCGGAGCTCTTCAGCCAAGGCTATCTCCCCGGACGAATTGGCTGATATGTATACAGAAATATCCGGCAAGATGTCCCAGACAGCTACGACTTTAGGCCAGGCACTGCGAATCGCCTCTAGCGCCGTCAGCAGAGAAGACCTGATTTGTATAACAGGAAGTTTCTATCTGATAGGACAGGCCAAAATCAGGCTTCAGCCAAATTAACTTACTCAAACTGACCGTTTCTATCGAAACGGGTCAGTTTGAGTTACTTCCCATCGGCCGTAACGACAAATCCTCTTGTTTTGTGTCTTTGTGTCCGGTCCGCCGACTATAATCATTGCCGCCACATCCGGATGGCCCTGACAATACTGATTGACTTGTTCCGGCGTCATAACCATAAACGCGGTCGAAAGCGCATCGGCCGTTGCGGCATCAGAGGCAACCGCCCACGCGGCAGTATTACCTTGTACCGGCTTTGCCGTGCGCGGGTCAATAATATGTACGCCCTTCAAAAGACCTGAGGCGCCGACGGCACGATTCTGCAGTTCAATGTGTGCTAATGTTTGTTTCATATCAGCCGGATTGCTGAATGTAATTGGCCAGCCATTGGTTTCGGCCGGTTTATCGACCGCCAAAACCGAGCTGTATCCACCGTGAATCAAAGCAACGTTAATGTCCCATTCACCCAGAAGCCCGGCTGTCATGTCAACCGCATAACCTTTACCGATACCGCCAAGGTCGACCTTAATACTATCAACCACCACTTTAACAGTATACCCGTCCTGGTCCAATTCAACCCCGGACTCTCCCGAAAGAGCCCCGATAGTAACATCAAAAGCCCCATCAGTTTCATCATACATACGCCCGGCGATTTGCAGACACTCAAAGGTCGGCAGACTAACCTGCAACGGCTGACCTGCCGCCAGATTATTAATCCTCGCCACGTCACTATTTTCAATAAAACGGCTCAATTCCGCTTCAAGCCTGTTAATCTCACCAAAGGCCGCATAAGCAGCCTGGCAAGCATAGTCCGCATCCGGATGGACAATAAATATCTCGAAAGTGGTCGCCATTGCCTGATGCGAAAACCGCTGCAGGTTCGGTATTGCGCCAGGCTCGCTGCCAACAAGATTAATTTCCTGCGATGGTTGAGTCATTTGGTTTATTATATACTGATCTCAATTGAATTTTCCCGTTTATTCGCGGGTAAGTAACTTAAAAATAATCAGTTACACCTTTATTCGCGGACATTTATTACCCTTAAGGGTATATCTGCGATTGAATTGTTTTTTCCTGCTGCCGGCGGTCATACAGCTCTTTGGTTACAAACCCAAGCAATTCGGTCTGCGGCCGCAACTGGACAACTGAATCGAATAAAGGAACGTACAGTTTCTTTTCGCCTGCGGCGTCCTGCTGATATATTTTTTCGATTACCGCCTGCTCCAGACCCGCTGAAGTGATAATCACCTCTGCAGCCGGGGTATCGTCATTGATGTTGTCCTGCCAGGCAATTTTGCCAAAACCGCGAAGATACCACGGCAACGGCCAGTAATCATGCTCCGGGCAAATTACCTGAATATACATATCCTCCCTGTCGGGATGGGCCTTTGCCACATCTTCAATTCGCTCAGTAATTGTGTAGATGTCTGTGGTAGTATGAGCATAAACGTATGGATTTGTTACGTCGGCATAATACCTGTAACTTCCCAGATACCCCTGCCAGGCCAAATGACCTGTGCCGGCTGCCAGCAGCAAGCCGACTGCGTATCGAGTCCGAATATTCGGGCACAACTTTATTAATGTCACCGCCCCGACACCAGCCAGAAGAATCATCGCGTGCAGGAAACTAAGAAAACACCACGGCGTTTTATACGGAATAGCCGAATACAAAACAGTCATAACTATCGTATAAAAAGCAATAAATCTAAGCAAACCGGAATTAACACCAGAGGCTCGGTTTTTCGTCACTGCCGCTATTAAACCCACCACCGCCAAAAGAACAATCAATCCTTCGCTCCATACCGGCCCATCAGCATACCTGGAATAAACCAGCATCCTTAGGTAATAATACCACGGGTGTATATGCAATTGATTTTGGCCGGCACGATTGAAGTAACTCGCGTATGCCCTGACCGAATCCGCAATCCCGCCCGGATTAGTCAGAAACGAAGAATAGAACAATGCCGAAACTACAATCGCAGTTGCAATGGCAATAACAATATGCCGGGACTTTATTGCTTTAGCCGGCGCCGCAGCCGCACCCCCCTGCCGACGTTGAATAATCACCAAAAGCAAAACCGCCAACAACATCGAACCGAAAGCAATAATGCAGGTTTCCTTCGTTGCGTATGTCAGCCCTAAAAATAGGCCTGTCAATAACGCCCATTTCATATTTTTGTTTTGAGTATATCGCCAGCCGCAGGCGATTACCCCAAAGGTAAAACATACCAGCAGCATCTCGTGAATATAACAGCGACTGTAGAAAATCATCGCGGGTGAGACAGCCGCAAATACTGCTGCGCAACCCGCGACCGCCCTGCCCAGCCCATCAGCTACGAGCAAAAGCAGCAAGATAAGTAAGGCCCCGAAAGCCACAGGCACAATACGCAGCGTAAATTCGGTCACCTCGGTAAATTTGCCCGCTGAACTCAACCAGGCAGGAATAAGTGTCAGGTAATTGAGCGTCGGGCCGTGATATTCGGCCCGGTCATATTTATAATCGCCGTTTTCCAGCAGTAAGCCGAACTTTTCTGCGTTGACCGCCTCGTCGGCGTGCATCGGCCTTTGCCCCAACCTCGGGACGCGCAGCCCGACTGCCAGTATTGTTGCAGCCAGGATAAGGACGCAGCATTTTTTCGGGTAATTCATTCTACAGGTTTGCCGTAAACCGCCACTTCAATATAGTGGTTTAGCTCATTGCTGGTGTTGCCGTTGCTATACAGCCGGACATAACGCCCATAAACACCTTTGGCATCGATTAGTTTGCCCTCGTTGGTCTCGACATAGTGCATGTCCCTGCCGACACCTCGACCCAGGGAATTGTCGATGTCATTATTAAATACAGTCTGGACGTTCAGGATGAAGTCAGGGTCGTCTGCCGTCTGCACCAGCACGTCATAATAAACCAATCCCTGCTTATGATAGTGCCATACCACAACCGCGTATATTTCGTACACAGCTTCCAGGTCGATGGTAACATGCTGGACAAAGGGACCCAACTCAACGTAGCTTCCATCGGAGGCTTCCTTATCATCATCGGTAATCATCGCAATCTCACCGATAATTGGCATATCGTCAGTGCTGGCCACTGATTTGCCTAAAGCTACATTGGTCGTTCCCGCCGGTGCATAAAAAGGCGGACGGGCTTTACCCAATGGCTTTTCCAGGTTCGCAACTCTTACATTGGTCGGCGTTCCCACAAACATCTTTCTTGGCAGCTTTATCTCAATCGCAACAGGCTGTGAAGAGGCTTCGACCGCCGGTTTTGTGGTCTCGGTATCGCCGGCCTTGACATCGACCTGTTTCGATTCTTCCGGCTCTTCGACAGTTTCCTTCGGCCCGGATTTCTTACAGGAAGGAACAAACAACACCAGGGCCAACAATATGACAATATAAATTCGTACAATCGAATCAGATTTTTCTCTCAACATTTTGTCCTTACCTTAAAAAATAAAAACTAAATCGGTTCATTTACCTTGCGAAATTATATCCTGTTTACGGCCTTTTGTCAAATTGACTCAGTCTGCCAACAGTTCCCTTAGCTTGCAATGACAACAACTCTGTTTTCAACAGAGCATATCGCCGAATCATTGGCACGCCAGGCTGACCTCTGCGGCAAGCTCCCTTACCGCGGCAATCGCCTGCGAAAACAACTCCGGTCCGGTTGAGCCTCCGAGCTGACCGCCTGCCTTAAGATGCGGCTCCATTGTAAGACAGCCCTGATAATCAATTTTTGCAAGCTCGGCAAGCAGCTCTTTTATCTGCCCATCACCTTGCCCCGGTATGCTGCCGATGTCCGCGCCCGGTTTCCAGTCCTTGATATGAACGTGCACAACGTAAGGCTTCATCAAAGACCAGCAGGCCTCGATAGCATTGGTTATCCCGCCGGCACTGACAAAATTAGCAGGGTCGTATACCAGCCGAAATTTTGGCGAATCGATGGCTTTTACAAGGTCAACACAATTTTCGGCCGTGTGGCCGTAAATGTTGGCTTCGTTTTCATGGACCATAGTCACATCGACATTCTCTATGACTTTAATCTTGGCCTCTATCCTCTCTAAAACCTGCCGGCGACAATCGTCGATGTTCTCACCCTCCGGGGCGTAGTAACTGAACATTCGTATAAAAGGTGTTTCAAAGAACTGTGCCAACTCGACCGAGTGTTTGAATTTATCCAGGTGGGGCCCAAAAGGCTCATCGAGTCTTATCTTGCCTATCGGTGAGCCTATCGCACTTACCTTCAAGCCGTAATCCTGTATCATACTCCCCGCTTCATTCAACTCATCCCTGGCCAGATCCATAATGTTTTTTTGATTGATAAAACGTGGCTCAATATAACCCACATGTTCTGCTGCAAGATATTTAACCTGCCCCAGAAAGTCATCGGTAACTTCGTCTGCGAATGCGCTTAGTTTTGCCATATCTTTTTCGCTCCTCTGGTTAAGAAACAAAACGCTTTATCACTGCCGACAAATTGCTATTTACCGAATACCCCATAGAGGTAATAAACGATACAGACTACCGAAACAAGAATCGCGACAAGCATTGCAATGTTCCAGATGACCGCTTTTTTGCCGCGAGGCTTGTCATCGCCTAAATACTTACTGCTGTTGTGCAGAATGAAAAATGCAATGTAAGCAATCGGCAGCATCAACCCGCAAATCGCAGAAACCGGAACCGCAACCCACGGACCCATATATTTCCAAAGAACCACTCCCGCCATTGCCGGCGCCGGCACAAGACACGCCAGCCTGTAATGCCAGCCGCCCGGCTCGACCTTGAAAATCTCGCACGCCGCAAAGCCGCAAATCAGCATATGGAGGGTTATCGTGCTAAGCGCCATCCCAATTATCCCAAGCCCGAAAACCACACGTGAAAAAAACACACCAAGCCCCGCTGACTCAAACATAGTAGCTGCCGTCGTTGGCGACAGCATAGTCGCACCGGAACCAAAACCTTCGGGGCTATAAATAGTACAGCCGGCAGCGATAATCATCAGTGCTGTTGCAATAGAGTACGGAATTAGCATACCAACAATTAAATCAAAAACCGAAAGCCCTCGGTGTTCTCTGCCCCAGCCACGTGCCAGAAGTGTATACGGAAATAGAAATGTCGCGTTTACTCCAATGGCCGCGCCAAAGGCACCCATCACCACAGAAATCCCACGCCGGTCGGTCGGAATATGCAACGGCAAAAAGCCTTTCGCGACCTTGCCCCACTCAATCTTACCAGCAAAGGTCATACGTACAACCACAACCGCAAAGGCAACAACAATCATCCACACCAGACATTTCAATATCCTCTCATAGATTCTGACCCCCCTGCTGCTGCTGTAGCCCCACGTGATTGCGGTTGATATAACCAGAAACATTACACCAAGTCCAAGAAGAAACAGTATCTGTTGTCCCGACGTCGGCTGCCAACCCGTGACCGCCTTGATTATGTCATCGGTCATACCCGCCGCCAAAGCATACTGGGGTATATGCCATATTATTGTTACCAGTATCGCCGTAAGTACCCACAACCAGGCTACCGAAGGATGAACGAATTTCTTTACAGCATCAAACGGCCTGACGCCGGTTGACAGCGTCTGATGGGATATGGCAGCATACATGATAACACCCAATAGCATCGCTATCGGCTGGACCCAGAGCAGTTTATACTGCAGGAACGCACCGGCAAAAAGCGATGCCATAGCGCTTCCACCACCCAGTGTCAATGCGCTTTGCATCCAGCCGGGCCCCGTTTTGCCGAAATAACCACGCCATCGTGTCAATATCGGTTTGGTCGCAAGTTCTACAAGTTCGGCCTTTTCCTTTGCTAAGGCCTCCGGCGCCGAGGCCGTAAACATCGGCAGTCCCTTGATAAGAGCCGGACCTTCCGTCGATTGCTCTTGTTGGTTTTCCATATGATATCCTTCCCGTTTTTTAACATTCAAAAGAAAATAGAATTATTATAAATTCTCGGGTTATTGTCAAAACAAACTTTGATATATTCTCGAATTAACGCTCGCTTGTCGTGCAGGTTAAGAACAGAAGTGCGATTTTTGCAGTGTAAGGCAAGAAACTTTTATCTTACTATTTTGGCTTGCAACTTGCCGTTGTTTTTTAGTTCTTCTTAAGCTTTAGAATCAATTCGATTTCAACGCTTGACCCCAATGGAAGCTGCGCAACACCAACCGCAGAACGCCCATGCCGCCCCGCATCACCAAACACATCAATCAATAATTGCGATGCCCCATTGACTACATGGTGCTGGTCGGTGAAATCGCTGTCACTGTTGACATAGCCGGTCAGCCGCAAAACTCGTTCGATTTTATCGAGCGAACCGAGCTTGCTGCAAACAATTCTTAAAATATTTGCCGCGCATAGCGCAGCGGCTTTTTGGGCATTTTCAAGACTGACCTGGGATGGCACTTTGCCCTTACTGATAAGCTGACCGTTATCGACAGGAATTGCGCCGGAAGCATAGACTGTAGTGCCGTCAACAACTATCGGCTCATAAAGCGCCGCTGGCGAGGCAATACGCTCCAAAGGATACCTTAGTTCCTCAAGTTTCTGCTCACGTTCCTTCATATCCCCTGTAACATAACCCATTACGCTGCGAAAAGCACGTAAATTTCACCACCGTGCTCGATTACCATGTTATGGCAATGCCTCGTACCACTCCTGGGCAGGTAACTTTGTAAGCGTTCCGGTAAAATCATCGACATCTGCGCCAATGCAAGGCCAGGGTTTTCTTTCCGGCCAGGTAAACACAAAAACAGCCTGTATGTCACTTATTGTCAGGCTTTTGGCGGCGTATGCAGACTTATACCAAATGCGTCTTCATAAGCTTCTTTTAAAACTTCCGAGACCGTAGGATGCGGAAAGCTGACTTCGGTAATCTTTTCGCTGCTGCCGATAAGCATTCTTGCTGCTGCGGCAAGTTCGGTGACCGCTGCGCCGACCATAGTAACACCCAGGATTTTGTCGCCGGCCTTGTCACGAACAACGCGTATTTCACCAACGGTTTCATTGTGGCCGATACTTCTGCCGTTGGCCTTGAAAAACGCCTTTCCAACTTCTACGTCAATGCCTTCGTTTTCACACTGCTGCTGGTTTTTGCCGACTGAGGCAACCTCCGGGAATGTATACACTGCTCGTGGAATCAGCGAATAGTCGGCCATTTTCGCATTGCCGCCAATTGCGTTTTCGGCAGCGACTTCGGCTTCGGCGAATGCGCCGTGGGCAAGATATGTAGTACCGACAGCATCGCCAATGGCATAGACGCCGGCGACATTGGTATGCATTTTGTTATTGACGATGATAACCGAATTTTTGGTTTCAAGGCCAAGGGCGTTTATCGTATCGGCGCCGCAGATTGCTTTTCGGCCGACAGAGACAAGGACTTTTTCAGCTTCGATTGCCTGGCTGTCAGCGATGCTGACTTTTGCAGGGCCGGCGGAGGTATCGACGGATGTGACCTGCCGGCTGGTTAGTACATCGATGCCGGCCTTTTTGAATTCACGCTCTAAAAGCCGGCCAACCCATTTGTCTTCGTTCGGCAGGAGTGTATCAAGAGCTTCGACTATTGTTACTTTTGTCCCGACGGCTGAATATACGCAGGCAAGTTCGCAGCCTATAACGCCTCCGCCAACGACGAGCATTGATTGCGGAATCGAATCCAGTTCCAGGGCTTCTTTGCTGCTTATGATGGTATTGCCGTCAAAGGTGAATGCCGGGATTTCGATTGGTTTTGAGCCGGTAGCGAGGATTATGTTCTTCGCGGCAAGGTCGGTTTGGCCGGCGTCGGTCTGGACTGTGATTTGGCCGGGCGCTGTCGCGGTGCCGGTGCCGTTGAAGATTTTGATTTTGTTGGCCCGTACAAGGCCGGCCAGGCCCTTGCGAAAGCCTGCTACGATGGCGTCTTTTCGCTGCTGGATTTTGAGCCAGTTGGGCGATGCCGAAGGGATATCTATCCCCATACCGGATGCGTGTTTTGCCGACAGCAGGACATGGGCGGACGCTAAAAGCGCTTTTGAGGGGATACAGCCGCAATTGAGACATGTTCCGCCGATATGTGATTTTTCAATTAATGCAACGGCTGCGCCCTTCTGGGCACAGCGAATAGCTGCCGAATATCCGCCGGGGCCGCTGCCGATTACTACAACGTCAAAGTTTTCAGCCATGTTCGATACTCCTGATTTATGCCTAATTATTTTCAATCGCCGGCCACAGTATAACGCAAAACACGAGAATTATAAATGATTAATCATTTAAAAGCCCCTTGCCACTTCATCCAAAACGAATATAATTTGCGTAGTCGGAGCGAAGCGTAGATCCAGCACTTACTCTGGTAAGTGCTGTGGTAATTGGTGCTGGGGAAAAAATAGAAAGCTTTGTATGAGCGAAGTCGAAAGATATCAAATTAATTGAACCATCGCTGAAATAGGTGTTGTGATGAATGACAAAGACAAGTATCAGTTCTTCAAGGATGCTTACGAATTTGAGCACCAACGTAAGGATGCGATCAATGCTCGCCTAAGTTTAATCTTCACTGCACTTATTGTAATAATCGGAGCAGTGACTTACTTTATTAATAATATAAATTTTATCCATATAAATAGTTTTAAAATTATTTTTTTTATTCTGTTGGCTATAACGCTAATATTAATCGCATTTGCCTTTTACTTCCTATGCAAATGTTTATTTTCATTTAAATATCGATATGTTTCAAGGCCAAATAAGATAATAAATTACATCAAGGATTTAGAAATTTATAACGCAAAAAGCAGCAAATCGATAGATATAAATGGGAAGATTGAGAATCTTTTAAATTTACAGCACAGTAATTCTGCTTCTAAAAACAGGGCTAATAATAAAATAAAAAATGGTTATTTTATACGTGCCTTAAAGGCTATTTTTGTAGCATCAATTTTTGTTGGACTTTCAGCTATACCTTATTATATTATTAAAATAAGCGAACCTAGAAAAATCGTTTATGTAAACGTAGATAACTTTTTGGAGATTTCTAAAATGTTGAATGGAGATGAAACCTATAAAAACACCTCAGACCCTAAACCTGAACCTGAACCAATTGAACCTATACTTCCAGACACTGAGGATATTGATGAAGCAGATGTTACTGCCCCAGATATTGAAACAACAACAGAACCTAACGAGTAGGTGGTATGATTTGCAGAGATGTATTTTGATGGTATTCCTCGCATAATGAGTTCGCCATCCGTCTTCGCTAAAGCTACGCCGGACAAGTAGGCGGATAAATATTGAAGAACCAACGGAAACTTGTTATACTGGCTGTATAAGCATTGTTAGGTGTTGACGATGGATGATTTTTTTAACAAAATTGGACAGATGACTCAGTCTGCAGCGCATAAGTTGCATGTGAAAAGTGCGCTAAATCCCATGTTATGGCTCTGTGCAATAATGACACCTGTATTACTTACATTTGCATATTGTTTTCGTAACATCATTCAAATAATGAATTTGCTCGTCTTTGTTGCAATTACACCTGTTGGATTAACATGTTTAGGTTTCGCCTTCTTTGCCATTTTTAAGCCAGATAAACTTCAATCTGAAGATTATCAAATTCGACATGAATCCTTGCAGATTATTCAGCAAAAAGATGGACAAAAGATAATTCAAAGCACAGTTCTTGAAGCTATAGCAAATCCAGAAACGCCAAGTTTAACTAATGGAGGGTCAAATAATGCTTAAACCATACCTCCTACTTTTTGACGTTACTTTTGGCAGCAGGCAAGAAATCCTAGATTATCTAAATACTTGCCAAGAAGTAAAAAATTGGTTTGCTGCTATGCCAACAGCTATAATCATTATTTCAGATACGACTCCAGATAAATTACGATTAGCATTTCAACGTAAATACCCAAACCGGTTTCACTTGATTATAGCACTTGAATCAAATAACTATAATGGATGGCTTAATGAAGTAGTATGGAATTTCATTCAACATCCAAAATCTTCAGGCCGTTGGCCAGATTAAAGTGACATGTCCTATAGATTTTCTCTTTTGCTTCCAGTAATCTGCATCACTAAACCTGGGAAACTTTCGCTAGTTGCACTTGTCTCTAAAACACTTCCATCTATTGTTCCTTCAATTGAAAGAGTGAAAGTGTCAATTTCACCAAAAACAGAAATGCTATTATGATCATACCTAATAACATTAATTTCTCCTGAAACTTTACCATCTACCTCTTTGCATTGCCCCGAATAATAATAGCCTGCATCTCCACCCAAAATACGTTCGTCATTCAAGACGAATACACCTTTGCCGTTAAGTTCCGCAGAAGACTTAAATTCGACAACCCACAATCCATCATTTTCATTCATAATATATCCTTCCATCTTTTTTCATAGTAATATCGATTATTTAGCTAATTACATAATCTTCAGTCATTGCATCAACGATTTCTTGAACCATTTTGTTAATTTCTGTTCTGGCCTTTTTCAAACATCATACACCCCAATTAAAAAAACATCAAACAAAAACCTTTTCTCTGAGACCTCCGTGCCCTCTGTGGCAAATCTTTTCTTTTTAAAAATCTGCGTTCATCTGTGGCTAATATAAATTTTTTCCTTGATTTTATTTAAAAATATGTTATAATACCCCCATGTTCGCTTGCCCCTTAGGGGGGCCAGAAGGCGAACGCAACGCCAGAGGGCACCGCCAAAGCGTCAGCAGACCAACTATTCACTAAATACTAACGACTATTGATTCGCCAAGGGCGAATCAATCAAATGCGCAGGGGGGGTATGGTGTAAAATCCCGATTTTATAAAAAAACTTTATCGCCGGTACCATAACCACATACGTCACTTTCGGCAGTCACCAAAGCCGCTTTTTTCGCATCAAACGCGCAAGTTTGTCTAATTACGGGGCAAAGATTTTTTATGAACGGAATAGAGAACAGCCTGTACAAAACGATACTCGAACTTCAAAGACTAAACCTAATCAATCACTTTGAGGCAATTATGCAAAACAAACCCAATTTATGCGTTTTTTGGGCCGTAAGGGGCGATTGTGAAGAAAAACAAACCCAATTCAAAGCCAATCAAACCCAATCAAACCCAATTTGGCGCCTAAATAACACCATTAAAAAGCAATTATTTGACATAGCGGGTCCTGACAAATATCATGTACAATAATATATACATTGGACGTTTATTCTTTTTGCAGGAAGCAAAAGTGAGATTCATTCTGGATTGTATATATCTGTTGGCAGGGCTCGCTTTGACCCCTATGGTTGTCTACCGGATGGTCAGGTACAACCGCTATAGGGACGGCTGGTCCGAGCGCCTGGGCAAAATCTCCCGCAAAAGCCCCGAAAAGAAATGTATCTGGATACACGCGGTAAGCGTTGGCGAGGTTAACGCAACCAGGACAATAGTGGCCGAGTTAAAAAACAAATTCAGCGATTTCGAAATCTTAATAACCACCACTACCGATACCGGCTTTGCCCGTGCGTCGGCCTTGTATGCCGACGAATTAAAAGTGTCCTACTTTCCCTTCGACTTCTCACCGACGATGGCCAGAGCTTTTCGCAGAATCAGGCCTTCACTTTGCCTGTTGATGGAGTTGGAGGTCTGGCCCAATTTTATGCAAATCGCGCAAAAGCTGAATGTCCCCGTTGTTGTTGTCAACGGCAGAATCAGTGAAAAAAGTTTCTCCCGCTACAAAAAGATAAAGCCAATCGCCAAAAACATATTCAAAAAGACAAGTCTGGTTCTTGCCCAGACCGACCAGTACGCCCGGCGTTTCACTGAAATCGGCTGCCCCGCTGAAAAAGTAATCACGACCGGCTCATTAAAATACGATACCGCCCAGATTGCCGACAAGGTCGAAGGTGCGGATGCTCTGGCAGCACAGTTGAAAATCGCAGACCAAAAGTTGTGGATTGCCGGCGCCACCGGCAAAGATGAAGAAAAAATACTGCTTGATGTCTATCAGGGATTGAAACAACAGGACCGGTTCAGTGATTTGACATTGGTGGTCGTGCCTCGTAAACCAGAGAGATTCGACGAAGTGGCAGAACTGATAAAACAGGCAGGTTTCGATTTAATTCGATACAGCGAGATAAAAACAGCAAACGCATCGGCTGTAATCAACAATCGGACGGTAATCTTAGGCGATACGATGGGAGACTTGCGAAAGTTTTACTCTCTTGCGACGATAATCTTTGTCGGCCGCTCACTTGTGCCGATGGGAGGCTCGGACATGGCAGAGGCCGCGGCCCTTGGCAAATGCACAATGTTCGGTCCAGGCGCCTTTAATTTCAAACAAACCGTCGATGTACTTTTGGCCGACAACGGCGCAATTATGGTCAAATACCCGCAGGACTTACTTCAGGCAATGGCCAAATGCCTGGCCGAGCCGGACTTTGCCGCAGAGATTGCCAGAAACGGCCAGGAAGTAATCAGAAAAAATCAGGGTGCCACCACCAAAACAATCGAGCAAATCGCAAAATTCTTAGAGTCTCTAACAAAATGAATCGTTGTACCGAAAGTGAGCGTTTTTTCGTCTGGCAAGGAAGGCGAAGCAGGCAACCTTGAAAGGTTGTCGATACAGCCTGACACCGTCCAGACGGAAAATAAGCCGCTTGAATACAGAGTCATCTTGTTATAGGCTCTTAAAGACTGCATAATGCTCTGTTGAAAACATTGTTATTGTCATTGCGAAGGAGCTGAAAGTGACCGCGGCCGGAGGATTTTTATCTCTTCAGCGTTTTAGCCAACGCCTCGATATGCGCAGGGCCAGTCCCGCAACAGCCGCCAATAATACTTACACCGGCTGAATGAATCTTCTGACAGGCCTGTGCAAATTCCAGGGCCGACAATTTATATACCGTCCTGTCATCGGTCAACTGCGGAAGTCCTGCATTGGGTTCTGCCAAAACCACTATATCTGAATTTACGGCCTTTAGTGCGAAGATATATTTAGCTGCCAACTTTATGTAATCCTCAATCCCCATTTTGCCGCAATTAAATCCTATCGCCTCAACTCCCAGCGACGTTATTTTTGATACAGCCTCTTCGACATCTATACCCATCATCGTTTTGAAATCTTCGCCGGCTTTCTCAAAGGACATTGACACAAAAACAGGCAAATCACAAATCGATTTTACCGCTTCGACGGCAACTGCCGCTTCATCAACAGCCGTCATCGTTTGGATTATAAAACCGTCCACCCCCCCCGCCAGAAGTCCCTTGGCCTGTTGGCTGAAAGCTTCTTTTAATTCTTCTGCCTTGAGGGTCCCCAAAGGTTCCAGAAATTCGCCGCTGGGCCCGATGTCGCCAAGAACATATCGCTGCTGTCCTGCCGCCTTGCGGGCTATCTGGGCACCGGCTTTATTAATTTGCTCAACCATTTGGCTCAGGCCATGCCTGGCCAGAGCATATTTATTGGCTCCGAACGTATTGGTAACAACCGCATCGCTGCCGGCCTCGAAGTAAGCTTTGTGAACATCAAGAACTGTGTCCGCCGATTCGATATTCAAATAATCATTGCACTTGCCTGCTTCGAGACCATGAGCTATCAACTGCGTTCCCATCGCCCCGTCCAGCAGAAACAAACCCTGTTTTATTCTACTGTCAAGATTGGCCCTGTTCATAAATAAACTCCGCCTAAAAAATCCTTCTACCGCTATTCTACCAGTTCGCCATTTATAACTCTATAAATATGCTCAAAGCCTCTTGGTTCAGGACGATTAAAAAGAGCTTGCCGTTGTCTCTGGCTAAACTGCTGCGCCCGGACAGAGCCAAGGGTAATTCTAAACATATCTTCTTTGCCGTTATCATCAACAGAGACAATCTCTATCATGCCTGGAACAGCAAAGCCGTCCGAGATTTCCTTGTATTCGGCCAACCGTACCTTGATAGTTATTTGTCCATCTGCACCAAAATACTCGATTTTTTTAACCAGATAATCACAGCAACTGATATGTATCTTTTTGACTATCTCTGCCTGTTCGCTACGCTTTGTAAGAATATCAAAGCCGGCTTTGTTTACCAAAGACCAGTTGTATTCGGTATTAACCCGGGAGATACCAAGAGCTTCGAGCAGGATTTGCGGCTGAATCGCAAAATTCTTAAAACAGGCCCCATCAGACCAACGCCCCCAGAAATAACTGTTGCCGATTTCTTTCGGCTTCATTGCCAGCCAAAATTCGCTGTCATTCGAGCCGGTATCAATCCCCCTGGGATTAAAAACAACGTCACCCTGCAGCCGAATCCCGGTCGGTGGACTGGCCCAGAGTTTTACATTAAAGTTTTCTTTATATATTTGGCCATCAATATCAAACTTCGCAAAGCACTGGCCGTTAGCCTTAAAAGAAACAGCATTCCGCGACCGTGCTTTTAGAACCGATTTAGACCGACCTACAGAATTTTTGCCCGGGCAGATTTTTTCAGGCATTTGAATTTGGGGGGCGGCACAGCCGGCAAGGAGCGAAGCTGTCCAGACCATACCCGTGATAATAGCGATGGTCAGCAGCTTTCTTTGGTAATGGGCGGTCATCTATAAATCCACCTGCAGTATCTGGCCAATCTGCGAGGATAGCTGCTCGATTTGCTCTTCTGTAAGATGTGGATTTGTCACCTCGACGAAGTGCTTCTCGCCGGCAACTCGCAAACGCCAGATTTCTTTTCCATCTTCTGTCCCGGACGATTCATATTTCAAGCGCCTTTTGCGCATTAAAACCAGCGTTAAAACAAAGCGAAAGTTTATTTTTTCCTGCTCGGTCTCTTTTTTCAGCCGTTCAAAAAACGTCATCAGCATATCATCGTCAACGAACAACTGCTTTTTCTGGGCTGGGTCGGGCAGTTTTGTTTTCCAGTAGCAAAAAACCTCCGGCTGTTCCTGCTGCCAGTAATCGGGGCAAAAGTCCCTGCGCTGCAGTCCTTCCTCGGTCTGGACCAATGCGGCAAAATACTCCTGGCCGTATTCGATTTTCTTATCCGTGCCGAAGCACCGCCCCAACGGCTTATTTATTTCCCATTCTTCCATAGTTCTGTCTCTGGCCCTTGCTCACAAAATCAAAAGCAGTTTAACACACTAACAAGCCAAAAAAAAGAAAAAACATCAGTCCAAGTTTTCGAATTTTGCACTTTAATTTCTACCCTTCCTATGCCATAATACCGCCTATGAACTGCCTTAAGGCAAATAAATAATGCGTAGCGAAAATCGAGAGTTTCATTTGAGCGAAGGCGGTCAAAGAGAAGAAAGACACAAGGAGACACGACACTATGAACCTGATAGATGGTGACATCTATGGGGGTCTGACGGGTCCGCAACTCCCTGTTGCTGAGTTCGAATTCGGTAGTGGGATCTCGGCTTCTCGCACATTCGCTCACCTCATGGCACCATTCATGATGGCCTTTGCTCCCCCCGCAAAAGCCGGGCAACATCATGCTGGACCTTGGCGTGCAGCAAAGGGAGGTTTTGGTTTCGATGTAGTCACCCAACTGCACATTCCCAGCAGTTTTAGACCGAAAGATTGGTTTGATGGCCCCAACACTGTCTGGTGGTTTGTAGCTCTCCTGCGATTTATTGCTACTCCATGTATTCTTGTCCCCGTCATTGCTAACGCACCATTTAAAGATGGACCCACGATGGAGGAAATTGAACTTTTTCCTGTTGAAGTAGAGCACCGACCTTTGCTCATGAGGTCTCGGCAAGTTGTTGAACTGACACTTGAACATCTTGAATGGGTTCGAGATGTATGGTACCCCGCAGGAAAGCTTATGCGTACAAGCCCTGAGTTCAATACGCTATTCCAAGCAGTAGACGAATGTCTTTTTGCGAGATCTCCTTCGCTTGCTTTGTTGTCTCTCTGGGGCGCGATCGAAACAGTCTTCTCCCCAGGAAGGGCCGAGCTTAGATTTCAGATATCCTCCAATGTATCGGCTTTCCTTGAAGATCCCGGTCTTCCTAGACTTGAGTTGCAAAATAAGTTAGCTAAGCTTTACGACGCACGCTGTGCCGTAGCACACGGAAGTAAGAACACAAAACATGAAGATCTGCTCGAAACATTTACAATCGCAAAGAGAGTAATTACAAAAATTATTGATGCTAATCATGTGCCATCGAAAAAGGAACTTAAGCAACGTCTCTTTGGTGTCTAATAAGATGACAGGTGAGTCCAGAGGTAAACTCCGGCGGATAAATATTGAAAACCAACGGGAACTTTTAATACTGGTGGCATAATATCAGTGAAGATTGTATTGTATATTATTATGTTAGGAGTATTGAGGTATGGCAAACATATCGTTCAACATTTCAGTGCCAACGGATGATGCAGGATTTGTCGGCCGCGCGTGTGATTCGACAGACTGTGGCCAATACTTCAAAATCTTTGTGACTGACCACAAGGAAGATTTGTATTGCCCCTATTGTGCCGCCAAGTTCAGCAAGAATAATCTCATGACCTGCGACCAGCACAAATATATCATGGAGGCTACAAAGGAAGAAGTGAGAGATTACGCCTTTAAAGAAATCTCAACAATGTTTAAAAACATCTCTCGAGGCAGTTCTGTTTTTTCCTACAAGCCGGGACGAAATACAAAACGGCAAGTTGATCCGCATTACGTGGAACGGGAAATCGATACAGAACTTCAATGTCCAACATGTGAAACTCGTTTTCAAGTTTATGGTATCTTTGGATATTGTCCCGGATGTCGTGCGGAAAACTTAAGTATTTACGACGCCAATTGGGACATCATCAAGAAAGAAGTTGCTTCTTCTGATAATCCGCAGCGGGTACTTCGTCATGTGTATAGTGACTTAGTATCAATATTCGAGATATTCTGTAAGCGTAAGGCCGCTAAGTTCACAAGCGAATCATGCAATTTTCAGATGCTTTTTGAGGCACGTAAGTTCTTTAAGCGGTACGCTACTATAGATATTCTCGGTGGGCTTAACGCAGATGCTTTGCTCGCTTTGCGACGTGTGTTTTACAAACGACACGCTTATATCCATGACAGTGGTCTAATAACTGACAAATATGTATGGATGGTACCGGAAGATTCTAAGCTCCTAAATCAGAAGGCTGTGCTAGATTTTGCCGAACTAGAGGAGGCTGCGACTGCAATGCGTTCTGCCATTGCAGTGCTTGTTAAATCGGCTGAAAAACCAGGAAAATAGGGGAGAGTTCGGTCGGATGGGCAGATTTTTGCCCATGCGGAATCATTTAATAAAAGAGATTGGATAAATATTGAAGAACCAACGGGAAGTTGTTATGCAAACCATATAATTAAGGTGGGCAGCAAAAATGGATCCCCGGCATCTATTCGCAGATAATCGAATGTTAGACGCATGCGTCTACTGCGGCGGTCCGCCTGAAACATGTGATCATGTACCGTCACGGGTATTGCTCGACGAACCGTTTCCCAACAACCTTCCTGTTGTCGATTGCTGTGAGACTTGCAATACCGGGTTTTCACTCGATGAACAATATCTAGCATGTTTCATTGACTGCGTAATTGCTGGTTCCACATTGCCCAGCGATGTTGCACGGCCGAAAGTCTCACGCATTCTTGCAGAGACTCCGATACTTGCCTCTCGAATCGCCGCGTCTAAAACAAAAGGGCTGGACGACCAACAGGTTTGGGAACCCGAATTTAATTGTATTTACAATATATTACGAAAATTGGCTCGTGGGCACGTTGCATACGAACTCAGTTTGCTTCAGATTGATGAGCCATTATGCATTACATGCACCCCGATCATTACTATGGCTAATCGTGATGTTGAACACTTCCTGAATTCACCAAAAACGCCGTTCTGGCCTGAAATCGGCAGCCGCGCATTCATTCAAATGGACTTAGATTTTCCAGAACTCACCGGAGACCATTGGCAGGTTGTACAGCCTGGGCGTTACCAATATCTTGTTAGCCAAGCCGATGGATTGTTTGTAAGGATTCTGCTCAGCAACTATCTCGCATGTGAAGTTCGCTGGAATTAACTAGATAATTAAAGGGTCAGCCTTCTTTATTCCTCTTTTTTATTTCTTTAGCTTCTCTAGCACCTTTAGCGTTTCTTGCGTTAAAATCAGTGCCAATCAGCGTTAATCTGCGTCAAATTCTTTTCTTTGCTCTTTTTATGGAGGGTGAGGTAGCTAAAAACGTCTTATAACCGAAAACCGGCCATATCAAGCTTAAAATAGAGTATTTTAAGCTTTCCCTACTCGGTATCCTAAATCGCAAGAGCTACGACTTAAGCGCAGGAGCAAAGTAAACTTGATTAGCCTCTGGGACTTTTGCGCAGGGACTACGATTAGAGCGCAGAAGCAAATCAAACGTGCTTCGTTCCATATACTTTTTCCGAGAAGCATACAACGAACAGATAGAGCATTCAAAACCAGTTGCAAGCTGTCCGGCCATATTTCATGCTTTTTTGTGGCTATTCAAACTTCAGCCACTTGCGTATGTTTTGTACAGTCTTAGGCCCGATGCCGCGAACATTCTGCAAATCATCGCAATCGCCAAAGGCGGGGGTGTCTGGTTTTTCTCTATTAAAATCAGTACGATAAGCCAGTATCGCCGCAGCTCGGCCCGGGCCTATGCCCGGCAGTCTCACCAGGCTCGCCATAGGCGCGACATTCGGATTTATGCGGCTGTCCAACTCGGCCGGACATGATCGGCTGACCCTGACAGGGCCGGCTGCCAAAACCATACAAAGTAAAACGCACACGGCCACGCTGATAACAAATCCAAACGCCCGTATCCTGTTACGGCTATGTTCTGTCTGTGGACTAAGTTTATTCTCTGCCATATATTCTTTGCGACTGATTTATTCGCGGCTGTAAATACTACTTATCGGCTGAAAATAATCTTGCGCAGCTTTTTCAGGGTTTGAAACGACTTTTTCGGTTCAAGTTCGGCAGTTAACAACCCGCTGTTAGGCACAACATTGTCGTTTGCATCGGCAAGGTTCGAATATGTTACTGTATCGACAAATGGTTTGCTAAGCGCTATTTTGTAGAACTGCTCCATCCACTGACTCTGGCGTAATTGGTTCCACTGCTGGTGCCAGACGCCTGCAACTTCGGCATCACCTGAATCAGAGGCCTGACTGGGAACCTCTACCCCTGTTATATACAAAGGCTTGCCCACAGGTGCGAAATGGTCCAACGCCGCCGATATATGCATCATATCTCTGACGTGCATCCCTGTCTCGTTCTTGCCGAACTGTATTTGCAGACCAAAAGCATCAAAGTTAATACCGCTCTGTACCACCATATCCATATACACCAATGGCGGAATGGTGTTAGGCCTTGTTACATAATATTCGCCCCATGGATTAGTGATTTCTATAATCTTTAAGGTCCTGTCACTGGCGGCCTTTACCGCCATGTTGGCCGCACGAGTCATCTCCAGAACCTGCTCAAAGCTGAACTCAAAATGATTAAGGGCGTTTAGCCCGCTTATCACACGCCATGCTCGAATGCTGCTCGAATACCTGTTGACGACCTCTAAAACAAAGTTATAGGCGGTATCGCGAATCTTCTCAAAGCCGGCTTTACTGTCAAGCAACCATTTGGGCAAAAACTGCTGCGAAAAACAAAGCAGTGGCCCGCAACTTATCGCCAGCTTCTTTCTGCCCAGCAAATTAACACAGGCATCAATCTGCGAAAAATCGTAATCGCCCTTTTGCGACTCTATCTGTGCCCAGTTTATCGGTATCGTTATAAAACCAAATAATTCGAGCAGCTTCTCAATATATTTCGGATTATTTATCTGCTTCGGGTCCAACCGGCAGCCGAGACAGCCCCGACCAAAACCCCGCTTTTCGTATCTTGCATCAAAAAGAGACTGTGCCTGTTTCTGGGCCAGCTCTTCCGAAAAAACTATAGCTTTTTTAAGCGCATTATCAGCCAATTTCGACGCCGTCGGGGCGTCACTTATATTCTGAATTGCCTGAACAAACAGGTCCTGTGCGTCTTTGGAGACATCCGCAAACTCTTCGGTACTCTCGAAGAATGACCAGTCTTCCCGTTTATTAATAATTTGCATCAGTTTGGCACGAGTTACCTCGACGTTTAAATTATACGGCCGACCTCGTTCCGGAAGGCAGGTAGTCGGCAGAAGAACCTTACCAAAACCATCGATAGGCCACAACAGCGACAGGCCCGATGTTTCAAGATTCGGCTTACTACACTCGATGACCCCGTTCTTAAACGTAATCTGCCCCCGGCGAATCGCAATTCCATCTGTGCCGAAAAGGTAAGCACCACCCAATACAAATTTGTCTACAATTTTGCCGTTCTTAAAAACCTGAAACTTCACTTTTGCCCTCTACTCTATATATTTATTCAAACTGACCGATGGTCAGTTTGAATAATAACTTAAACCGATTGCCGACGAAGTCGGCTTCAACCGACTAAATACTCCCTTAGGGACACCTTACGGTGCATTCACTAACGACTATCGACTATCAAACTAACCGTTTCAAAGAAACGGTTAGTTTGAGTAATTACGGATTATAGCAGTTCAATTCTTAAATGCAATTTAAACTTTGACTTTGCTTGATAATGGACTGGGATTCGACGGTTGAAGCACTTGCGGGCGTCTGATTCGTCAATTCGAAGTTGCCTGACTTGGGCCGTACGAACTGTAGTGTTTCATCTGCAGTTCATAAAGCAGGTTGTTTTTCTCTATGAGCTTGGCAATCAGACAGATTTGGTTCAGCGCTATTTCAATCAGGTCAATGTTAACCAGGGTCGATTCCGGGCTGTAGTGAGGCAGCAGAATAATTACATAGCCGCAATCCGTTCGCTCGGTAGTCAGTTGCGCCGCGATGATGCTGCAATCATTACTTTGGGTGACCACGGGCTCTGCGCCGTCATCGATATTGCCGCAGACATCTTTGAGGAACGATTCATCTATATTCAACTTCGCAAATTCTTCCGAATTACTTGGCCAGCAGTTCCCGTCTTTGTCCATAATCAACATGACCGGGCCCTGCTCCGGCAGGATATCAAAAATCTGACGAGCTATCTGCTCGTTCAGTATGCCGGCCGGCGAAAACAGCGAGTCATACATATCCATTCAATTTGCCCCTTGATTCTGCTCTTGCAAAACTGCCATATAACAAGAAATCGGTATAATCAGAGCAAGACTTCTTTAATCGGCCGACATTTAGGTTTAATCCTGCAGGAAAGGACAATACTCGACTTTGGAAGTGAGTTTATAGGACCAAACAGACCGTTTCTTCAACCCCAAATATCAGAGGACTTCAGCGGCTAAGTGCCGCTTTCAACCTGGACATCGAGAAATTTTTTCCCGGACAGTCGGTCGGCTTTATTTCGCGATGTCCCTTTATTTGACTTGTCGGTATATTGTACCTCTGTTGTAGGAATCGTACCAATTTTACCAGGGACTGCCATTGTCGCCTTGAAGGGTAGGTCTTATCGAAATTCCCTACCAGACAAACTCCAATAGTATGTTTGTTCCAGTAATTGCCCCGGTCGTCGTCAGGTCTGCAGTGAGCACCATTTTTCTGGCCACGCCATCGGTATCCAACTTCCACGAATCCGTCGGGCCTGCCGTAGCCGTTTTTCAAAATACCGTTGTTGATAACAAAATGATACCCGAGACCGTCGAACCCAATCGACCTATGGTATTTGTGCTCGTGAGAGGCACTTCCGTAGGAACTGGCGGAGTGATGGATTATAATTCCTTGCCAGCGACTTTTGTTTTCCAGCCGAGAAGGCGGAAACCATTGGCTCGGGATATCGCCATAAGCAACAGTTTTGCTTTGAGATGGTTTTACAATCGAAGGATTTATTATTTCACTACCCAGCCCGTAATCATGCATAATCTCGGGCATCGGCTCATCATTATAGATACAGCCGCCCAAAACAAATACAAAAACACAGAGTACAAAAACCTGCTTAAACATTGTCCAGTTATCTTGCTAAAATGACATAAAAACCTGATTGAATTTTCACGCTATGCTTTTTACGCTGCTTTTGTGTTTAACCATGTGTATATGATTGCCTCGTTCGTTAAATTCAACTGTATCCATATACGAATAAATCAGCAGTAATCCCCTGCCTTCGGTTTTGTAGAGATTTTCCCCACATCGCGGGTCCGGCACTGCATCCGGGTCAAACCCATCACCTTCGTCCGTCAAAAAAATTTCTACCCTGTCCCGGCCCACCGAATACTCAATTTTAATCTTCTTAGCCGGGTCCATCTGGTTGCCATGCTCGACGGCATTGATAAAGGCCTCCTCCAGCGCCAGATGGACGGCAAAAATGTCTTCCCGACCAAAATTGCCGGCTTCCAGCTCAGATAAAAGCTTCTTGCATATCGCTTCAGCGGCGCCAGGCACACTTGCAACAACCATCGAGTAATTAATTGGTATTCCTGATGCCATAAATTTGCGTCTTTACGAAAACCCCGGCACTGAAATGCAAAGCAGCATTATTTTCAAAGGAATAAACTAATCCGTCGCAGACAAACTTCTGCTCGCACTTTCAACATCCTTGCAGATATCAAAAACCTTGGTCAACCGTGTTATTTTGAAAACCTCGTAAATCTTTGGGTTTATATTACAAAGCCTTAAGTTGCCGTCCCGCTCATAAATCTTCTTGCTGACCCTTATTAAAAGCCCTAATACTGCGGATGACAGAAAGCGAACATTGCCAAAATCCAGAATAAGATTTATTTGTCCGCCCTGCTCAACCACCGACATAACAGACTCTTGAAGTGTCTGGATGTCCTTTTCTTCCAGGATTTTTTCGTCGGTAAAAGCAATCACCGTTGCGTTATCAGCATACTCAACATTTATTCGCGGTTTAATCGGTTCCATAACGGTTTCTCCAAAAAAGTCTGAAATCAAACTCGCATTTTACATCACAATCCATCGACTGTCAAGCGTTTTGACTTTCAAGATAAAATTTAAAAAAATTTCAATAAAATCGAAAAAAACCTTGCAATCTGTCCGGTCTTACAGATAATGATTTCAGCTAATGAGGCTTTTATGTGTATGCAACTTTGGTTTGTCGAAAATGTTACGCCGAAAGTCGCAATCAGAGGCAGGACTCAAATGTAGTTTGAGTCGTCTTGTCGGGCAGGCTTAGGGCCTGTAAGTCGAAGGCACAATCGATGGAGTTCTTTTGAACGTTGATTCGGTTGTGTGTTTTTTTTTATTGATATCAACAATTAGTAAGAACTTATAACTCAGGTGGCAGTATTAGCAGATAGACAATATTGTCGAAAAATTGTATCGCTCTTATTGTAATTTTTATGGTTTTTGTAAACAAGCAATGTTAACAATTTATTGTGTAGGAGAGTTGAAATGAGAATCAGCAGATCAACAGGTTATGCGCTACTGGCTGTCGGCTATATTGCCCAGCACGAAAAGGATGGGATTATTCTGTCCCAGACCATATCGAAAGCATATGGTATACCTTTGGAATACCTGCTTAAGATACTCCAGCAGTTGGTAAGGGCCAACGTTTTGCGCAGCAAAAGAGGCCCGCGAGGCGGTTTTACTATGTCCAGGTCCGCAAAAAAGATCACCATGCTTCAGGTTGTCGAAGCTGTTGACGGACCAATGATCAGCCAACTGCATCTTGTTGAGCAGGCGCCCAAGGAAAAATTCAGCGCCAGAGTTGAGCAGACGTATGAAAAGGCAATCGCCCAGGCCAAGGCTGTTTTCGACAAAGCCAAAATCGCGGATTTAATCTAAGAATAAGATGCACATCAACGAATTTCAGCAATGGATAAGCAGCAGGTATGAGCAGCGGGATAGGCAGCGAGGAGTCCCAGCGACGTTCATGTGGTTCGTAGAAGAAGTCGGCGAGCTTGCTACGGCCCTGGCCGGTGACGACCAACAAGACAAAGCAGATGAGTTTGCCGACGTCCTGGCGTGGCTCTCCACGCTGGCAAACATAAGCGATGTGGATTTAGACAAGGCCTGTCAAGAGTATACTAAGAAGGATATTTCTGGTTTTAAGTAAGGGTAAAGACAAGGCACTGCCTTGTCTTTGCTTTTGCGCTAACCGCTTATCCGGCCGGGGTGTCAAGCCGCCGCTTCCTGGTTGCCGGCAGCGGTCATCGCCCGGTAGAAGCACCAGCCAAGCCCTCCTATTATCAACAGCAGCACCAGGCTTAGTATCAGGTAAGAAACAGCACTGAGATGTTCTGGTGCCGGTGTTACTTTTTCGGACACCTCTATATTTCTGGTAATCGCGTTCAGCAATACAGCAATAATTGCACTCACATCAAGTGTGGAAGTAATCCCAGCCCATCGCGCAAACCAACTCGGGCCCTCCACGGAATGGTCGTGTTTTTGCAGTACACGGCCGCTGACAATCAGCCCCGCTAAGCCAAGCCCCAAAGCGCCTCCGATTAGATAAGCTTCGATGGCATCGGTCTTTGTTCGAGCTATAAAAAGAACAAGAATCAACGCCGCCGAACACAACGCCAGAATCATAGCGGTAATCCCTCCTTTTCGCCCTCCAAGGTATTTGACTTTTGACACCTGGGCTTCAGGCTCATATACTCCATCGCCTGGCCGAACCGGATTCTTTATCAGGCTCATAATCACAGCTATCACCGGAACAATACTGACAACCGCCACTCCAACACAATTATGAATGTGCCACAGGCCCTCAGGGCTTTGAAGAAACCCTCCCGGCGTCGAAATGTCATCTATCAGGCTCCAGAAGAAAAGAGTCCCAAGAACCAGCGGAATAAAAACCCGAATCGCGTAGTTCCACCACTTGCCCAGCTTCCAGTCACTTCTGTCGTTGGCATGCGAGCGCAGGTTCTCTATGCGGTAAGCCCACCCAAGAATCAGACACTCCAACAACCCCAGGAAAGCTATCCCCCAGGTACCATTGATAAACCCGTCTATTGTGCCCAGCCAGTTCAATCCTCCCTGGGTTACGTAGACCATTCCAAAACCCAGACCAACCAGACTCATCAGAGGCAGAACAAGCCAGCGATGCCAGCCTGTCTTATCGACAATGCTGGCCAAAACCGATTCGGTAATCGAGAACGCCGAATTTATCCCCAGGTTCACGAGAATAAAGAAGAATACGAAACTCCACCAGGCTGCACCTGGTAATTGAGCCAGGGCATAAGGAAATGCGACAAAGGCAAGGCCGGGACCGCCGGCAACTATATTTTCAACGGCAATTGCGTCCCCGGCCTGTGCCGTAACAAACGCCATACCGCCCAGAGTCGAAAATATCGCAAGACCGGCAATGAAACTCGTCGCAAAATTCGCAATAACTACGACGGCAGCATTGTTATTAAGGTCACTTCTTCTGTGCAGAAAACTGGCATACGTTAACATCACTCCAAAGGCCAGGCTAAGAGAGAAGAACACCTGACCAAAAGCAAACCGCCATGTCGTGGGCTTACTAAGCTCGGACCACACCGGGTCAAGATAGTAAACCAACCCCTTCATACTGCCTTCAAGTGTTAGTCCCCGTACGGTCAGAATCGCCAGCATAAACCACGGCAAAGGTACTGTCATCCACGCCACTTTTCCAAGAAGCTTTACTCCCTTGAATATACTAAAGTACATTGCAGTCCAGGCAACTACCAGCCAGATTACAATCTCCGGTCTTATCGCTCCAAGTTGTTCGCCTTCTGTATATCCTAAATAGGTGTTGAAAAAGAAATTCTTTGCATTTTCTACCCCCTCTATACCCTCACCCGCCCACGGAAGCGGTACACCTTTGACTATAGATATCAGGCTGTACCACATAAAACTAAAACAATAAGCCAGAATCACCGGGTAGTAGGTCACTATCACAAAGCCGAGCAAAATCCCCCACCAGCCGACAAATTCAAATCTTTTGTGGATTCGCGCAAAAGCATCCGGTGCCGCCCTCTGCGTAAAGTGTCCAAGGCTGAACTCCATAATGAGCATCGGTATTCCAATGCAGAACATCGCGATGATATAAGGGATAAGAAATGCGCTGCCGCCGTATGTATACAATTTATAAGGAAAGCCCCACAGATTTCCAAGTCCGATCGCCGACCCTATCGCCGCTAAAACAAACGCCCCACGCGACTCCCAGCTTTCCCTGCGTTCCTCAAGCATTTCCGGTACAGACATCGACTTTCCTCAATAGTATACGGATCTCAATTGAATTTCCCCGTTTACTTGTGCCATAGGTACTTGTGCCATAGGTACTTGTGCCATAGGTACTTGTGCCACAGGTATCCGCGGGTAACTTGTGCCACAGGTAGTAACTACCTTAAGGGTATAAATTAAAAATAACTAATTACGGCTTTATTCGCGGACATTTATTACCCTTCAAGGGTACAATAATACCCCCGCCGGCAGTATGGCAGTGCAGTTGCCGTTGCCTCTACGCTTACTGTCTATCGCTGTTTATGCCAAGGGTACTTAGTGTGTCACGTTCAATTATATTGCTAATGTCACCACGCCGAACCGTCGGCAGATTTGTGTCACCCAAAAGCTTATTGAATCCAAGCAGCGCTTCTATACAATCCCCGGGCTTTCCCAGCGGAAATCCACTGCCGAACAACAGCTTATCCAGTACTCCTCGTTCATGAGCAGCCAATACCATATTGTAAACCTGCCATACACTTGCCGGGTTTATCGTCAAATCGGCATAAACGTTTTTGTGCTTGGCCACCACAGCCAAGGTCTGCTCAACAAATGGCAATCCCATCGTCCCTATGACAATCTTCAGGGAACTGAATTCTCTTGCAATCTCATCAAGCAGAAACGGCTGAGAATAATCCAGCACCGCGTTACTGACCAGAGAATCTCCATTATGAAAGAACAGCGGCAATCCCAATTCCTGGGCCGATTCATACAAACGCATTGCCCTGCTGTGTGCCGGATGAAATCGGCAATTACTGCAATAAAGAACCACACCATCCAGTCCTGCCTTGCCGGTCACAGAGGTCAGGTTCTTGACGCTCACACCATCTTCGGTCGGGTCTATAGCCGCAAAGCCAACCAGTTTGCTCTTGTGCTGACTGACATATTCAGCCAATTTCTTATTAACGTTGTCGCCGGCATTGACGGCATCTGCCAAAACTATACACTTGTCCACCGTTTCCGCCGCCGCTAAATGCGCAGAGGCATCAGCGTCGGTGAGAGCACTGCTTATATGTGTGTGACAATCAACTATCATAACCCCGTCCCTTCAATTTTTCAGCCGTTGT
>SDBT01002354.1_pt1 | contig 33449 bp, 23 predicted proteins | sample 2277101 | NCBI WGS metagenome assembly SDBT01 (sample SAMN10404973, study PRJNA504765) | marine sediment metagenome | isolation source: marine sediment core GS10_PC15, 103 cmbsf | place: Arctic Ocean: Southern Knipovich Ridge | collected 2010
GAAAGCGGAGAAAAGGTCTGGCCTATGCCATGCGGTGATGAGTATGCAAAAGAGATAAAGAGCAAGATAGCGGATTTGAAAAATGTCGGCGGCAAATGGGGAGGGGCGTGTACGGGCGCAGCGTTTTTGAGGCAGTTTGTTGAAGACAGCAAGTGGGCGCACCTTGACATTGCGGGCGTGGATATATTCGTGGAAAATGCACAAGTCGGCGGACAGGGCGCAAGCGGTTTCGGGGTGCGGCTGCTTACCAGATACCTTATTAATTTAACACAGAACAAGTAAACAAGTTTAAAGGGTAATCAAAAGGCTGAGAAAATGGCAAGCGAGAACAGGAAGGTGGACGTAAAGCGAATAGAAAATGCGGTAAAAGAAATACTTCTGGCCGTAGGCGAAGACATACATCGCGAGGGGGTAAGGCATACGCCCGGGCGAGTGGCAAGTATGTATGCTGAACTGCTTGCCGGTATAGATGAGGACCCCAAGGAATATCTGCGGACAATTTTCACGGAAAAGTATGATGAAATAGTTCTGCTGCGTGACATACCTTTTTACAGTATCTGCGAGCACCATTTGATGCCGTTTATCGGTTCGGCGCACGTGGCATATCTGCCGGCCGGGTCGGTTCTTGGGGTAAGTAAGCTTGCGCGCGTAGTTGACTGCTTTGCGCGGCGGCTGCAGGTGCAGGAACGGCTCACCGACCAGATAGCTGATTTTATAAGCAGCAGCCTGAAACCGAAGGGCGTAGCAGTAGTCTTGGAAGCCTCGCACAGCTGTATGACAATTCGAGGTGTAAAGAAGCCGGGTTCGGTGATGGTGACATCGGCCCTTCGCGGCATATTCAAGAAAGACTCGAGAAGCAGAAGTGAGATTATGAGTCTGATGCACAAGGGCAACAAGTGAGTGGTTAATTGGTGAGTGGTCAAACAGCAGCTTTGGGTAAATCAGGATTTGTCGACGTTGGTACAGCGTCAAATCAAAAAAGGGTTTGGTTTATGCATAAACTGGTGAGGGTGGTCCGGTTTTCGATCGATCCTTTTCTGCAGCAGGACAGTGTGGGTTTCAATTCTTTCTGCTCAAAACCGTCAGGCGAGGGGCTTTCAATATTTTTTGAATTGACTGTTGAGCTTACAGGTGCGGTGGAACCGGCTACGGGCTTTGTGGTTAACGTGGTAGACATCGACAGAAACATTCGTCAACAAGTGGTACCGATTTTCGCCAAAAGTGTGAAAGAGCATTTTAGGCAGGGCAGACACATAGGGTTTGTCGAAATAACAGAGCTTTTGCGAAATTCAGCCGTATTATTGAAAGATAAATTCGAGTACCGACAGTCGCTTGCAGCGTCACAGGGACAAAGCGGCTGGGTAAGATTAAGCAAAGTGAGCCTGCACCTGAACCCGTTCAGAAAAGTCACAATTGGCGCTTGTGCGGATTCGGAGGACAAGAAAATGGTATATTTCAGTGAGAAGTTTGAATTCGCTGCTATGCACAGGCTATGGAACCCGGAATTCAGCGACAGCAGGAACCGTGAGGTTTTCGGCAAGTGCGCAAATCCTGCGGGTCACGGCCATAACTATGTTGTTGAGGTGACCGTAAAGACGGCGGCAAATGAGGATTTTCGTATCGGCGATTTTGAACGTACAGTTGACGACCAGGTAATAAAGCATCTGGACCACAAGAATCTCAACGCCGATGTAGCGCAGTTCAGGCACTCCAACCCGACTGTCGAAAACCTCGCGGTCTTCGTGTGGGAAAAACTTGCAGGTGAGTTCGGCCGGGGTCGTCTGCATTGTGTAACGGTATGGGAAAACGACCGGACATGCAGCAGTTATTTTGGTCAAAGCAACGGTACGGCCGATAAAACCGGCAAGAATGCGGTGTAAAGGCTGTTTTATAAAAACGGCCTGCGAACCGGATTCAGAAAATTAGCTTGAACGCAGCACTTGAATCTGTTATACATAAGCCGCTGATTTTACATCCCTTACGTGCGGGAGGTTACAGAGGTAAAAATTATGTGAAAGGACAGTTTCGATGGTCAGACAGATTTGCGTGGTCGTTTTCGTGGTAACGCTTGCGGCTGTTGCCGGATGGGCGGGGTCAGAAGACAAAAGCAATGATGTTTTTAATCGGCCTGAAGTTACCGTGGGGGTCCGTGATGCGGATGTTATTGGTTCGGACAACCGGGCCATTCAGCTTGCCATCGATGTGCTATCCTTTCGTGGGGGCGGGACAGTGCGGGTTCTGCCGGGTGAATATACTCTTATAGATTCAATTCACCTGCGGTCAAACGTGAATTTAATCGGCGATAAGGACAAGACCATCTTAAAACCCTACCCGGCGATATCCAGCCGGCTTTTAACGGATGCCGATTTCGGACAGAAACAAATCACACCGCGAGACCCCTCACTTTTCAAGGTCGGGATGGGAGTCATCTGCCGAAGCAAGGACGCAAGGTCAATGAGCACTATGCCGGTAACTATAACACGCATTGAAAACGGCACGCTTTACGTCAACGGCTATATGAACGACGATTATATCGCTGAAGAAGACAGTTGGGGCAAAGGCGGGCACGAAGGTTTGGTAGCGAATGTGTTTCCTCTGATTCACGGTTACGAAATTGAAAACGTAGTGGTGGACGGATTTACACTGGACTGCAAGGTCGATGACGACCCGGGGTGGAAAGGCGTCTGGAGCGGCGGGTTGTATCTGCGGCGCTGTAAGAACTGCACCATTCGCAATGTCAGGGCAATCAATTGCCGCGGTGACGGAATCCGCTTCGGCACGAACGACTATATCACGGTGGAAGACTGCGAGGCGGCTTATAATACACACTACGGCATTCATCCCGGTGCCCACAGCCCGCACACCATAGTCCGACGCTGCCGTATCCACCATAACGGCTCCGACGGCCTATATATCTGCTGGGGCGTGCGAAACGGCGAATTTACCGACAATATCATTCATCATAACGGCCACTGGAAACATCGCAGCGGTATCTCCATCGGCCATAAGGACACCGACAACCTCATAGCCAGAAACCATATCTACAAGAACTGGAAACACGGCATCTGCTTCAGAAGAAAGACCGAGGCCAACGGGGCCCACCGTAACATCGTAAGAGACAACATCATCGAGAACAACGGCCGGCCTACAGACAAAATCCCCGAATCTCTCAAGCACCTTCCTCTGCACACCCTGACCGGCTGCGGCGTCTATATCTGCGGCGTTACACACGACCTGCTTTTCGAAAACAATATAATTCGCGAAACGCGCAAAGGGAAAAACCGCGCCCAACTGCACGCATTCCATATACAGCCCGGCGTTACCCGACTGAAAATGGTCAACAATAAAATCAGCGGCCATCCGCAAGAAGCCATAGTAGATAAATCAAACAGCGCAGATAACCAATTACAGGCTCTACGAACCTCTGAACAGGAAGAATTTATAAAAAACTTCATCGCAATAAGCAAAGATGACCCGGCGCTGTTAAAGTTGAAAGATAAGTATAACCTTGAAGAGGTAACAGCTTCGGGACAGGATGAATTATCAAAGATGATTCTGCTGAATGAGTGGACTTACCAGCGGTTCAAAAAGTTCGGCAGTCCTACGTACAAAACCGAAAATGCACTTGAGATTTTAAGAAAGATAAAGCAGGGACATACCTTCTACTGTGCTCATTATACGATTGTATTCGTCTGTGCAGCCAACGCCTTGGGATGGGATGCCCGTGCGGTAAGTCTTAAACGCTCTGAGACGGCCGCAAGGGTCAGCAATCATAACGTAGCGGAAATCTTCTCGCAGAAATACGGCAAATGGGTAATGTTTGACCCGACTCTCAATCATTACGTGACTAAAGACGGTGTACCGCTTAACTGTTATGAAATAGGCGCCGAATGGGTCAGGAACAACGGCAAAGATATGAAGTTTATAGTCGGAACACAGCCAAAAGTGTACAAAAAAAAGGATTTACCTGTCGTGCTGGCATATCACAGGGGATTCGGCAACCTTGCGATAAAGGTTGCCTGGACAGACCCGTACGAATGTCTGGCGTTTATCCCGACAAACCGGCTTTTAGGCAGCTTCCCGGATAAAAGCATCGAAAGATGGGACGATTGGGACAACATATACGTTATACTTAACGGTGGCGACAACTGGCAACAGGACGCCCCGAGCCTGCCGCCATACTACACGCCTTAACAGGCAGGAAAGGGCGATACAATGAACACAGAAAGATTATTACGAGGATTTGTCACTTTGTGCTTAACATTGTGGATGGGGATATGTTGTCCCGGCCAGGAACCGGAAAAGCCGCAGACGGAAGCGGAAAAATACTACCAGCGAATGATTAATAAACGGGGCATCAGGGAAAATCCCAGGGGCGAACATTTCTGCTGGCAGGCTGCGTCCGGTATGAACCGGTTTGCACAAAGCTACAAGGCCGGCAAAGACACTGACTGGATAAAGTGGGGGATTAAATACTGTGATTTTCTGCTGGACAGGATGGACACGGCACCGGACGGGTATAAGGGCTGGATAGGACCTTATGTTTATGACCATGATCGCTGGTGTGATGTGCACGTGGGCGATGCAATTTTGCTTCGCGGAATACTGGATATTGCCATAGCGGTACTGGAAGAGCCATCGCTTAAAAGACTCTATGCCGATAAAGCAAAAACCTACACGGAAACAGCCAAAAAGCATTTTGTCGAAAAGTGGGACAAAAGAGGCACCTGGCGCGAAGACGGGCCGTACGGGGCCTATGTCTCCTATAATAAATATTTAGAGCCGGATAACTTAAAAGAATGGAAATATGGAAATGAAATAAGACAATCGGAATTGACTCTTCCGTTTAACAAGGAAATGGACGCGGCGGAAGTGTGTGTGGCTATTCATCGAATCACGGGGGAAAAATTTTACAGAGACAAGGCGGAGAAAATATACCTGTGGGTAAAAAGCAGGTTTCAGTATTTCGACGACCACTACGTGTGGAGCTACTGGGAGCCATTCGGGCCGTGGGACATCGACCTCAAGAGAAAGACAACACGGCACTGGGTGGGTGTACATGCCTTCAGGTCGGGCTATCAGGCAGGTGAAGTGAGAATGATAGCAGAAGCGTATCACCACGGATTAGTTTTTGACAAGCGGGACATGCAAAGGATTATCAATACCAACCTGAAAGTGATGTGGAATGGCAACAAAGAGAACCCTGAGTTTACAAACTCAAACGGCAGGGGAAAAGAGAAAAGCACCGAGGGGGTGGAGGGGTTTCGAAAAAGGTGGGGGCATTCCAATGCCACAAAAGACGCAGGACAGCTCTGGATGGGCCTTCTGGAATTCGACCAGACCATACGGGACCTGTATGAAGTGCAGCTTAGAAAACGCACCGGCAGGTCAGGAAGACGACACAGCTACTATGAGAATGTCATAAAAAAAGAGCCGCCGAGTTTCAGAAGAAAACACGCCAGGGGCAAGGTTAAAGTTCCTCAGGTGGAGTTCACCGAGTGCGGTGACATCAGTATGGCGGCTGTTCTGCCACAAACCATAAGCAGAGGAGAAAAAACCATAATAGTAAACAAGGCGTTTAAGGCAGGACAACTGGAGATAGCGCTGTATTCAAAAAACGGGAAAAAGAAAATCAGGCGACTGTACAAGGGGCCGGTAAGAACAGACCAGACATTTGTTATGGAATGGGACGGCACCGACCCCAGGACTAAACAAAGGTATTCAGGCGATTACGTGATTCGGTGGACATTGAGCGACGGTTACCGCCAGCAGCCTGTAAGTGTCAAGTAACACAAGGCGTACATACCCTGAAGACAACAAGATTATATTTAGTTAAGGTAATTGGGTTTTTGTTGACAGCGGCTGTTGTTTGTGTTCCGGCAGCGGCGGCTGAGGACGTATGCGGCCAAAGCGGCAATTTTCTGCGTGTGGGGGCAGCAAAGGTTGACATAACGCCGCAAAAGCCGGTGCTTTTGGCAGGTTACGGCAGCAGAAAAGACCTTTCGACAGGTGTACATGACAATCTGTATGCACGGGCGTTTGCCTTTGAGAACAGGGGCAAAAAGCTGGTGCTGGTGACAATGGACCTGATATCGGCTTATGAAAACCTCCAGCAAATCATCATGGGCCAGTTCGGGCTTGAGCGGTCGCAGGTTTTCCTGACCGCCATACATACCCACAGCGGGCCGATATATGAAAAAACGCAGCTTGACAAGCTGCGCTGGATGCAAAAGAAAAGATTTCACGCCAACAATTCAGAATACGCCGGCATATTAAAAGGTAAGCTGCTGGAAGTAGTGGCCCAGGCATTAGACAGCATGAAAGCGGCTGGAGTCGGCGTGGGGAGGGGATACTCGCCGGTGGGAATGAACAGGCGCATGACGCAGGCTGACGGGTCGGTCACACTTGGCTGCAATCCTTATGGTCCCACAGACAAGGAGGTTCTGGTGCTGAAAATAACAGCCGGTGACGGCGGTTTAATGGGCGCGGTTTACGATTACGCCTGTCACGCAACATCTCTGGGACCGCAGAACCTGCGAATAAGCGGAGACCTTCACGGAATAACCGAGCAGTTTGTCGAGAAGATAATAGGGGAAGGTTCAATTGCCGCTGCACTGGTGGGTGCGTCAGGTGATATAGACCCGTGGTTCAGGATTTGCCCGACATTCAACACACAGCCGGGTTGGGTTCCGGAGCCAATACTTCAGGCCACGATGCTTGGTGAAGAGGTCGTTCGGGTTTTGCGCGAGGTTAAACAAACAAGCGGCGGTTGTGAGATTAAGTCATCATTTGTAACTATGCAATTGCCCGGCAAAAAACGAGGGCAAGCTATTAAAAAAGGGCGGTGGCCGGCGACGCCGCTGAATATAACTGCAGCAAGGATTGGCAATACAGCCTTTGTGGGATTTGGTTGTGAGCTTTTGACAGAGACAGGTATGACAATTAAGGCAGGGTCACCGTACGAACATACTTTTGTTATCACGCACTGTAACGGAGAGATGGGTTATCTGCCGCCCAGACACCTCTATAAAGAAAAAGGATACGAGGTTGAAAGCAGCAGGTTTGCCCCTGACGCCGCTGATATGGTTGTAAAACAGGCCTTGAAGATGCTTTATGAACTGTACTAAGATATGGAAGGAGCGTTATTATGAAAAAATTGTCACTGGATTCGGCCAGGCTGATTTGCCTGGCTGTAGTGGTTGCTATTTGTCTTTTCCTGACCACTGCAGCGGCGGCCAATGTCGCAATCTGCGCCGACAACGGTTTTTTGCCGCTGTTTCCGGATGACAGTCTCGAAGGCTGGAAGGTGAGCGACTGGTCGAACGTTGCGACGCCGCAGAAGGCCGAAGGTACGCCGTGGAGGATGGAGAACGGCGTTCTCTACGGTCTGAACAAGCGGACATGGATAACCTCGCCGAACCAGTACGGCGACTTTACGCTCAAACTCGAAACGATGGTCACGCGGGGCAGCAACGGTGGCATAGGCCTGCGGTTTCCTCCTGCCGGCGACCCTGCCTACACGGGAATGGAGATCCAGGTCGTTGATAGTGAGATCTACTATCGCGGCGACTCCGCCCCCCAGCAGCGAACCGGCTCAATCTACGACGAAATCGCTGCTAAGAATGCGACCGTCAATCCGTCCGGCGAATGGAACGCATGGGAGATTACCTGTCGGGGAAGTAATGTCACCATTGTGCTCAACGGCCGAAAGGTCACCGACGTTGATCTATCCAAAGAGACGACCGCCCGCCAGCAAAAAGGCCCCGCCCTGGCCGAGCGGCCGGTGAAGGGGCACATCGGGTTCCAAAACCTGAATGGCAATATCACGCTGCGCAACATTATGATAAAGACCGATCTCCCGGCGGCAAAGACCCTGGACGCCTTGCGTGCGGGCGTCGCCAGGATCGATATCACGCCGAAAAAACCGGTTACACTGGCCGGGTATGGGTCCCGTAAAGACCTGTCCAAAGGCATTCACGACCGTCTGTACGCCCGGGCCGTTGTATTCGAAAACAAGGGTAAACAGTTTGTGCTGGTGACGATGGACGTGATATTCGCAAATGAAGAGCTTCAGAAAGTTATTATGGATAAATTCAAACTAAAGCAGTCTGAAGTCTTCCTCAGTGCCATACATACCCATAGTGCACCGGCACTGCGCAGGATTCACCCGGGAAACAAAAAAACGCCGCTGCATCCGAACAATGCCGAATATATGAAAACGTTAAAGAAAAAGTTAATAAAGGTTGTCCGCAAGGCGCAGGCCAATAAAAAGCCGGTTAGTATCGGGGTAGGCAGGGGATATTCGCCGGTCGGTATGAATCGCCGTATGACTCAGCCCGACGGCTCGGTAACACTCGGTTGCAATCCCTACGGTCCCACCGATAAGGAAGTTCTGGTAATGAAAATCGCAGACTCGGATGGCAAGGCAATAGGTGCGGTCTTCGATTATGCGTGCCACTCAACGTCTCTTGGGCCGCGAAATTACCAAATAAGCGGAGACCTTCACGGACTTGCGGAGGCTTTCGTAGAAAAAATACTGGGCAAGGGAACTGTTGCGCCAGCTTTCGCGGGCGCCAGCGGCAATATCGACCCGTGGTTCAGAATCTGTCCCACATTCAATACCGAGCCGGGCTGGGTCCCCGAGCCGGTACTGCTGGGCGCAATGCTGGGCGAAGAGGTAGTGCGTGTCTTTCGTGATATTAAAAAGACTGATGCTGGCGGCGAAATTAAAACGGACTTCATAACAATGCAGCTTCCAGGCAAAAAGAAAGGTGAGGCTATTAAAAAAAGAACTCATCGGCCAACCGCGTTAAATGTAACAGCCGCTCGTGTCGGTGATGTTGCCTTCGTAGGTTTTGGCTGTGAAATGCTGACCGAAATCGGTATGGCAATCAAGGCCGCCTCGCCGTATAAATATACGTTTGTGGTTACCCACTGTAACGGCGCATCAGGGTATCTGCCGCCGAAACCTCTTTATAAAGAGGCAGGATACGAAGTGACCAGCAGCAGATTTGCGCCTGATGCGGCTGATATGGTTGTAAAACAGGCCTTGAAGATGCTTTATGAGTTGTACTAAGCGTGGCCGTGGCAAAACAAAACCCCGCAATAAAAGGAGAAAAACATGTGCAGTAAGAAATGTTTTACAGGTGTAATTGCAGTGGTTTGTTTTAGTCTTTTAATCGGCACCACAGTTCTGGGCAGGCCGATTCCGATTTATTTAGACCCCGACCGGCCAATCAAGGCAAGGGTTGAGGACCTGCTGGCCAGGATGACGCTGAAAGAAAAAATCGGCCAGATGAATATGCCCTGCGTTTACAAAAGCCAGATTGGCTACGGCACAGATACCAAAGAACCTGCTTTGTTCGGAACCCTGACCTTAGAGAAAAGAACCAAACAAATGGAAGGCTGCAGAAAGTTTGCCGAGGGAACGCATGATGTGGGCATAGGGCCGGGAGGAGGCTTTTTTACACTTTGCGACAGGGCAATATATGAAGGGCCCCGCAGACAGGCTGAATTTCTGAATGAGCTTCAGAAAATAGCCACCGAGAAAACCCGACTCAAGATTCCGCTGTTGCAGATCGAGGAGGGTACGCACGGTTTGATGTGTGCCGGCGGCACGGTTTTTCCCGAAGGGCTGGCAATAGGCAGTACCTGGAATATGGATTTAGTCAGAAAGATTTACGCCGTTGCCGCTAAAGAAGCGAGGGCTATCGGTGTACACGAATTATGCACAATCGTTATTGAGCCCAACAGGGACCCGCGAATGGGAAGAAATGAAGAGGGCTATAGTGAATGCCCATACCTGTGCTCGCGCATAGCCGAAGCCATCGTTGAAGGCTGTCAGGGCCAGGATATATCCGCCAACGACAAGGTGATAACCGTGTTCTGTCACTATCCCGGCCAGAGTGAGCCTCTAAGCGGAATGGAGCGCGGTACGATGCACATTTCCGAGAGGGCCTTGAGAGAATTTTTCCTGCCTCCGTGGGTGGCCGGCATCAAAAAGGCAGGTGCCCTGGGGGTTATGGCTACCTATCCGGCCATAGACGGCGTGCCGGTTCACAGCTCAGAGAAGATTTTGACCGAGATTCTTCGCCATGAATTAGGCTTCGAGGGTCTGGTGCTCGGCGAGGGAGGCGGTATCGGGACCATTGTATATGAACGTGTTGCCAAGACGCAAAAACAGGCAGGCCAGATTGCTATTAAAGCCGGTGTCGATGTGGGTATATCGTTCGAAGACGGATATATGAGAGCAATGATAGAAAGCGTCGAAGAGGGAAAGGTTCCAATAGAGCTAATCGACAGAGCGGTGAGGCGGATTCTGGAGATGAAGTTTCGGCTGGGCCTGTTTGAAAATCCGTACGTCGACCCCGACCGGGCAGCCGGAATTGTTCACTGCAAAGAACATGAGCAGCTGGCTCTTCAGACGGCACGTGAAGGAATCGTTTTACTTAAAAACCAGAACAATCTTCTGCCGCTGAGCAAAAACATAAAGTCAATTGCTGTCATAGGACCGGATGCGGATGTTACCATAGACCAGCTTGGTGACTATATCCCCCATCATATACCGCAGGAGATAGTATCAGTGCTTAACGGGATTAAAAATAAAGTATCGCGCAGGACCAGGGTCGAGTACGTCAAAGGCTGTAACATCATGGGAACCAAATTAAACGAGATTTCAAAGGCTGTCAACGCGGCTAAAAAGGCTGACGTAGCCGTGGTGGTGGTCGGTGAAGGCAAAGATACAAATGGAGAGGGCAAGGACGCGGCCACTCTCGAGCTTACAGGTCTTCAGGAAGATTTAGTCAAGGCCGTTTACGAGACCGGAACACCTACGGTCGTGGTGCTGATAAACGGCAGACCCCTGGCAATCCGCTGGACAGCGGAAAATGTTCCTGCAATCGTAGAGGCGTGGATGTGCGGCGAAAGAGGCGGTGATGCCGTTGCTGAAGTTCTCTTTGGAGATTACAACCCAAGCGGGCGACTGCCGATTACAGTGCCCCGTCACGCGGGACAGCTTCCGGTCTATTACAATTATAACCCCTCAAAAACCTCCAGGATAAGAAGGGGCTATGTGGATATGAGTGGAAAGCCTCTGTTTGAGTTCGGATACGGTCTTAGCTATACAAAGTTTGAGTACAGTAATCTGCAAATTCGGCCGCAAAAGACCGGACCGGCCGGCACAAGATATGTCAGCGTGGACGTCAAAAACACCGGCAGACGGAAAGGTGATGAAGTTGTCCAGTTGTACGTAAACGATCGTATAAGCAGTGTATCAACGCCAGTCAAGGAGCTGCAAGGCTTCGAGAAGATATCGCTTGAGCCGGGCGAAAAGAAGACGGTGCAGTTTACACTTACGCCTTATCAATTGTCGCTTTTAGACCGCAATATGAAACGTGTTGTCGAGCCGGGAACTTTCAAGGTTATGGTCGGGGCATCGTCGGAAGATATTCGGCTGACAGGCCGCTTTGAATGCCGGTGACGGATTTTAGAATCTTATATAACAGTATTTTGCAGAGTATGAAAGGGATTATTATGAAGAGTAAGTTGATTTTTGCAGCGGTGATTTTGGTGACATTTGCGGCTGTATGCACGGCTTTTTCGCAGCAGGGGCGGGTTGTAATGAACCTTAACGGCCGGTGGGAATTTGAGCAGACCGAGACGGCATTTGCTCCCGAAGAATTTACCCGCAGTATCCCGGTTCCGGGGCTAATCGACCTGGCTGAGCCGAAGATTGAACAGTACCAAAAGTACTTCAGCGGGACACATCAGCCACGATACAACTGGTACCGGTGCAAATTCGCCGCTGACGAACAGCACCGCGGCAAATTCGCGGTTCTTAACCTGCTTAAGAGCCGGTTCGATACCCAGGTGATTTTGAATGGCCATGACCTGGGTACGTATATGCAGTGCAACACCCCTATAGAGTGTAACCTTACACCGTTTATTTTGTACGATAAGGAAAACATTCTGCTGATACGCGTGGGGGAACGGGCATGGCTTCCCAAGCAATCAGCCACCGGTGTGGACAGGGAAAAATATACCGATATACCAGGTATATGGGACGATGTGTTTATAACATTCACAGGGCCGGTGCGGGTCGAGCGGTCACTTATTCTGCCGAACCTGAAAGGTTCGAAAGTGACAGCCAAGATTATGCTCGAAAACCATAAAGACGAAGTTGACCGCAGCATGTACCTTACGAAAATAGCCGGCGAGGTGTCGGTTTACATAAGGGAAAAGAAAAGCGGCAAGGCGGTTACGGAACCGGCCGGCAAAGATTTTGTGCTTCAGTGCCGGAAACGCATGCCGGTGGTTTTAGAAACCGAGTTAAAGAACGCACACGCCTGGTCGCCGGAAGACCCTTTTCTCTACGAGGCTGTGGTATCTGTAACAACGCAGCAGACAGTAAACCGGCGGGGCGAGCCTTTATATGAGATTGCATCGGACCAGAGGTATTCAGACGAGGTTGCGACCAGCTTTGGTATGCGTGATTTTGAAGCTGTGGGAAGGATGTTTCATTTGAACGGCCAGCAGTACCGTCTGTTGGGGTCAACGATAAATCTATACCGGTTTTTTGAAGACCCCGAACGGGCCGGTTTACCCTGGGACAGGCAATGGGTGAAAAAAATGCTCATCGATATACCCAAATCCCTGCGGTGGAACGCGTTCAGGATGTGCATCGGGCTTGCACCCAGGTTCTGGTACGACCTTGCTGACGAGCACGGGATACTTTTGCAGAATGAATGGCCGATGTGGCAGGTACGCGGCTGGGACGAACAAATCGGCAAGGAATACACCGACTGGGTGTGGGCCGACGGCAGTCATCCAAGTATCATTATCTGGGACGCGATGAACGAGGCGGTACACGTTTATCTAAGCGACGTGGCTATCCCCGAACTGCGAAAACTGGACCCGACGAGAATATGGGATGCCGGCTTTACGACCGCCGACCGCAAAGTCAAGAATGAAATGGAGGAGCCGCACTATTATCCGTTCCATCACGGCTGGTGGTGGAACGATGAGGGGCTGAGAAAAGAGAGACTATCCTATCGCTTTGGTAATTTGTTCCGTAAACACGCGTGGCTGGGAAGAACCCGCTACGGAGGTTCGCCGATGGTATTGAACGAATACGCGTGGCTGTGGCTGAACAGAGACGGAGTGCCCGGCATTCGAACCAAGGGTTATTTCGGTCCGAAAGACACGCCGCCAAAGAAGAAAAATTACGAATACTACAACCCTGACGGCGTACAGGAGAATTTTGACAGATGCAACTATGACTACCTTCTCGGGCCCAATCCCACCGTCGATCAGCGACGCGATGTACAGGCTTACCTGATGGAACTGCAGACCGAGGCGATACGCTCATCCCGCAACTTAGCGGGCATTTTGTCGTTTTGCTACCTGGCCGACAATAGGGGATATACAGGTGACTGGTTTATCGATGCGATAAAAGACCTCGTACCCAGTGACGCATTGAAGTGCCAGTACCACTGTTTTGCGCCTTTTGCAGTGTTCATAGATGTCGAGGATGGTCGTTATCAGAAAGACCCCAAACATTTCAAGCCCGGAACCGCAGCAGCTATTAATCTGTTCGCGGTGAACGATACAAGTGAGGAAAAATTGGGCATAGTGGTTCTTAAAGTAATAGACGAAAAGGGCAAGGTCGTATCCAAACAGTCGGCCTGGGCCAGCGTGGACGCGTTCTGGGAAAAGCTTATTCCGATGATAGTAAAGGTACCGAACAGGCCCGGCGGTTATCTGCTGGTATCGGAACTTCGCTGTAAACAGGGCCAGACAGGCGTCCAGCGCAGCAGAAGATACATGCGTGTCGGCAAGGCTGAAGACATCCAGTGGCCGCAGTACCGGATAGACTTACCGCCCGGATGGCCGAAATAATCGGGTGCGGTCACATCTGGCATGTTCACCGCCCGGCTGTACTTGATTACTGTGCTATTTACGATTGACTTTTGACAGCAAGGTCCAGTTGAGATACAGCAGGTGTGAGATTTGCCTTGTGTTCCTCAACCAGCCGCCTGATATCGGCAATTACATCAGGATGCTTGATGGCAATATCGTACTTTTCAGAGGGGTCATGCTCGAGGTGGAACAGCAATGGCGGGTCGTGTTCTTTGAAGTCTCTTGAGTATCCGCTACGGGTAGTAAAATGGGCCTTCCAGGGGCCCTTGCGAACAGCCATCAGGCGGCTGCCTCGGTAATAAAACATTGTGCTGCGACTGCATTTGCCGGTGCCAAACAGTGTCGGCACCATACTGACGCCGTCGATTACCCTGTCATTCGGCAGGGGCACAGCAGCAAGCTGCAGACATGTTGCAAAAATGTCCATAGTGCATGTCAGGTCGGTATTTACTGATGCCGGTTTGATTTTACCGGGCCACCATGCGATGCACGGTTCGCGCATACCGCCTTCCCAGGTACTGGCTTTACCGCCGCGTAAAAGTCCTGCTGAGCCTCCGTGTAATTTCTTTATAAGCCAGGGGCCGTTGTCACTGGTGAAAATAGCGAAGGTCTTTTCGGCCAGGTTATACCGCCGGAGCGTTTTCAGGATTTTTCCGACGCTGAAGTCCAGCTCCTCAACAACATCACCATAAAGACCTCGCAGACTTTTATTTTTAAAGTCGTTTGATGCAAAAAGTGGTACGTGAGGAAAGGTATGCGCAAAATACAAAAAGAAGGGTTTATTCTTGTTTTGTTCAATGAACCTGACAGCCTGCCGTGTATAACGTCTGGTCAGCGTGGACTGTTCTGCCGGTTCTTCAATGGTTTTTTCGTTCTGCATAAGCGGTGTAGGCTTCATATCATTGCTGTAGGGGATTCCGAAATAGTAATCGAAGCCGCGGCGAGTGGGCAGGTATTGCTGCAGATGTCCGAGGTGCCATTTGCCGATGCAGCAGGTGGCGTATCCCCGAGGTTTCAGCGCAGAGGCAATCGTAATTTCACTTTCCGGCAGGCCGCCGACAGAGTCTGGGAACAGAACCCCCCTGCGGCTGCCGCACATTCCCGAGCGTATCGGCAGACGGCCGGTCAAAAGAGCGGCCCTGCTTGGCGTGCAGACAGATGCAGCAGCATAGAACTGGGTAAATTTCATACCTTCAGCGGCCATACGGTCGAGATTGGGCGTTCTGATGGTCGGATGCCCGAAACAGCCAAGGTCACCGTAGCCGAGGTCGTCGGCAAAGATAATAACAATGTTGGGCGGTGTACCGCCGGAACAGCTTCTGCCGGAGGTGAACAAATTCAAAGTTTCGCAGCCGCAAACAGCACCGGCTGCGGCCTGTGCGCACATTAACTGCAAAAAACTTCGTCGATTCATGTTCCTGGCCTCCGTTTGGTCCTTGCTTGCTGCCGGATACAGGAAAAAATATACGAGAGCCGTTGGAAAATTACAACTGTTTTTTGGTGATTTGGCCGTTTCTTCTATTCTATACGGGGATTGCAGGTTACAAGCACTCAATATCGACGGTGTGAGGTAATTTTTCAAGGGGACAGCCGGCGCATCGGGCCTTCGGTTTGCAAAATTGCTTGCCAAGCCTTACCAGTAATGCATGAAATTCATTGAACAAGACGGTATCGGCCGGCAGGTTTGACTGAAACAACTGCTGGAGACCGCTGTAATCGTGGTCGGGTTCGATGAGTTGATGGCGGACGGCGATACGAGAGGTGTAGGCATCAACTACAAATACCTGCCTGTTGAAAGCATACAGTAAAATCGAATCAGCGGTTTCAGGTCCGATACCTTTGACAGCCAGAAGCTGTTGTCTGAGTGTGTCGGTTCGGATATTCTGCAGGTTCTGCAGGCGGTTATGGTGATTGTCACACAGCCAGGACAGGAAATTTTTCAAACGTGCTGTTTTAACCTTATAATATCCCGAGGGGCGGACAAGCTGGGCAAGTTTTTCGATTTGCATGTCGTGCATTCTCTCGGGAGTAAGGCAGCCGGCGGATTTGAGATTGGCTATTGCCTTTTCAACATTTGACCAGTTAGTATTCTGTGTGAGTATGGCACCGATAATTATCTCAAAGGGTGTTTCGCCGGGCCACCAGGCCTGAGGTCCAAAGTGCCTGAAAAGCAATTTGTAAATTTCATCCAATCGCCGGGCTGTCATAAGGGCAACAGGTTCTTTCAAAAGACAACATTTTTCGGTATTGTAATCTGAGCGTATAACAAGTACACTTTTGCCAAATCGCGGTTGCGGATGCACCGAATTAAATATTTAACCAGAACAGCAGCATTTTATACAGAAAAAAAATGCGCCGAGCGGTGAACAAAAACAGATACAAATTCAGCACAAGCGAGTTCTTTAACTTCGTGGAAGGCTCTTATCTTGAGCGAACCAGCCGGCCGGTATACGCGGTACTTTTTTTGGCTCCGTTTGTTATTTTTTACGAACTCGGGACAATTCTGATAAATACCGATGTTCTAAGCCAATGTCAGGTTCGGGTAGTGGCATTTGTCTGGCTGGAGAGTTTCCTGAAATACCTTGGTTTTACGGACAAGGCGGTGTGGTGCGCACCGGCGCTGGCGGTGGTGGTCATATTGATTGCCCTGCAGGTGGTATCGGGTAAGAAGTGGCATGTGCGGGCCGGTGACATTCTTCCGATGGCGGTCGAATGTATCCTTCTGGCGGCGCCGTTAATTGTTTTAAGTCTGTTTTTGAGCAGTCCCCGACAGACACACCCAAATTCGGTACGTCCGGCCTGTGAGCAAGCGGCGGTATACAAGGCGGTGATGGATTGTTCAACAGTGAGAAGCCAGCACACATCCACAATACAGCAAAACCCGGCACCGCAGCAGTTAAAAAAGTCTTTGCTGGCTGACATTGTTACGGGAATAGGGGCGGGTATATACGAAGAGCTTATATTTCGCCTGATTCTAATCGTAGCTTTGATGATTTTTTTCCAGGACCTTCTGCGTATGAGCTACCGCAATTCGATTATACTTTCGGTGGTATTTTCAGCGGCGCTTTTCAGCGCTCACCACCACATATTTTTCATCAACGGCCAATTCGACCGGGGCGGGCCGTTCAACTGGACAGAATTCGGTTTTCGGACAATGGCGGGCATTTATTTTGCGGTTCTTTTTTCCGTGCGGGGTTTCGGCATCACAGCGGGCACGCACGCTTTTTACGACATTATCGCAACGATAATTAACAGCCTTTTCTTTCAGCAGTAAAAAGCAGGGTAAAAGGGGTTATTTGCAGATTTTTTAAAAAAATTTCACCGCTATTAGTCTTTTAGTCTGCTAAGCTTGCAAAATAATCGTCCTATAACGGACAGGACACGCCTTATCAGTACTGATATTGGGCTTGAGTGATGTACCCAAATTCTGTTATAATAAAACAAAGCCAGCGGGCAAATTAAGTGTTGTTGGAGTTTTATTATGGAATCACCTCAGATTAACGTGGCTGTGGAGGAGTTGGCTTTTAGTCTCTTTCAGCGACCACTGCACCCGGAGCTTTTCCAGATATATGCCAGGCGCCGGTTAAAGACGGACAGATACGAGGCGGATATCTGGGTAACGGGCTGTACTCACGTAATAAGCGTGTTCGCCGGTAAAGTGTGCCTGAGCGAAGCAATCAGTGCACCGGGTCAATTGTTCCCTCAGCGGGGATTGATTGAGCGTTTTCAATTCCGGGGACCTCGGACTCATAAATTCACTTTGAGCCGAAAAGTAAATTATATGACGGATTTCCAGGTTGAGAAGATGAGCGGCGGTGTGTACAAACAAAGTCACAAGGACCTTGCCCGTTTTTCCCAGAACCGCGGTATATTCGTCAGATTTCCGGAAGCGGAAATCGGTGGGCTGGAGCCTTTCTGTTACGTGGACTTCGAGGCAAGACAGACCGAACTGCATATTCACACATTTGCAGGCTATCCCGACCAGGTGACCATGATAAGGACTCAGTCGTTATTTGACTTTCACTGAGAACGTGTCAGCACCGGTCTTTACGGAGACAAAGAGAGCAGCCTAATTTGCGGACTGCTGGATTTTTTCCTTCAAAACATCCATTCTTTCGCGGATTTCCTGAGACATTTTACTGTTGGGGAAATCGTTGATAATCTGTCGGCCGGTCCGGTAGGCCTTTGCCCATTCCTTGTCAGAGACAGCCAACGAGAACTGAACACCGAGGTTGTGCAGTTTGGTCATGAAAGCGTCCTTTGCAGCTTCCTGCAGAGCCAGGCCTTCATTGGGGGAAAGATATAAATCAAGCTCTCTTAAGATGTCGAGGCTGCGCTCGGTGTCCTGGCGCTTTACGGCATCGTCCCATGCGGTCAAAAGAATTCTTTTTCTTTCCTGTTTTTTATCCAGCAGTTTCTGCCGTAACTGCAGCGTCTTTTCGGACCGTGGCTGGTCTTTTATGAGCTTTTCAATCTGAACACTTGCCTTGGTCCACTGATGGTCTTCGAGCAGTTTTTCGACGTGCGCGATGATTTGGTTTATTCTTTCGGTGTCGGTTGCGTGGCGATATCGGTCTGCATCTTGGCGCAGCTGGTCGGCAAGCTCGGTATAGGTGGTGTTATGTGCAATCTCATCGATGATTTCATAGGTGGCGTCAAAATCCTTTTGCTGAAGTTTATCAAAAACAATTTCCCTCAGAACCTGTCTGTGCGCATCACGGAAAGCGACCTGCTTTACCGATTCACCGAGTCGGCTGTTTTGATTGATATGGGTCAGCACGGCGTGGTTTTTTTTCAGCAACTCCGCAACTTCCTCGAGCTTTGCGTTATTCAGCTCGAGGACATGCTGGATTTTGAACGTGCGTGTCAGGATGGCTATGACGGCAATGATAAGAATCGACAGGGCCGTCAACCAGACCAGGGCCGGTACAAGGTTACGGTCGCTATCGCCAAAAATATTGGTAAAAATGGTCAGCAGCGCCACGGCAATGATAGCTGCATAAATGATGATAAGATGTTTTTTGAATCCGGACGGCGGCTTGTTTTTTTCCATGTCCATACCAGCGGCCTTTCAAAAAAGAGATTTTTCGGGCGTAAGACAAGTTTATTATATCACTTATGAGCCGGTTGTGTCAACCCAGACGGGCCGGGACAACGGCGGACAAGACGACAGCGGAACCCATGCCACGAAACAGCATTTATCGGGCTTTAGGGCTGGCAATGAGGGAATAATTGAACGTTGACGTTGCCGGAAATCAACGCAGATGTAAGTGTCTTTTGGTAAAATTGTTAGGTTAACAGCCCAGACAATGTTAAATACGCTGCTGATGCTTTTTAGCAACACACAAATTTAATCCATATAGGGGTTCTTTTTAAGAAATTCGAGATAATAACTAACACCGTTAATACAGGAGCGCTTTTTGGAGCGGTTTTGTAATCTTTTTCCCGGGCAGCATTATGACCCGCAAAAATCCTGTTTTTTTGCGTTCAGGCACGGTTTTTGCACTGAGAGAGAGATAGGATTTTAGTGGCTTAACAAAGCAGGCAAAAGTTTCTTACAACGAAAGGGGAGACAAAATGAATGATGAGCGGGGCCTGGGTGATAAGCTTAACGATTTAGTCAAGGAAGTTGGCGGTTTGACGGTAGGCGAAAATCGAAGTATATCAATGCTTGCCGAACGAACCTGTAAAAACCGCAAAAGACTGGAAAAAAACGTCAAAGGTCTTCAGGAGTCCCTGGATTATCTGAGACTTTGTATCAAATACCAGCTTTTCGACCTCGAAGCAACCCGCCGTGAAAATATGTATCTTCGTAAGTTGCTTGAAGAGCAGGGCTAAGCCAAACCGTCCTGACCGACAGGGCATTAAACGAATGAAACGTTGGATTGGTAGTTTTTCATCCGCGGAGGAGGGTGGTGAACTACCGCCCAGTAGTTTTTTGCAGTTCATTCCGCAAACCCTTGTGTGACATAATGGTTTGCATAACACCAAGAGCGTCAACGGTTTAGTAAACGCACCTGTTGCGGTTTATGCAGGGCAGTGACCATAGGTACTTTTCTGCACGCAGAATCAGCGATGGCCCGGCAGCGGGTGTTTTTGAGCCGGCGGAGGCAAAAAAAGAATTCTTGGCGGAAACAACCGGTAAGTAGAGACGGTTTTTTGTCGATAAATCTATATCTGGGCAGAAACGAAGGTCCGAAAAACGAACACGGCAACAATGCACAGCATATAAAAAGTGGATGGGCGATTAACAGGCGTGCTGATGGTTTGACAAAAACCAGGTGAGGGTGATATAATACAAAAACAGATGTTGGAATTGAAGGCAGATACAGGCCGACGTTAATAGCCATTAGAGAAGCGCGGCTGCTTTTTGGTTATTTTTGTGAAACAATTTTAGAGGTCGAAGATGTTTGAGCGTTTTACAGACAGGGCACGTAAGGTCATGGCGCTGGCAAACCAGGAAGCGCAGCGATTCAACCATGAATACATAGGCACGGAACATATTCTGCTGGGGCTGGTCAAAGAAGGCAGCGGTGTGGGTGCTACGGTCTTAAAGAACCTCGATGTTGACGTCAAGAAGCTGCGACTTGAGGTTGAAAAGCTTGTCAAGAGCGGCCCCGACATGGTGACCATGGGGAAACTGCCGCAAACACCGCGCGCCAAAAAGGTTATCGAATACGCTATCGAAGAGGCCAGGGCGCTGAACCATAACTATGTTGGTACAGAGCATATTTTACTCGGTCTTTTGCGTGAAAGCGAGGGTATAGCGGCTCAGGTTCTTATGAATCTCGGATTGAAGTTGGAGGACGTACGTCAGGAGGTTTTGAATCTCTTGGGTGCCGGCAGCGACGACAGTCCCGTTGACCTTGGTATGAAGATGGGTCCAATGACAGGCCGTAAACCCAAGAGCAAGACTCCCGCGCTTGATAGTTTCGGCAGAGACCTGACGAAGCTGGCCGAAGAGGGGGAACTGGACCCGGTAATCGGCAGAAAGAATGAGATTGAGCGGCTGATTCAGGTTCTCTGCAGGCGCACGAAGAACAACCCGGTCCTTCTGGGCGAAGCGGGTGTCGGCAAGACGGCTATAGTGGAGGGTCTCAGCCAGCACGTGATCAACAAACAGGTTCCTGAAATTCTCAAGGGAAAGCGGATTGTAATACTGGACCTGGCGATGATGGTTGCCGGTACCAAATACCGGGGTCAGTTCGAAGAGCGAATAAAAGCGGTCATTAACGAGGTTAGACGGGCTGGTAACGTTATTCTTTTCATTGATGAGCTTCATACGCTGGTGGGAGCCGGCGGCGCAGAGGGGGCCATTGACGCCTCAAACGTGCTCAAGCCCGCTTTGGCGCGTGGAGAAGTGCAGTGTATAGGGGCAACGACACTGGATGAGTACCGTAAGTATATCGAGAAAGACGGCGCATTGGAGAGACGGTTTCAGACGATAATAGTTGAGCCGCCGTCAAAAGATGAGACACTTGATATTCTCAGAGGTCTGCAGGACAGATACGAAGCACACCATCGCGTCAGATTTACCGACGAGGCACTTTATCAGGCGGTTGAGTTGTCTACGAGGTATATTACGGGCCGGTGTCTTCCGGATAAGGCCATAGACGTGGTTGACGAGGCAGGAGCGCGTATAAGAATCAAGAATATGACACCGCCGCCGGGTCTGGCAGAGATAGAGCAGAAAATCGAAAAACTGCAGATTGAAAAAGACGAAGCTGTCAGGAATACCGATTATGAGCGAGCGGCGGCATTACGTGATGAGGCACAGCAGCTTCTGGATGAAAAGAACCAGACGCAGAAAAAGTGGTACGAGGAAAACAGGGAAACCACCGGGGTGGTTGATAACGAGACGGTTGCAGAGGTTGTCAGCAAGATGACGGGTGTGCCGCTGACCAAGCTCGAGAAAAAGGAAACGCAAAGGCTTTTGGAGTTAGAGGCCGAGTTGCACAAGAGGGTAATATCACAAAACGAGGCGATAAGCGCCATAGCAAAGGCTGTAAGGCGCAGCAGAAGCGGTCTGAAAGACCCGAATCGGCCGACAGGCAGCTTTATATTTCTCGGACCCAGCGGGGTAGGCAAGACACTGCTGGCAAAGGCCATTGCAGAGTTTATGTTCGGCGACGAGAATGCGTTAGTGCAGCTTGATATGAGCGAGTTTATGGAAAAACACAACGTCAGCCGGCTTGTGGGTGCGCCTCCCGGTTACGTGGGATATGAAGAAGGCGGCCAATTAACTGAGAGAATCAGGCGCCGACCTTACGCGGTTTTACTGCTGGACGAAATAGAAAAGGCACATCCGGACATCTATAACGTGCTGCTTCAGATAATGGATGAGGGGCGTTTGACGGACAGTTTCGGCAGACATATAGATTTCAAGAACGTGATTTTGATAATGACCAGCAACATCGGGGCGGATTTGATTAAAAACAGCGGCGGCTTTGGTTTTGGCAAGCGAACGGCTGAGGCCAATTACGAGAAGATGAAAGAGATACTCAGCAAAGAGGTGGAGCGTCATTTCCGGCCGGAGTTTCTCAATCGTGTCGACGACACAATAGTATTCAGGGCGTTAACTCGGGAAGACCTGCAGACTATAGTAGATTTAGAGCTTGCAAAGGTTTTCCGTCGTCTTACGGAACACGGATTGAAACTTGAATTAAGCGACCAGGCCAAGGAGTTTCTCATCGACAAAGGTTACAGTCCCGAGTTCGGCGCACGGCCTTTACGCAGGGCAATCGAGCACTACATCGAAGACCCGCTTTCTGAGTCGGTGCTGCGGGGTGAGTTTGCAGGCAAAGACCTTATAAAAGTCCAAGTACGGGATGAAGAGCACCTTAAGCTGGAAGGTTATTCGGTCAGTGGGGGCAAGAAAGGCAAAGCAGAAAAGACCAAGACGGCTCGCTCCAAATAACAATTACAGCAGAAATCAGATGTTCATTTGCATTTCGCACCGTCACGGCAGAAAGTCGCCGCGGCCCTGTGTTTTTTCCTGAAGACTTTGCTGTTGGTCCAACAATGCTTTAAGCTGCTGCGGTTTCATTAGCTGGACATCACCGTTCAGTCTTAAGACAATGAATTTATTACCTGATAACGAAGGATAGCTTTTCGTTGAGCAGGCAAGGATTTCATCGTCTCCAGCGTCGAATTCCAGCCATCTGGCCCTGTAATATACTTCACCGAGCCTGACGGCGCCGGGCAGGTCTTCTTTGATATTCAGCACGTACGATTCCGCCGGAACGGCGCCGTACTGGTGACGGTAGCCAAGAACGATTTTGCCCAATTGGTCCATAGCACGGGTTGCTTCCAATCGATTGACCCGACCTTTGAGACAAATCATCGCAAGAACGGTAACAAACGTCACCGCAATTACGACAACAAAATCTTTTAGAAGGGCCTTTTGTTTTTTATTCATGGTCGGGAACGTATCTTTACTTTGCCGTTTTGTACGGTTAATTTACCTTCGGCTAACAGCTTTATTGCCTGCGGCAGGGCAATACATTCCTGCTGAAAGACTCTCTCAGCAAGGGTATCCGGCGTGTCATCGTCGTAAACGTCACAGGTTCGCTGCAGGATTATTGGTCCTTTGTCGTACTGGTTTGTGCAGAAATGTACGGTGCAGCCGCTGACCTTACACCCTGCTTTCAGTACTGCTTCGTGAACGTAATGACCAAACATGCCTTTTCCGCCGAACAGCGGCAGCAGGGCCGGGTGAATGTTCATTACACGGTTAATATACTGTTTGGGTATTTTCCACAGGCACAGCCAGCCGGCCTGAATAACCAGCTCGACACCGGCGGCAACAAGTTTTTCCTCGATGCGTTTGCTGAACGGGTCTATGTCGGGGAAGTCTTTTTTCCGGATTATTTCCACACGCAGGCCGGCATTTCCGGCCTTTTCGACACCGGCAACCGTCGAGCGGGAGCTTATAACCACAGCGACATTGGCGTTGAGTCGGCCGGACTTTATATATTCGACGATATTCATAAGCGTCCTGCCGCCGCCGCTGATAAGCACGCCCAGGCGAATCGGCTTAACAGCAGTTTTATCAGGACAGGTTTTATTTTCTGTGGGCTTGGGGATTATCTCATCGGCTTGCAGGTCGTGTTTAAGGTTCAAGGCCTGGTTAACAAGTTTGTCGGCCTGCTGGTTCTGGTTTCTGTTTATAAACTGCAGGGTCCAGCTCTGGAACGTATCGAGTAAGCTTTGCGCCTGTTTGAACAGCGGCAGCAGCTTTTCGCTTTTTACCTTGTACCTGCCGTTAATTTGCTCAACAAGCAGTTTACTGTCGGTAAATATTTTTAGTCTTTTGGCGTTCAATCGCCCGGCAGCTTCAAGGGCCTTCAGCAAAGCCGTGTACTCGGCGACGTTGTTGGTTGTATGGCCGAGGTAAACGGCTTGGGCTTTTAAGCGGTCAGCGTTTTCATCGGTTATAACGAACCCGGCAGCAGCAGGCCCGGGATTACCTCTGCTGCCGCCATCCGTATAAATAACTAGTTTTTCTGTTTTACCGGACAAGGCCGGTTGCCCTTAAGCGAAATAGAGATTTTAGTTTGGAATCGACTGCAGGCAATGTTGAATCGTAACGCTGTGCATAATAAATCGATTATTGTTGTCAATCACCGAGAACCAGAATTCTGGTACAATTGGGGCAGCGGATTAAATCATCAGTGGTCATAAGCAAATTGACCGATTCAGCCGTTATGCCCATAAAACAACCGCCGCAGCTGTATGTTTCGGTTTTACCTTGCTGCCTTTCAATTATCGCCAGTCCTTCACCGTCGTATGTTTCGGCTACACGTTTGAAAATATCCAGGTGTTCAGACGGTATGTTTTTTGCCTGGTGGTCCCATTCGGCCTGGATTTGTCGTATTTCGGCTTCGAGTTTTTTTGCATTAACCTCGGTTTCTTTACGCGTCTGGTCAAGACTTTCCTTATGCTGTTCAATCTCCTGTTGCATTTTCTGCACTTCGGCCTGGTCAAGTTCAATATCCTTCAGCAGATCGAGCACCTGGTTTTCAATCTTTGAATTGTCGGCCTTAGTGGTATTAAGCTGGGTCAGGACGGCGGCGTATTCCTTGTTTGTCCTTGCAATGTTAAGTGAGGCCCTTAACTTGTTTATTCTTTCATCCCCGGTTTTCAGTTCCAATTCGAGGCGGTCAGCCTGTATTTTGGTCAGCTGTATCTCTTCCTGTTTGGCTTCGAGGGTGTTAGCCAGGCTTCTTATGCGGTTTTCCTGAATGACTACGTTCCTTCTGCACCTTGTCAGTTTTGCTTTGACGGCACGCAGACGGTTTTCAATACTCTGGACCTTTATCAAGCCATTCAACACAGGTCCCATTCAAGCTCCTTTGGGCCAGCAGCAAAATCCAAAAACATATATTATCATGGATATTATTTCAGCACGCAATAAAAATTCTCTTTTTGCAGCTTTGGCAGAGTAATTAGCCCTGAAAGCAGGTATTAGCAGCGGGTTGGGCATGGCCAACTTTGCCTGGCGGGTGCGGGCAGCTAAAATCCGACCACCTGAACAGCTTTCAGAATTCAGCCTTTTTGAATACGGTTTTGAAATCGTACACATTGTCGAAATCTTCGATAGAATCGGCCGGCTGTGCGGACATCCATTTGTGCTCTATCATCAAATAAACGATTTCGCCGAAGTCACGCGTGCTTTTTACGCCCCAGGAACCAAGCACAAGCAAGGCCAGCATGCCCCATTTTTCGATTGCGAGGTCCTTTAATGCGTGACAAAGGTCCCTGCCGCTGACGTGAACGGGTTCCGAGGGTAACTTTTTCTTTGCCTTCAGGTAACCAAGTCCCTCATAAACGAATCTTAACGCACCTGGGCTAAATCGGCCGTCGGTTCTGGCAATTTCTTCAAGGTCTGTTTGCATAGATACCTGTCAGCACAAAAAATTGAATCATTTAACCCGCTGGCCGGGCATGGCTCCTGCGTCGGCGGAGAGCATAAAAATATCCTTTCCACCGGCTCCGGCGGCCAGAATCATCCCTTCGGAAATCCCGAACTTCATCTTCCTTGGTTTCAGATTGGCAAGGCAAACGACAGTTCTGCCTATAAGCTGCCGTGGTTGGTAGGCCTGTGCGATACCAGCCAGGACCTGTCTTTCCAGGCCGCCTAAATCAAGGGTAAGACGCAACAATTTGTCCGCCCCTTCGACAGGTTCGGCTTTGGTTATTTTAGCGATTCTCAAATCAAGTTTGGCAAAATCATCAATTGTGCATTCGGGCTCAATAGGGTCAGCCGGGGCGGCACTGTGACTGTGACTTTCTTTACTTTCCTGTATCATTGCATTGACCTTTTCATTATCTATTCTTTCGAACAATCGCTGAAAGAGGTTTATTTTGTGGTTTTCCAACGCCCTTTCAACATCGGCAAACCGCAGTGGCGCGACGTTCAGGAATTCTTCGACCTTTTCAGCAAACCTCGGCAAAACAGGTTTAAGGTATATTGTCAGGATATGCACGGCATTTATAACAGCAGTAAGGGTAGTTCTTGTTTTTTCCAAATCAGTTTTTACAGTCACCCACGGCTGATTCTGCTCAACATAACGGTTTGCCTGGTCGGCTAAGGCGGTAACAGTGCGCACCGCCGCAGCAAAGTTGAGCTCTTCATAGTTCTGCATAATCTGTTCTTTTGCAGCGACCAGTTCATCGATTAACTTTCGGCCGTCTTTGTCCAATTTCCCAAGCTCAGAATTGAGCTTCTTTGTAAGCATTGGGCCCGAACGTGAGGCCAGATTTGCCAGCTTGCCGACCAACTCGGAGTTGATTCTGTTAATAAAGTCTTCAGTGCTTAAATCTATATCGTCAATAGTGGGTGTCAGCTTGGCCGCATAATAATATCGCAGGGCCTCAGGGTGCAGGTATTTAAGGTAAGTGGCGGCTTTAATAAAGGTGCCGCGTGACTTGCTCATTTTTTCGCCGTTCACAGTCAGAAAGCCGTGCACGAAGAGTTTGTCAGCGGTTTTGAAGCCGCTTCCGAGCAGCATTGCCGGCCAGAAAAGGGCGTGAAAGTACATAATGTCCTTGCCGATGAAGTGATAGAGTTCGTATTCACCGCTGTTCCAGAGCGTGTCAAAATCAAGGTTGTTTCTATCACAGTAGTTTTTTGCCGAAGCCATATAGCCGATAGGTGCATCGAGCCAGACGTAGAAGAACTTGTTTTCTTCACCGGGTATTTTGAATCCGAAATACGGCCCGTCGCGCGAGATGTCCCAGTCTTTAAGACCGATTTTGAACCACTCATCAAGTTTATTGGCTACGGATTGCTGGGTGTATCCGTCAGCAATGAGCTTTTTTAACTTCTGCTGAAAATCAGCGAGTTTGAAAAAGTAATGTTCCGAGCTGCGCAGCACAGGTGTTGTTCGGCACGTTGCACAGTACGGTTCTTTTAAGTCCGAGGGCTGATAGGTTGAACCGCACAGTTCACAGGAATCACCGTACTGGTCGTTGCCGCCGCATCGGGGACAGGTGCCCCGGATGTATCTGTCGGGCAGGGACATTCGGCAGTTTTCGCAATAGGCCTGCTCGGTCTTCCTCTTGACGATTGAACCGGCCTTGTCGAGCGAATGGAAAATCCGCTCGCTAAATTGTCTGTTTTCGGGCGAGTGGGTGGAATAATAATTGTCAAATTCAATCAAAAAACCGTCAAAGTCGGCCCTGTGCTCTTTATACACCCGGTCGATGAGCTGCTCGGGAGCAATTCCCATGTTGCGCGCGGTTATCATTACGGGGGTGCCGTGGGCATCATCGGCACAGAAGTAAAGACATGTATTACCGCAGATTTTCTGGAATCGCACCCAGATATCGGTTTGTATGTATTCGACCAGATGGCCGATATGTATAGGGCCGTTTGCGTAGGGTAAAGCTGACGTTACAACGATTTTTCGGGTCATATTTGTATCTTCACAGCCATGATGCTAAATTTTCAAGCAACTGCTTTGGGATTATCCATCTATGGTTTATCCTTGTGATTGAGGTCCGTATTGTTATTATTGTCTGCCGGGTCGTTTTTTTGCCGGTCTGTTTGCTGAGGCGAGACCATCTCAATTTCGTCCACGCCCACAGTTGCCTTTGTTCCGTCCTCATGTTCAACAACCACCAGCTGCATTAATATCTGTGTGTCAATAACCCTGCCTTTTCCGGTTTTGGTTTTTACTATCGCAGCCTTGGGAGGCAGCTGATTTTTGAGTTCGGTGTATGTTTGGTCCTCATATCTCAGGCAGCACTTGAGCTTACCGCAATATCCCGATATTTTCGCCGGGTCCAGCGTAGCCTTCTGGATTTTAGCCATTCTCATACTCACCGGCTTTAGTATTTTCAGGTATCGCTGGCAGCAGCACTGCTGTCCGCAGATTTCACAGTCGGCAAACAGCAATGCCTCATCGCGGCTACCGATTTGGCGCATTTCGATTCTTGTCTGGTATTCCTGGCCCAGTCTTTTGACCAGCTCGCGGAAATCCACCCGGCCGTCCGCCATAAAGTAAAATATGATTCTCTCACCGCCGAATATGTGTTCGGCATCGACGATTTTCATCGGTAGATTCATTTCCTCGACAAATTTTTTGCAGCACCGGGCTTCTTCGGCAGCGTTTTTTTTCAGATGCTTTTCCTCGTTGAGGTCAGCTGTGGTAGCCTGTCTGATGACCCTGCCGACGGGTTTGGGGTCGAATTCGATGTCGCTGGTTTGAAAATACTGTTTTACCTGGTCGCGATTTAACTTAAAGTTTCCTGCTCTGTATGCGAACGAGCCGACGATTTGGCCAAGTTCAAGGCCTTTGTCGGTCTTTACCACCACCCTGGTAAATAATTTGGGTATATTGCTTTCATTATGCTCGAAGAAACCCAGCAGATTCATATTTCCGTGGCGAACGAGCATATGTTTTTTGTTTTTTTCTTCTTTAGGTTTTGCAGCGAAATTTTTGTTCATTTACACTATCCATTCATTGTGCAGCTGTTGAAGGGCTTCTGCGTTGCCGTGCGAGACGGAAAATTACCTCATTTTATTTTATCACAAGAAGCCAGATTCAACAATAACTGTTCGAAAATAAGCCTTTCGTTAACAGCAGCGTCAATTAGCTGCATTGCCCGATAAACATCGATAATCTTTTGGCTTGCGGTTTCCGGTTCCAGCCGCCTCGAGAGGCTTTTGACCTGGGTTTTCTGGTCGAAATTTATCATTTTTTGCCGCTGGCCGAGGTTTAGGTTAACGACATCACGCAATACCGAAATGATTATTCGCAGCAGTATTTTTGCGGCATTTCGGTTTATGTCGGTGATGCTTGTATTTTTATCAAGCTTTGTCCATACGGCGGCGATTCTGTGGGAGTGACTCAACAATTGTCCGGCAGCTTCCAGTGCCTGCGGATATTGATACTTTGAAAGTACAGCCACCAGTTCTCTTTTTGTCTGATAGAGGTTTGCATCGGCCAGTTCAAGCTGGGCCCATTTACAGGCCCAGCCTACACTTCCCTGGGCCAGGGCGGCGAAATACCGGGCCTTCTCCTCCTGCAGGTGGTCTATGTTTTTCAGCTTTTCTAAAATCATATCTTCGCATACAGGCGCGAAATTAACGACTGTACATCGGGACTTTATTGTCGGCAGCAGTTTATCCAGCCCCGTACACAGCAGGATAATGCAGCAATACCCGGGCGGCTCTTCCAGAACTTTCAGCAGACAGTTCTGTGAATAAGTGTTGAGCTTTTCGGCCTCAGTTAGCACAAAGACCTTTCTTTTCGAGACGGTGGGTTTGAAAGAGACCTTTTCAATGAGAAATTCTCTGACAACATCGATAGGCACGTCAACGGGAGTTCTCTTGCCTTTTCCGTCTTCTGTAAATTCGCGAAGCTCCTTATAAACAAGATGGAAATCGGGATGGCAGCCGGCGTCAAAAAAACGGCAGCAGCGGCACAGGCCGCAGTTGTCGGCAAAAGGCTGCCGGTTAGCCTGTTCTTTTGAAGGATTCTCGCAAAGCAGCAGCTTTGCCCATTCACGTGCGGTCTTGAATTTACCGACACCTTCGTCGCCGGCAAAAACGTATGCGTGCGGCATTTTGGCGGATGCATAGGCCCGCTGCAGAATGCCAAGGGCCTTTTCCTGGCAGAATATTTCTTTCAGTGACACAGTAAGAAAATCAAAAATCAAAATGCAAAGCTACAAATCAAAATTCAAAAAGCTACTCCGGCTAAAACATTTTCTCAACTACTTCTATTACCTTTTTGTGGACGGTTTCAATATCATCGCGGGCATCAACTGTTTTTACAGTCCCCGGATAGTATTCTTCTATCTGGAGAAACCATTTTCTAACTTTTCTATGATACTCTAAACTCCTGGAGTCAAATCGGTCGGTAATAACGTTTTTAAACAGGAATGCCTGCTTGGCGTCTTTGTGGTTTGTTTTAGCTCTCTGGTATCGTTTGTGACCTGCTCGATTGCGTCCCTGCTCAGCAGGTATGTCAAGTATGATTGTCAGGTCCGGCCAAATATCTGTCACCGCAAATTTAGCCAACTCAATTATCTTGTCAACCGAACAGCCGCTGCTTCCCTGGTAAGCACAGGTTGCAGAAACAAATCGGTCGCACAAAACAGTTTTACCCTTTTCCAATGCTGGTTTAATGACTTCTGCAACAAGCTGGGCCCGCGATGCCATGAAAAGCAGGGCTTCGGCACGCACATCCATTTGCCCTTGAGCATCATATTTCAGCAGACGGCTGATTTGGTCGCCGATTTTAGTACCACCAGGGTCGTAAGTATGGACAGTGTCAACATCTTTGCTTGTGAGGTAATTTGCAAGCAATTCTAACTGTGTGGTTTTTCCACAGCCGTCCGGGCCGTCTAGAACGATAAATTTGCCTGAGAATCGGTTTTCCAAATCGTATTCTTCCAATAAGTTTCTACAGAAATTCGGTACTCGCCCGGGCCATATTATACCAGCTAATATGTTATGTTGACAGTTGAAGGTTGTCCGGGCCTACAAGCTGAGTTATTTTTCTGCAAAACTGGGCATTGGGATTAACGGACAGAAGCTTGTCGGCTTTCGCGTGTACAGTTCCTTTTTCCGTAGTTACCGTCAGGTACAAGGCACTGGGGCCGCGGTAATGCTGACAGACGTTTTTGATTTCGGCGATTTTATGTTTTGTAATATCTTGAGCATTTAGCTTTATTCTCACGGTAGCAGCCAGCTTTTCGGTGACCTCATCAGGCGTAATCAGTTCGGCTGCAAAGATGTTTGGTTTTTCCCTTTTGTGGTCGATTTTACCCTTTACAAAAATGACCCTGTCCGGCTCCAGCAGATGAGCAAATTTGCTCAGCGTTTCCGGAAACATTACCACTTCGACCTGTCCCTGCAGGTCTTCGAGGACAAACACAGCCATTTTTGAGCCGGCGTTTCTGCCCTTTTTTGTTATATGGTACCTGATTCTGGCAATCATACCGCCGATGACCACGTCCCTGTCGGAAGCTGTGTGTGCTAATTGCGAAGTATTCAGGGTGGAATAAAGGCTAATCACCTCGGCGTAATGACTAAGGGGATTGCTGGTGACATAAAAACCGAGAACCTGTTTTTCAAAGACCAGCATCTGCGGTTCGGGCCAGGGCGCTGTGTTCGGCAGCATCCGGGTGTCCAGCGAATAGTCTTTTTGCTGTTCGATTCCGGAAAAGAAATTCATCTGGCCGTTTTGCCTGTCGGACTGAACAGACGTGCCGAGCTGCATTGCTTTTTCCAGACCCGCCATCATCTGGGCACGATGCCCGCCAAGCCGGTCAAATGCGCCGGCTTTTATAAGTGCTTCGATTACCTGTTTGTTAACAATCCGCAAATCGACATTCTCGCAGAAGTGAAAGAGGCTTTGAAAATCGCCGATTCGTTCTTTTACGGCAATGATTTGTTCAACGGCTTTTGCACCCACACCTTTGACAGCGGCCAGACCGAAACGGATTACACCGGCGCTGTTTTTGTTATGGTACAGCGGCGTAAAATCCACCAGACTTTCGTTGATGTCGGGCGCAAGGACTTCGATGCCCATCCGGGCCGACTCGGTGATATACTCGACAACCTTGTCGGTATTGCCCATTTCGCAGGTCAATAGCGCCGCCATGTATTCCACCGGCCAATAAGTTTTCATATAAGCGGTCTGACAGGCAATAAAGGCGTAGCGTGTCGAATGACTCTTGTTGAAGCCATAACCGGCAAAACGCTTGATAAGCTCAAATATCTGGTCGGCCTGCGACTTTGTTAAGCCTTTTTGCAGACAGCCGGTGATAAAATCCTGTTTTGCCCTGGCGATGGTCCTGACCTTTTTTTTACTTATCGCTTTTATCACGGTATAAGCATTGCGCAGAGGTATGTCTCCCAGCCGGTTGCAGATTCGCATTACCTGTTCCTGATAGACCATGATGCCGTATGTCTCGTTGAGGATTTCGTCCATAATGGGATGGGGCAACTGCCATTGTGCGCCGTGCTTTCGCTCGATATAATCGGGAATTAGTGTCATCGGGCCGGGGCGATACAGGGCGTTTGCGGCAATAAGGTCTTCAATCCGGTCGGGCTTCATTTTCATAAGCAAACTCTGCATGCCGCCGGACTCGAACTGAAAGATGCCTTTTGTATTGCCGTTGGCGAACAGTTCAAACATCTTGGGGTCGTCGAGATTGATTTTTTCCAGGTCTATATCCGCACCATGGATGGTTTTTACCCACTGTCGCGCACGCTGCAGTACGGTAAGCGTTTTCAGGCCGAGAAAATCCATCTTCAGAAGGCCCACTTTTTCGACTATGGGCCCTTCGAACTGCGTGATAATATCGTCAGAACCCGAAGCCTTGTATAGGGGCAGAAAATCCGTCAGCGGCTCATCGGCAATTACCACACCGGCTGCGTGCACCGAGGCGTGACGAACAAGGCCTTCGAGGCGTTTGCAAATATCAATTACTTCTCTTGTATCAGGCTCCTGTTCGTAAGCATTCTTGAAGTTGGGTTCAGTTTCCAGTGTATCATCGAGGGTAACGCCGAGTGAATCAGGCACCATCTTGGCCAATTTGTCGGCTCTGTCGAGGGCAATATTTTTGACCCTGCAGACGTCCCTGATAACCGCCCTGGCTTTCATCGTGCCGAAGGTAATAATCTGGGCGACATAGCCGTATTTGCCGCGGACATAGTCGATGACCCTGGCCCTGCCCTCCTGACAGATGTCAATATCGACATCGGGCATTTCGTTGCGATGCGGGTCCATAAAACGCTCGAAGAGCAAATCGTAGCGCAGGGGGTCAATGTTGCACAGTCCCAGGCAATAGCCGACAACGGTTCCCACGGCGCTGCCTCTTGCTCCGACGGGGATATCGTTGCGGTGGGCAAAGCTGCAAAAGTCCCATACGATGAGAAAATAGCTTGCGAAACCTTTGGATTCTATGACCTCCAGTTCCCGGTCAATGCGTTTTTTAATTTCGTCGGTGATTTGGCCGTATTTTTCTTTTGCTTTCTCGTAACAGATTTTTGTCAGCAGTTCTTCAGCGGA
>SDBT01002355.1_pt1 | contig 33443 bp, 27 predicted proteins | sample 2277101 | NCBI WGS metagenome assembly SDBT01 (sample SAMN10404973, study PRJNA504765) | marine sediment metagenome | isolation source: marine sediment core GS10_PC15, 103 cmbsf | place: Arctic Ocean: Southern Knipovich Ridge | collected 2010
CGTCCAGCGGTCACACCGCTCCGGCGTTTGAAAGCGAGGCAAGGTCCAGTAGAGATACTGCTTGCGGAAGCGGATGCTGGGCTCAACGGGCCAGCGATACTGATAGCCGTACCACAGCTCGACTCGAGCGGCTGTTCACCAGCTTGGTGGGGCTGTAGATATACTGCCGGTCGGCCATGGCCTTCGCCGCCGGATGCAGCCAGCTTGTCCCATCCAGCGAAAACACCTGTGGACCTGTGGTCGGAATCAGTTGGATGAAGTAGGGCTCCAGCCACTCCCAGTCCTGTTTTCCTTCCTCGATGGCGGCATAGTCGCTGTGCCATTGGCGTCGAAACGCTTGGGAGAGGCTTAGCTCGGGAAAGGAGCGGATTGGAGGGCTGAACAGCGGCACGTCCACCAGATTGAGCTGTGCGTCTGCAAAACGGGTGAGTCCGTGGTCGTACACGGCTTGACGAAACTCGACTAACTTGTTGAACTGCTTCACGGTAGAGACTTGGAGGTATGTCTAGATGAGAGCTATCCAATTTGTGGTCAGTGTCCCGCGCTATGTTTTCACTCTGATAGCCGGCCGACTCTACCAGCCCGCCTTCTACGGCCCGCTATCGTTGGTGCAGTATCGTGAGGTGCCAGAGCCCCAGTTGCCGGGCCCCAACTGGGTCAAGGTCAATGTCCGCTACGGGGGCATCTGCGCCAGTGACGTAGGTATGGTCCGCCTTAGAGAGAGCCCCGCCCTTTCACCCTTCGGCTCAGAGCGATTCACCATTGGTCACGAGAACGTGGGCACCCTGGTCGAAGTAGGAGAACAGGTGGAGGGTTTCACCGTGGGCGATCGGGTGGTGGTCGACCCATTGTTGACGTGCGCCGCGCGCGGGATTGACTCTCCCTGTAGAGCGTGCCAAGAGGGGCAGTTCCCCCGCTGCGAAAATATCACCGAGGGTAACCTTTCACGGGGGCTACAGATCGGAGCCTGCGCCGACACGGGGGGAAGCTGGAGTCCTTATTTCGTGGCCCATAGCTCTCAGTTGTTCCACGTCCCTGAGGATGTCAGCGACGAGAACGCCATCTTGGTGGATGCCTTCTGTTCGACCCTGCATCCCGTCATCCGCAACTTGCCCCGCGATGAAGACACAACGCTGATCATCGGGGCCGGCGCCATCAGCATCTGCACACTGGCCGCCCTACGAGCCCTAGACAGTCGTGCCCGGATCATTGTGCTGGCAAAGTATCCTTTCCAGGGAGAACTGGCCCGGCGGTACGGCGCTGACGAAGTGGTCTACTGGGACAAGGGGGGGAAATACTACACTGCGATTGCCGAGCTGGTAGGCGGGAAGTTGTTCCAGCCAATATTAGGCAAACCGGTGATGATCGGGGGCGCCGACGTAACCTATGACTGCATAGGCTCCGAAGTCAGCATTCGTGACTCTCTGTGGTTTACCCGGGCAGGCGGCACGATCGTTCAGATAGGCCTGGGGTCAACTGGGAAAATTGACTGGACGCCCCTGTGGTTCAAGGAGCTTACGATGGCGGGCACCGTTTGTTCCAGCACCGAAGAGTACCAGGGCCAACGGATCCGCTGCTACCAACTGGCTCTGGATTTCATCGCTCAGGGCAAGGTAGATCTGGCTCCTTTATTGACCCATACCTTTCGATTGGACGATTACCGTCGGGCACTGGCTATGAACATGAACAAGAGTCGCCATCGGCTGGTGCATTCGGCTTTTACCTTCGACTAATTAAGAGGGGACATCCGGAGATCAAAAAGCGGGGAGACTCAGCCTGAGCCCTGTACTGTCCGCCCTGTACTGACCGTACAGGACAGTGTCCAGGACAGTGCCCCACTCTCTGCGCACCCATCACTGTTCAGGAGATGATTCCCTGCTCCTTGCCCACCTTCTCAAAGATCTCCAGCAGCCGATCCAGTTGCTCATCAGTGTGGGTGGCCATGTAGCTGGTGCGCAGTAGGGATTTGCCCTCTGGTACAGCAGGCGGGAGGGCGACGTTAGTGTAGATGCCGGCCTCAAAAAGCGCCTTCCAGATCATCATGGTCATCATCTGATCGCCGATGATGACCGGGATGATGGGTGTCTGGCTGTCGCCGATGTCCAAGCCCAGTTTCTGATAGCGCTGGCGCATCTTCTCGCCGATGGCGTTCACGCGCTCGATCCGCTCTGGCTCGCTTTTCATGACTTCCAGAGCAGCCATGGCAGCGGCCACGTTTGGCGCGGGCAGGCTGGCGCTGAACATGAGGGATCGGCTGAAGTGCTGGATCCAGTGGACGGTGGTCTCGTCGCCGGCTATGAAACCTCCGATAGAGGCGAAGGACTTGCTGAAGGTGCCCATGATGAGATCAACGTCATCGGTCAGGCCAAAGTGTGCCGCGGTTCCCCGTCCGCCGCCCAGGACGCCCATGGAGTGAGCATCGTCCACCATCAGACGGGCCCCATATTCTTGGCAAAGGGGGACGATCTCCGGCAGAGGGGCGATGTCTCCTCCCATGCTGAACACACCGTCCACGACCACCAATCTGCCAGCCTTTTCGGGACAGCTTTTCAAGACCCGTTCCAGGTCTGCCATGTTGTTGTGGCGGAAGCGCTTCATTCGGCCAAGGGCCATGCGACAGCCATCTAAGATACTGGCGTGGTCTTCCCTGTCCGTGATGACCACATCGCCCTTAGCGACCAGGGCCGAGATGGTACCCAGATTGGTCTGGTAGCCGGTGCTGAATACCAGGGCCTTTTCCTTGCCCACGTACTCGGCCAGTTTGTCCTCCAGTTCGCCGTGCATGGCCAGGGTGCCGTTGAGGAAGCGCGAGCCTGTACAACTGGTGCCGAACTCACGAACAGCATCAATAGCCGCCTGGCGAACCTTGGGGTGAGTGGTCAGACCCAAATAGTTGTTGGAACCGATCATGATCATCCGCCGGCCCTGGATGGTCACCTCCGTTCCCTCGGTCTGATCCAAGGCGATGAAGAAAGGATACAATCCCAGAGCCTGAGCCGTGCGGGGATTAGTAGCGTACCCCAGAGCCTGAGCTATCTCTGGGTCGGAGAAATAACCCTTACATTTCTCGAATATGTCCATCTCATTACCTCCTGTTAAATGATGATGATGAAGCGCCAGTTGGTCGTGATCTTAGCAACGATTGTATTATACCACTTTTTCGCTTTTTCGACAATGTTTCTCGCTTCTGTCACCAGCGCCAATTGATGGCCCAAGTTTTAGCTGTCTTTGTCGAGAATCATGCAACGAGATTGCCTCGCTAAGGAGATCACAATGAAAACCAGCAAAGCTACCATTGCACTAGCACTTATAGCGACATTCCTATCTCTGCTATCAACAAGTGTTGAGGCCAAGGATGCCGGTGCGAGCATGAGCCGTGACCCTGCTGCGCCAGCGAACATGTCCGCAGCAACGTGGGGGACGTGGGTGAGCACTATCAGGCGAATGGCCACAGGTACGGCCACCGCGACACCGACGAGCACGTCTACGGGTACGCCTACGGAAACACTGACCAGCACCTTCACGCCGACATCAACCATCACCCCCACGGCCACCGCGACGCCGACGAGCACGCCTACGGCCACGCCTACGGAAACACCGACCAGCACCTTCACGCCGACGCCAACCATCACCCCCACGGCCACCGCGACGCCAACTCGCACCTCTACACCAACATCAACTGCAACTCCCACACTCACCGCCACGCCCAGTCCAACAAATACACCCACACCAACCAGCACTCCGACGCCAACTCCTTGCGATGCTCTGATTCGTAACGGCGGCTTTGAGACGACCGGGGACTGGACCAACTGGATCCCTGGGAACACCTCACGCCCGGCGGCCTACTCCACGACTGTGGTTCGGTCGGGTTTCTGGGCCATGCGCCTGGGAATCACCGACCAGAGCGATGCCTACAGTTATTCCTCCATCTATCAAGAGGTGACTATTCCCGACGACGCAACGAGTGCTACGCTGTCCTTTTGGTACTACCCCCTCTCCCAGGATACCATCGAGTACGATTGGCAAGAGGCCCTGATCCTGGATACCAACCTCCACTTCCTCGCTCGGGTGATGAAGGTGGGTTCCAACAGTCAGACCTGGACGCACCATACTTTCGACCTGACGTCCTACAAGGGGCAGACGATCATGGTCTACTTCAATGTCCGCAACGACGGAGGGGGCAATCTCAAGACAGCTATGTACCTGGATGATGTGTCGGTACAGGTATGGTGCCCGACAGTCACCCCAACTCCTACGCCCACACCTACTGCCACCACGACGCCGACGAGTACGCCTACGGGTACGCCTACGGGTACGCCCACAGAAACGCCGACCAGCACGCCTACGGGTACGCCCACAGAAACGCTGACCAGCACGCCCACCTCAACTGGCACGTCACCTTCTACCCCAACCTGGACACCTACGCCGACACTGACGCTTACTCCTACGCCAACCGAAGCTCCCGTGACTTACTCCCTATACTTGCCGCTGATCAGGAAACACTATTACCCGCCGGAAGCTCGGGCTCTCTGGGTGACCCGCTGGGATTACTCAAATCCAGATGACATCCAAGAGGTCGTAAATCGAGCCGCCAACGCCAACTTCAACATCATATTCTTCCAGGTGCGCGGCCAAGCCGATGCCTATTACCATTCTAACTACGAGCCCTGGGCAGCAAGGCTGACGGGCACCCTGGGCCAATATCCCGGCTGGGACCCTTTGGCCACCGCAATAGAGCTGGCCCACGATGCTGGCCTGGAGCTACACGCCTGGGTCAATATCTACCCCGTTTGGTGGGGCGAGAGTCCCCCGACCTCCACAACTCCTGAGCACATGTACAACCTCTTCAACGAGCTCTACGGTGACAACTGGGTGCAGTGGAACGACCAGGGCCAGCCCATGCAGCTGGGTCAACACTATCTCCGGGCCAGCCCTGGCCACGAGGCCGTACCCGAACACATCGTGCAGGTCTGCCAGGACATCGTGACGAACTACGAGGTAGACGGTCTGCATCTGGATCACATCCGCTACGCCGGCCCTGAATTCTCCCACGATCCGGTGAGCAGGGCCCGCTTTGAGGAGGAAAAGGCCCTCAACCCGGAGCTGACCTGGGAAGAATGGCAGCGCTCACAGGTCACATCTCTGGTGGGCAGCGTGTACGAAGCCATCTCTTCCAAGCCCGACTTGATGCTGACAGCGGCGGTCTGGCCTATCAATCAGGACCAATGGGGCTGGATCACCTGGGATGGCTACTCTGGCTACTACCAGGACTCCCATGGTTGGATGGAAGCAGGAGTGATTGATTCCATCTCTCCCATGCTCTACACCATCACCGTCCAGGATTACCCAGACCGCTTCGACGTCCTGGTACGTGACTTCGTGTCCAATGCCAATGGGCGCCACGTTTGGCCGGGAATCACCGCCGATTATGATTCTTTCGATGAAATCTGGTCGAGAATCGAGATGGCTCGTCAGGCTGGAGCATCGGGCCAAGCCATTTTCTCCTATTCCTACATCAACCAGCGGGACTATTGGGACGAGTTCCGCGATGGCCCCTATGCTGTCCCGGCCGATGTGCCACCCGCGTCTTGGAAATAAGGTGCAACGCACTTCAAAAGTGCGTTGCACCTGGACACCATGCTCAGATGCCAAAGAGCCGCTGATCGCGATCAGCGGCTCTCGCCATTTTCTGCTCGGTCTGGATCGCGTGCAACCTGCGGTTGCCTTCCAGGCCAAAAGCGGGAGGCAACCGTGGGTTGCACGCAATCCCATCAGAGCAATTTTAGTTCCACTGGGTCCGGCAAAATCTCCCCGGCCACGAGACAATGATGGCCAGTGAAGCCCTGGCAGACCTGGGGCACGTCCACAGTCAATGTCACGCCGAATTGGGCCAAAGCCCTGGCCAGATGACACAGGGGCAATCCCATAACGTTGGCGTAGCAGCCCCCGATACGCTCCACGGGGCTGAAGTCGTGGTGCTGGATGGCATAGGCTCCAGCCTTGTCCAGGGGATCGCCGCTGGCCGCGTAGCGAGCCACTTCCACGTCGGCGTAGGCCCTCATCAAAACGGTACTCTCGGCTAGCTCCGTGATGGCCCGCCCCGACGCTGGGGGATAGACCGTCACTCCGCTGATGACGGTGTGCTCTCGTCCCCGCAAGCGCCGCAGCATAGCTACAGCCTCGGCTTCATCGGCGGGCTTGCCCAACACGTCACCATCCAGGGCGACGGTGGTATCGGCGGCGACGATCAGACCCTCAGGGTAGGAGAGAGCCACCGCCCTGGCCTTGGCTAGGCTCAGGCGGCAGACCATCTCCTGGGGACTCTCTCCCTCTTCGATCTCCTCGTCCACATCGGCCGCTGCGGTCATGAAAGGCACTTCCAAGAGGGAAAAGAGTGCCCGCCGTCGCGGCGAGGCCGAGGCCAAAACCAATCGTTCTGGAATCACAACCTAATTCCTACCTCCCACCTGCTACTTGCTCGCTCACCTATCGGGGGCGCGGCAGGCGATGCCGTATTCTCCCGGCCCAGGCCAGCAACTGTTGCAAGAGATGCAGGCGGCGGGCTCGGTGCGGCCCTCTCGCCACTGATTGGGCAGGTCGGGTTCCCGGATCAGGGGCCGAGACATGGAGATGAAGTCAGCGGTGCCTTCCTCAATGATGCTCTCCATGACCGCGAGCGACCTCATCCCCCCCACCAGGATGAGCGGCAGGTCGGTCGCCTCCCGCGCCCGCCTGGCCTGGGGCAAAAAGTAAGCTTCATCCTCAGGCCTCAGGATGTCCTTTCGGACACTGGTCCCGCCCACCCCACCGCTGATCTCCACGGCGTCAAGGCCCCAATCGGCTAGGTGGCGTACTATCTCGACTCCAGCGTCCAGGGTCAGGCCATCCCGCACGAAATCCTGGACGCCCAGCTTGATGAGCAGAGGGTAATCGCCCCCTACCTCGTCCCGCGCCTCTGCGGCCACTTTCTCCAGGAATCGCAGCCGCCGGGCGATGCTGCCGCCCCACCGATCGCGGCGCCAGTTGGTGGCTGGCGAGCAAAACTGGTTGATCAGATAGCCGTGCGCCCCATGCAGTTGGATGCCATCGAATCCCGCCGCCTTCGCCCGGCCGGCTGCCCTGCCAAAGGCAGCGATCAGCTCTTCGATTTCCGCCCCCGTCAATTCGTGGGGACGAGCCCCCCCTTTCACCTGGGGCACCGGCGAGGGAGCCACCGGGCTTCGACCGATGGTCTCCTCTGAGGTCTGACGACCAGCGTGGTTGATCTGCATAACGACCTTGCCACCCTCTTGGTGCACAACCTCGCTCAGAGCTTGCAGCGAGGGGATGAGGTCATCGCGGTGGACGGCCGTCATCGTTGAGTGTGCCTTACCGCTCTCATGAACAAAGGCGTGGCCGGTGATGATCAGCCCCACCCCACCTCGGGCCAGGTCGGCGTAGAGGTCAATCATAGCTTGCTCAGGCCGGCCATCTTCGTCACACATCCTCTCCGCAGTGGCGGAACGAACGAGCCGGTTCTTCAGTTTCAGGCCAGCGATATTGCCGGGCTTAAACAAGATGGACATGAGCTCCTCCTCTGGCAAACAAAGAGCGGGAAGTCCTTCCTGCTCTACATGGCTCCTCGGGTAGGACTTGAACCTACAACCAATCGGTTAACAGCCGATTGCTCTGCCAATTGAGCTACCGAGGATCGCTGTTTTATTATACACAACCTGGCCCAATTAGTCAAACGTTCCCAGATAATCCTGTAACTGGCGGCGGCGCGTGGGGTGACGGAGCTTTCTCAGGGCTTTGGCCTCGATCTGACGGACGCGCTCCCTCGTCACCCCAAGGGACTCGCCCACCTCCTCCAGGCTGCGACTCTGCCCATCCTTCAGGCCAAAGCGCTTCTCCAGCACCTCGCGCTCCCGATCCGTCAACTGATCGAGCATGTCCTTTATCTGTTCCTTCAACAAGCGATGAGAGGTGGTATCCACAGGGCCGGGGATGGTCTCATCCTCGATGAAATCGCCCAAGTAGCTATCCTTTTCTGATCCCACGGGCATATCCAAGGACATAGGCTCCTGAGCCACCCGGAGGATGCGCCTGACCTCGGCTGTCTCCCGCCGCAACTTTCGCTGGAGAGCCGGGTCAAGACGCTTGTCCGCAGCCCAAGCTGCCTTAATGGCCTGCTTATCCTGGTTGGATAGCTGGCCCATCTCCAGAGCGATTTCTTCTGGAGTGGGCTCCTGCTCCAACTCTTGAGTTAGCTTGCGTGCAACCTGTGATACTCGGTTTATGGTCTCCACTACGTGCACCGGGATGCGGATAGTGCGAGCTTTATCGGCGATGGATCGGTTTATGGCCTGTCGAATCCACCAGGTGGCATAGGTACTGAATTTATATCCTTTGGTGTGATCGAATCTGTCTACCGCCTTGAGCAGACCTAAGTTGCCTTCTTGGATGAGATCCAAGAAGGATATACCATGCCCCATGTATTTCTTGGCCACGCTGACCACTAAACGTAAATTAGCCCTGGCCAGTGCTTGTTTAGCCTCCAGGGAACGCTCGCGAACCCACGATATCTCCTTGGCCAGGCTATCCTCATCTTCCAGCCCTTTGGTGAAAAGCTCAACCGACGGCAATTGCTTGCTTTGCTCATAGCAGGTTCTTAGAAACCGTAAACTCTCATAGGGCATTATGTATAATCCTGTGCAGACGTCAAATAGCCTGCCCACAAGCTCATCCCATTTCCCGTTGCCTTCCTGTTCCATCCCATCGAGAAAGGGATGCAAGTAGGGTTCTTGATCCCCAACGGGACTGCTATGCAGGGCTTGGTCCTCCTCAATCAGGGAGAGCATACTCGGCGGTGTTATCGAACGCTCTCCACAAGCCTCCTGCACCGCTTTCCAGTCGTTGGTCAGGGATCTGAACACCTTGGTCATCACCTCCGACCCTGTCGGAGACCTCTTCAGCTTCTTGGCCAACTGCTCCTGGATCTTCCCTAGATACTCCTCAGCCGTCATCTTGATGGACAATTGCATCTCTTGATTGGCATTGAGCAAAGGCACTCTGCCGATTTCTCTAAAATACATCCTGGCCGGATCGCTGATCAGTCCGGGCCCACCCAACGGTAGGACTGCCAGCTCGCTTTCAGCTTTATCTTCTGGCGCCTCCGGTTCTGAATCGCCCGCCTCCTCGAGCAACTCGCTAGCTTCCGCGATTTCGATGTCCATATTGAGCAGACGACGATAAAAGTCCTCGAGCTCTTCTACACGTAATTCGGCATCGGGGAAGACCATCAAGATCTCCTCTAGAGTTAAGTATCCCTGCTCAGTACCTTGGGCGAGCAGTTTTTTCACATCTGGCCTTTCTTCAAGAGGCTTAGCCATTGTCTTTCTCATCTACACAGGTTCAAGCTACGAGTCCAGGAATTCTGGCCTCGCGTCGTCCGAAAAATGAACGGGCAGCCAGGGCCTGAGAGATGCCCCATAGAGCGCTGCGATAGGAGTCAACTATCTTGCCATATTCTTCAACTGCAATCTCCCCCAAGCCTTCGGCGTCCGCCTGGAGGAAACGCAACTCCTCAACCAATCTCTGAAGCCTCCGCTGGCGCAGACGCAGCCCTCCCTCAATCAGGGCCTTTTCTGCCTGGTCGTCATTGGTGGATGGGGCACCTCTTGGCCCTTCCACCAGAAGGTCGAAGCGAGGATGCAGCGTCGAGTCAAGATCCTCCCGAAGGCTTCCTGAATCCTTCGGGCTCGAACTCTCTTGCCAGGAGGCGAATATCGCCCGGTTCCCGGCCTGGGCGAAATCATCCGCGTTCAGTCCATCCGCCCCTACGTCCCGCAGCGCATCATCCAAGCTATGAAGTAAGTGTGGTCTTTTGAGTAAAGTGAAGAGGCAATATTCTTCCGGCCCAAAAGCGAATTCCTCTCTGTCCGGCAGCGCTTCTTTCTTTGGTTCGCGCCTTTTCGCCCGTTTACCTTTCACCCCGGCCTGATGCAGAAGCGTTTTCTCGTCCACTCGAACCAGGCGCGCCAGCTTCTGGACGTAGTGGGTGCGCTCGACGGCGTTACCGATCTCTTGGATCACAGGCATGAGCTTGCGCACGGACTCCGCCTTGCCTTTGGGCGAATCCAGATCCAACTCCGAAGTGATGATCTTGAAATAGTATTCTACTATCGGCAGGGCGCGCTCAACCAACTCGGCCCACAGGCCGGGATCCTCCCTGATCACCTGGTCGGGATCCTGCCCCTGGGGCAGGGTGATGATGCGGATGTCTACGTCCAGGCGGCTTTCGTATTTGATCAGGCCGCGAGGGGTGGGCACGGGCACCACTCGTTGGGCCAGGGTCTCCTGAGCCAGGGCCATGCCGCGCAGAGTGGCCTGATGGCCAGCAGTGTCGGCGTCCAGGGCCAGGGCGAACCGCTGGCCGAATCTGGCGAGCAGCCTGAGCTGGGTCTCGGTTAGAGCGGTGCCCATGGAAGCCACCACGTTGGCTATCTGGTGCTGGTGGGCCATCAGCACGTCCATGTAGCCCTCGACGATGACGGCCAGTCCCTCCCGGCGGATGGCCCCCTTGGCCAAATCCAGGCCGAAGAGGATGGCGCTCTTGTCGAAGACGGGGGTCTGAGGTGAGTTGATATACTTGGGAGCGGAATCATCCAGCGCCCTCGCTCCAAAGCCTACCACCCCGCCTCGCTCGTCGCGGATGGGAATGACCAGCCGTCCCCGAAAGCGGTCGTAGTGGCCGCCGTCCTCCCGCTTGATGATCAGCCCCGTCGCCAGGAGGTCTTCCCGTTTGTATCCTCTCCCTTGCAGATAATCGCCCAGGGCCTGCCAATCGTCGCGAGCGTAACCCAACTGGAATCTGCCGATGGTCTCTCGGTTGATCTCCCGCTGGTCGAGGTAGCTGCGCGCCGTCTCGCCCTTGGTCGAATTCAGGAGCAGGTTGTGAAAGTACTCGGCGGCTCTCTCGTTGATTTCGCGCAGTCGCTTCTTGAGTTTGTCCTGGGCCATGTCGGCCTCGGTTTGGGGCTTCAGACTCACCCCTGCCTGCCGGGCCAGGAGGCGCAGCGCGCCGGAGAAATCCATGTTCTCCTGCTGCATGGTGAAGCTGAAGACATCGCCGCCCGTGCCACAGGCCCCGAAGCAATGCCAACTCTGGGTGTCTGGGAAGACGGTGAAGGAGGGCGTCTTCTCGGCGTGGAAGGGGCACAGGCCCTTGTAGTTCCGCCCCGCCTTCTTCAGGGTTACGTAACTGGAAATCACCTCGACTATATCCAATTTCTGTTTGATCTCGTCAACCACGCTCATACCGACAGCCTTTCGCACGCTCCGCCACTTTCCTCTGCTGGTATTTTATCACAAACAACATGCTAAAGCAAATCTGTTGTCTCCGGTTGATCTTACGCCTAAAACAGAACAGTGGCAGCCCCCACGTTGACGAGGGCTGCCACCTGTCTGGTTTTTGCTCCAACCATTCGGGACACAAAACTGTCCCTACTTACGTCCGTACTCGTGTTGCAGCGCCGCCTGGGCCGCCGCCAGCCGGGCGATGGGCACGCGGAAGGGCGAGCAGGAGACGTAGTTGAGGCCGATGATGTGGCAGAACTCGACGCTGCTGGGCTCGCCACCATGCTCCCCACAGATGCCGACCTCCAGCCCAGGCTTGGTGGCGCGACCCTTCTCCACGCACATCTTCATCAACACGCCCACGCCGTCGCGGTCCAGCACCTCGAAGGGGTTGTGGGGCAGGATCCCGCGATCCACGTAGTCCAGCAGGAACTTCCCTTCAGCGTCGTCCCTCGAGATTCCATACGTCATCTGGGTAAGGTCGTTGGTGCCAAAGGAGAAGAAATCGGCGTGCTCGGCAACCTTGTCAGCGGTGATGGCCGCTCTCGGGATCTCGATCATGGTACCGATTTTGCTGTCCACCTCGATGCCCTTCTCGGCCATCACTTCTTTGGCCACCTTCTCCAGTTTCTCCCGTTCGATGCGCAACTCGTTCACGTCGGATGTTAGCGGGATCATGATCTCTGGATGCACATCCACGCCTTCCTGGGCCACGTTGCAGGCCGCCTCCATTATGGCCCGCGTCTGCATCTCGGTCAGGCCTGGGTACATCAGCCCGGCGCGGCAGCCACGCAACCCCAGCATCGGGTTGACCTCCCACATGGCGCTGACTACCTGGAGCATTTCCTCTTTCTCAGCCAACTTCTCCGGGTCCTCGCCGGTGCAACGCAGACGGGTGACTTCCTCGATCAACTCCTCGCGCGGGGGCAAAAACTCGTGCATGGGCGGATCAATCAGCCGGATGATGACCGGGTAGCCGTCCATAGCGCGGAAGATGCCCTCGAAGTCCTCCCGCTGGAAGGGCAGGAGTCTGTCCAGGGCCTCCTGGCGCTCCTCGTCGGTCTCGGCCATGATCATTTTAACCACCGTGGGGCGCCGCTCCTCCTCGAAGAACATATGCTCGGTGCGGCACAGCCCGATGCCCTCAGCGCCGAACTCGCGAGCGCGCGCAGCGTCCTGAGGGTTGTCGGCGTTGGTCCACACGCCCAGCTTGCGGACCTCGTCGGCCCAGCCTAACAAAGTGACCAGATCGTGCTCTTCCTCGAAGCGAGGTCGGATAGTGGCGAGAGAACCCACAAACACCTCGCCTGTAGCGCCGTTGACGGAGATGAAGTCCCCTTCCTTGATCTCCTTGCCATTTGCCCTGAACTTACGCGCGGTCAAGTCAATCTTGATAGCCTCGCAGCCAGCCACACAGGGTTTGCCCCAGCCGCGAGCTACGACGGCTGCGTGCGAGGTCATCCCGCCGTGTTGGGTCAAGATGCCCTGAGCTTCGATCATGCCGTGCACATCGTCGGGGTTGGTCTCCGGGCGCACCAGTATGACCGCTTCGCCAGCCTTGCCCCGTTCTGCGGCTGTGTCGGCGTCAAAGACGGCGATGCCAGTGGCCGCGCCTGGGGAGGCATTAAGCCCCTTGGCCAGCAAATCACCCCGCTCCTTGGCCTGCTTGATGGCTTCCAGATCAAAACGGGGATGCAGGAACTGATCCACTTTCTCCGGCGCCACCCGCATCAGGGCTTCTTCTTTGGTGATCAGGCCCTCGTTGACCATGTCCACCGCGATCTTGACCGCCGCCGCTGCGGTGCGCTTGCCAGTGCGTGTCTGGAGCATCCACAGCTTGCCCTGCTCAATGGTGAATTCCATGTCCTGCATGTTGCGATAATGGTTCTCCAGCAGGTCGCAAAACTCCAAGAACAGCTTGTAGTTTTCGGGAAGTTCCGCCTTCATTTGGGCGATCTCATGGGGGGTGCGGGTGCCAGCCACCACGTCCTCGCCCTGGGCGTTCATCAGATACTCGCCATAGAGCTTGTTCTCGCCAGTGGAGGGGTTGCGGGTGAAGGCCACGCCGGTGCCGCTGCCCTCGCCCATGTTGCCAAAGACCATGGTCTGCACGTTGACAGCGGTGCCCCAGTCGTGGGCCAGGCCCTCGGCGTTGCGGTAGGACATGGCCGGCGCACCGAACCAGGAGTCAAATACGGCAGCGGTGGCCTGGCGCACTTGCTCGTAGGGATCGTCGGGGAAGTCCTCGCCCAGCTCTTTCTTGTACAGCGCCTTAAAGTCCTCGACCACGTCCTTGAGCATGTCGGTGGTCAGGTCGTTGTCCTTGCCGCCTTCGATTTTGGCTTTGTACTCGTCCAGGATGTGCTCGAAGGCATGGCGATCCACGCCCTTGACGATGTTACCAAACATCTGGACGAGACGGCGATAGGCGTCCCAGGCGAAGCGTTCATTGCCAGTGAGTTCGGTCAGACCTCGGAGCGTGTCGGCATTGAGGCCGATGTTGAGCACGGTGTCCATCATGCCCGGCATGGAGACCCGCGCCCCAGAGCGGCAGGAGACCAGCAGCGGATTGGCCGGGTCGCCGAGCTTTTTGCCGGCCTGCTTTTCGACCTCCTTCATCGCCTCCAGCACCTGATCCCACAGTCCTTCGGGCAACTGCTTGCCAGCGTCGAAATAGGCGTTGCAGGCCTCGGTGGTAATGGTGAACCCTGGCGGGACGGGCAACCCGATGTTAGTCATCTCGGCCAGGTTCGCGCCCTTCCCGCCCAAGAGGTCGCGCATGTCTTTGTTCCCTTCTTCAAACAGATAGACCCACTTCTTCGTCATTGTTGTTGAAACCTCCTTGGTTTTGATTATAGCCCAAAGGCTTTTTTACACTTTTTCCTCTATTAATGAGGGTGGTGGATCATGAGCCCAATTTGGCTGCCTCGTCCCTGATCCACATTTCAACCTCCTCCTTGGTCGAGACGGAGGAGGCCACGTCAATGGTGAATTGGTAGAGCTCGTCATTGGTAGCGTTGAGGGTGTAGCCGTTGATGTTGAGAAAACGCATCAGGGCGAGAAAAGCCGTTCGCTTGTTGCCATCAAGAAAGGGATGATTCTTGATCAGCAAGTAGAACAGAATGGCTGCTTTTGAAAAGATATCGGGATAAAGCTCTTCGCCGAACATTGTCTGACGAGGAACAGCTAACGTGGCCTCTAATCGGCCCAAGTCAAGCAGCTCTGGCGAGCCGCCATATTCCCGAATAGCCCGGTCGTGGATGGCGAAGATTTCATCAATGGTGAGGTATCGCACTCAAGCCCCCTACGAGTTGGCTAGGCGCTCCAGCACATCACCGTATCGCCTTATCGCACCATCCAGCCAGGCATTGAGCTCCTCTCGCTGAGGGTCGTGAGGACGAATAACCACCTCGCTGTGCAAAAAGAGAACCTCCAACTTCCCCTTCTCAGTGACACCAGGGATGCTCATCCATTCTTGCATCATATCTAAGAACTTCTCCCGCTCCACCACCACACTCGTCATCGCTACCTCCTGGCCTGAATTATATCGCCATCGGCCGATTTTAGCAAGGCTAGAATCCCTCCACCCTGGTCAAGTCCGCGATCCCCTTCGTCAACGCGGCAATGTGCTGCAAGAGGGCCAGGCGGTTCTCCCGAAGCGCCTCGTCCTCGGCCATGACCAGCACGTCGTCGAAGAAGGCGGTGATGGGCTCGATCATCGGCTTGAAGGCGGTGAAGAACTGGTCAATGCTGCTTTGGGGGACTACCCGCTCCTGGCAGACCAGATATGCCTCGTAGAGGCGCTGGGCGGAGGGTTCGACGAATTGGTCTGGCCGCAGCTCAAACTCGGTTTCGAAGCTCCGCACGATGCGCACGCAACGGGAATAGGCGTTGAGCAGACCCATCCAGTCGTCGCGCTCGACCCAGGGGGCGAACTCCTGCACGGTCTGATATGCCAGATAGGGGTCGTGGCCGCGCTCGGCCAACACAGCGTCTACCAGGTCGTAGCGGAAGGGCTGATCGAGAAGCCAGACTCGCAAGCGTTGCACGATGAAAGCCAACGTCTCAGCCTGGGCTGCTTCATCGGCGGCCACGGGGAGCAGGGCCACTGCCTCCCGCAAACCCTCTCTCATATCGAAAGAGATGCCTGCCCCGGCCAGAACTTGCACGATGCCCAAGGCCGCTCGCCTCAGGCCGTAGGGGTCGGCTGAGCCGGTCGGTTTCAGGCCAACTGAGAAGAGGCCCGCTAAGCTGTCCAGCCGGTCGGCCAGCCCCACGACGATGCCCGGCAAGGTTTCGGGGAGCTGATCGCCGGCGAAGCGGGGCAGATAGTGCTCGAAGATGGCCTGGGCGACAGCAGGATCCTCGCCGGAGCGCAAGGCGTACTCCCGCCCCACCTCCCCCTGAAGCGAGGTCAACTCCACCACCATCTGGGTGGCCAAGTCGGCCTTGCATAGGTGGGCGGCTCGCCTGGCCGTGGCTGTCTCAGCCTCCGAAAGGCCAAGCACCGCGCTCAAGCGAGGAGCCAGTTGTTCCAATCTCTTCGCCTTGTCCAGGACGGAACCCAACTGCTCCTGAAAGGTCAAGGTGTCCAGACGAGGCAGGAAGTCTTCCAACGGCTTCTTTGTGTCGGCCTGGTAGAAGAACCCGGCGTCGGCGAAGCGGGCCCGAAGCACCTCCTCGTTGCCGTGCCGCACGATGTCCAGGTGTTGGTCGTCTCCGTTGCGCACGGTGATGAAATACGGCAGGAGTGCTCCATCTTTCACCACGGAGAAGTAGCGCTGATGCTTCTTCATCACCGTGACGAGGACTTCCTTGGGCAGCTCCAAGTAATCTGGCTCAAAGGCACCCAGGAGGGCAGTGGGGTACTCCACCAGATTGGTCACCTCGTCCAGGAGAGCTGGATCGTCGGGGATTCGCCCGCCCACCTCGGCGGCCAGCTTATCCACCTGCTCACGGATCATCTGTCGCCGCTTCTCCCTGTCAACCACAATGCTGTTGGCTTCCATGAGGGCGAAGTAATCCTCAGCCCTCTGGATCACGATTTCGGGCGAGCGCAGGGGCCTGAGTCCTCGCGAGGTATGGCCGCTCCTCACACCTGCGTATTCGAAGGAGATGACGCTGTCGCCCAGGAGAGCCACGATCCAGCGGACGGGGCGGGAGAAGGCCACGCCGCTTTCGTTCCAGCGCATGGCCAGAGGAAAGCGCAGGCGGGCGATCAGGTCGGGCAGGAGGGTGGCTAGCACCTCGGCCGCTGGCCGACCCTTCTCCACCCTGATGGCGACAACGTACCGACCGCCATCCAGTTCGCGAACCTCCAGGCCCTCAACAGCCACTCCCTGGCTCTTGGCAAAGCCCTCGGCCGCTCTAGTAGGTTGCCCCTCTTCGTCGAAGGCTATCTTGGCCGGCGGCCCTTTAGCAAACCCTTCTTCGTCGCGCTGCCTGGCAGCCAGGTCCGCGACGTACACGACCAGGCGCCGGGGCGTGCCCGTAACCTGAATCCGGCCGTGCTCCAGCCGCGCCTCGGCCAACAGCTTGGGCGCGAGCTTCTCCAGTTGGACAATGGCAGAGTCAAGATCGCCTGCTGGCAACTCCTCCGTTCCAATTTCAAGTAAAAAGAGTAATGGGGTATGAGGCAATGAGGTAACGAGGACTTCTCGTTGTCTAGTTGCCTCATTGCCTCGTTGCCTGACTTCCCTAAGCAAGGGGAAGCCCATCTCCTCCCGCTGTTTCACATACGCCTCGGACACGGCTCGCGCTAGATCCCGCATCCTGGCGAAGTACCTGGCCCGTTCGGTGACGCCAACAGCGCCGCGGGCGTCCAGCACGTTGAAAGCGTGAGAGCACTTGAGTACGTAGTCGTGGGCCGGGATCACCAGCCCTATCTCCAGGGCATTCTGGGCCTCGGCCTCGTACAGATTGTAAAGCTGGGTCAGCCTCTCAACGTCAGCCTGCTCAAAGTTGTAGATACAGCGTTCGATCTCGCTCTTAAGAAGGACATCCCCGTAGGTGATGCCATTGAGCCACTCGATTTCGGTAAAGCCCTGCACCCCCTGCAATGGGAGCATGATGCGCTCTAATCCATAAGTGATCTCCACTGAGACGGGGTCGAGGGAGAAGCCTCCAGCCTGTTGGAAATAGGTGAACTGGGTGATCTCTTGCCCGTCGAGCCAAACCTCCCAGCCCAGACCCCAGGCTCCCAGGGCTGGCGACGCCCAGTTATCCTCTACAAAGCGGATGTCATGCTCGCGGCGATTGATGCCCAGGGCCTCCAGGCTGTCCAGGTAGATTTCCTGAGGGTTGCCTGGATCGGGCTTGAGGATGACCTGGTATTGATACCACTGCTGCCAGCGGTTGGGATTCTTGCCATAGCGTCCGTCGGCAGGGCGTACCGAAGGCTCGACGTAGGCCACGTTCCAGGGCTCTGGCCCCAGGACGCGGAGCACAGTAGCCGGGTTCATCGTGCCTGCGCCAACCTGGACGTTGTAGGGTTGCCAGATGAGGCAGCCATGGTTGGCCCAGAACTGGTTCAGGCGTATGATAGCTTCTTGAAATGTCAGTGGTTTCTTCATCATTTCATATCCTCTTATCTGTTTTCTATCTGTTGCCGGCGCAGGGTCTTTAGAAACTTCACCGACTTCAAACTTCGCTCCAAGGTGTAGGTTATATAATGATACATGATCGTTTCTAGCTCTCTGTGCAGCGGACGACTGATACGAAGACGGCGGCAGGTATCATAGTCCCTGGTCTGCAGGAAGCGCAGCACTTTTAGGGTGTTCAGGGTTATCTCCTGTGCCCCCCGATGGTTCTGGCCACAGTCAGCACATAGGATACCGCCATCGGCGGCACTGAAGAAGTTGGCCACCGGCTCGATTCGACGGCGGCAGGCCACGCACTGGAAGAGCTGGGGGCGATAGCCCAGCAAAGACAAAAGGCGCAGCTCGAAGAAGCGGGTGGTCAGATCCAGATCGGAAGCGTCGCCCAGCCAGCCCAACATAGCCAACAGCAGGTCGAAGAGAGGGCGGTTCTCAATCGCCTCTTCTACGAAGAGATCCACTAGTTCAGCGGCATAGTAGGCGTAGGTGATACGCAACAGGTCCTCTCGCAGAGGGCGGAAGGCGTGAATGGTCTCGGCCTGGGTCACGATGTCCAGGTTGCGTCCCCTGGCGATGAGGAGTTGGCTGTGAGTGAACAGCTCCACGTGCCCGCTCTTGCGACTGGTGGGCTTGCGCACCCCCTTGGCAATGGCCCTGATCTTGCCCAGCTTGGGCGTGTAAAGGGTCAACAGGCGGTCGGCCTCGAAGAGGTCGCTTCGCTTCAACACGATAGCCTCAGTGCGATAAAGGCGTTCCCGTCTCATAACCAATATCCAATATCCAATAGATATTGGATATTATCCTCCCCTCACGGTGCCGTACCTATACGGCCTCTCCCAATTCTTGGCCATCTTCTCCTGGTAGAGCTTCTCAGCGTCCAGGTCCAGGGCTGAGAGGAGGTGCAGGATGCGGATGATAGCGTCAATCAACTCCTCGCCCACAGCTTCCAGGGGCTGGCCCTTTTTGTAGCAGTCGCTGGCCTCGGAGATCTCGCTGTGGATCAGAGCCAACATCTCCCAGATGCGTCTGTGCTCAGCAGAGAACCCCTTGGCCTCGCACAGGGCCCTGACCTCGGCCATTTTGACGTTCAAGCCAACCTGTTCCATGTCCGCTTCCCTACACCCTCCCAGTTGGGCCTAATTATACCATTTGCTTCACCAAGACGCAAATGAAAAGGCCGCTCCTGCAAGAGCGGCCTTGGCCTCTACTCCTTTACCCCAAATCATCGGAGTCAAAAGCTTCTGGCAGCAACTCTTGCAGGACGAAAACTCGATATCCGCCCGTTTCATTGGCCACTATCACTTGGATGTCTTCTCCAAATTCCAGCAGCACCTGGCGGCAGGCGCCACAGGGGGTGACGCCTTTGTCGGTGACGACGGCCATGGCCTCGAAATCGCGCTCTCCCTCGGAGACGGCTTTGAAGACAGCCGTACGCTCAGCGCAGATCGAGAGCCCGTAAGAAGCGTTCTCCACGTTGCAGCCCGTGTAGACGCGGCCCGACTTGGCCAGCAGCGCGGCCCCCACAGCAAAATGTGAATACGGGGCATGAGCCTTCTCCCGCGCCTCCATCGCCTTGGCGATCAGCTCCTCGTAATCCATCTATTCCTCCTTTTCCACTTCGCCCTTCACCCGCGCGGGGACGCCGTAGGCTACGCTGCCCGGCGGGATGTCGTGAGTCACCACTGAGCCGGCCCCGATCTTCGCCCCAGCTCCCACGCGCACAGGGGCCACCAGCATGGTGTCGCTGCCAATGAAAGCGCCATCCTCAATAATGGTCGGGTGCTTGCGCTGGCCATCGTAGTTGCAGGTGATGGTCCCCGCCCCGATGTTAACGTCCTGGCCCACCGTGGCATCGCCCAGATAGCTGAAATGCCCCATCTTGGCGCCTAGGCCCAGGTACGAATTCTTGACTTCAGCGAAGTTACCCACGTGTACCCCCTGGGCCAGGTGCGCACCCTTACGCAGGTGGGAAAAGGGTCCGACGTCCACATCCTCCTCCAGAACAGCGCCTTCGACCACCGACGTCTCGATGGTGCATCCATTGCCGATGGTCGATTCGCGAACGATGGTGTTGGGGCCTAAACGGCACTGGCGTCCAATGGTCGTCGCGCCCTCAAGGTAGGTATTGGGGTAGATGATCGTGTCTTGACCGATCTCGACGGTGGCATCTATGAAAGTCAGGGCAGGAGCGAGCAAGGTAATACCTTCCAGCATCCACTTCTGGTTTATGCGCTGCCGCATGGCCGCTTCAGCCTGGGCCAGATGCGAACGATCATTGATCCCCAGTACCTCGGTGACATCGCTGATCTTGAGCGCTTCTATCACCTGCCCCTCAGCCACGGCCATGGCTACCAGATCGGTCAGGTAATATTCACCCTTGGGGCTGAGGGGAAGCTGGGCCAGGTGGGGCCAGAGCCAATGGCCGTCGAAGCAATACACAGCGCAGTTGAGCTCGCGGATCGCCTTTTGAGCGTCGGTGGCTACCGCCTCCTCCACGATGCTGACCACCTGGCCGGCTTCGTCGCGCAGAATACGCCCAAAGCCCCTGGGATCGTCAGCCTCGACGGTGAGCATGGCGATAGGGCCTTTCCTCTCCGCCTGAAGTTCCGACAATTGCCTCAGTGTGTCAGCAGACAGGAAGGGCATGTCAGCGTTCCAAACCGAAACCGTCTCACTTCGGCCTTCTAACAGCGGCCGAGCCTGGAGGAGGGCATGTCCCGTGCCCAACTGTTCCCTCTGCTCCACGTAGACAACCTGATCGCCTACGGCCCGACGCACCCGACCCGCGCCGTTGCCCACTACCAGCAGCGGCTTCTCCGAGGTGAGCTCGGCTGCCGTCTCTACAGCGTATTGGACCATAGGTTTGCCCGCCAGAGGATGCAGCACCTTTGGCAGCTCCGATTTCATGCGCGTGCTCTGGCCAGCGGCCAGGATGACAACTGATAATTTGTTCATATCTCGCGGTGATTTCACTCCTCACTCTCGTGATTCGGGGCGTCCCTTACAGCCACTCCCTGAAGCGTAATCTGCTCATAGCCATGCGACGGCTGCGATGGTCGAAATGCCAGGGGGTATTGCTCCGGACGCTCCAGGGCTTCCAACTCAATATCGGCATCCAACTCTGGCCAGTGGAATTGCGTGGGGCCGAGACGCTGAATGGCATATATCTGAGCAACGGTTGCCTCTCGAAAAACCGGGTAGTTGTCAAAGGGAACGAAGTGTTCCACGTCGTCCACCAGTAACCAAAAGCCGGTCGTGTGAATACTGATCACCTCACTGTGAGAAATCTGGTGTTGGGCTATCAGGAGCACAGCCAAGGATTCAGGGGTATTATCTATGAGTGCATTCATGGGGAAAGCCAAGCTGTAGCGCGCCCAGGTTGATAATTGCGCCGGTACGCAAGAGGAAATCCAGCCCTAGAATGCCATTGATGTCAAAAGCATCATCTATCCCACCTACTTCGATCTCAAATTGCTCAATGGCTCGTGGCCCGACTTGTAAACGGTCCACGCGGCGGGAAAAGACAACCTCCGTTCCTCCAACGCCACGGACGACATGCAAAACGTCGTGAAGCTCCGGAACAATCCCAATCTGGGCGATGACATCGGTGGAAAGCATGGTAGTAGCCGATCCAGTATCAACCACCATATACGGCACTTCGACTTCTCGACCTTGGTACACCACTGCTACGGAGACCAAGATCAGGTCGTCACGCAGGGTTAGCCGCATAGTTCCTCCGCAGTCCCAACCAGTGTCTTTCTCGAATGTCCAACTCCTCGCGAGCTGTATGCACAAAGTAGAACTCGCGCAGGGGATGCTGCCGGTGTAACTCGCGGTACCGCTGGAATGCCTCTGCTCCGTCCGGGCAAACTTCGACCACGGTTATTTGGTCCAACTCCCGGCGATCACCCTCGGTGTGGGCCTCCAGCGCATCTATGATAAGCCACTGATCAGGATATTGCTCGCGAATCTTTGTCCAACGCATAGTAACCTCCTTTCATGCCCTTCGTTTTCATTCGCATCCGCACGCTTGGTGCGCTTTGTGATTCAAGCGTTTTCCACAATCGCAATCTCTTCTTCCGTAAGTCCGTACAGCCAGTAGACGATTTGATCAGTCAGGCAGTCGGTGGCCTCAAGGAGGGTCACTTTTGGCGCTGATAGTCAACCCGCCATCGCCAGATCAATCCCGGCCTCAATCTCCAGCCCCATCCCCTTCAGCATCACCGGAATCTAGTGGAAATGGTGTACAAACACCGCTCTCCTCCTCAGTCGAGATGCCATCAAACCCACTCCACGTCGCCGCAGAGTTCCGGCGAGCGCAGGCGAGCCATGAACGCTTCGAAGGCCGGACGGACAGCGCCGATGGTGCTCCCCTCGCCATGGCCGGGGTGAAAGGCGGTGCCGTCGGGCCAGGTAAACACCTTATCTTGCAGGCTGGCGAGAATCTGGGCCAGGGCTTCGGGCGTCCTGGAGTGCCCCGGCCCGCCGGGGAACAACGTATCGCCGACGATGGCGCACCGCCCGAAGCGAAAGCAGACGCTCCCCGGCGTGTGACCGGGGGTGTGCGCCACCGTCAACTCGCCACCGCCCAGCATCAGAACGTCGCCATCGTTGAGGTCGAAATCGCCGACGACGCCAAACTCGGCCTCATCAGCCGGATGCAGACCCAGGGGCGCACCGCTGGCCTGGAGCACCGCGTCGAGGGCCTGGACGTGGTCGAGATGGCCGTGGGTGAGCAGGATGGCTTTGACGGCCGTGCCCTCGACGGCGGCCAGGATACGCTCCGGCTCAGCAGCCGGGCCCACGATGATGCTCTCCCCACCACCGATGAGCACATAGCAGTTGGTGCTCCATTCGCCCAGAGGAAGGGCGACCAGTTGAAAACGGCACTCGTCAGTCATTCTCCTTTCCTCCCATCCATAATTCTATCACACTCCCACCTGGCAGACAAATCAGTTCGCCCCCCAACTGGCAACGATTTGACGACTCATCTCCCTCGCGCGGGCGAAGATGTCACCCTCATCCAGGGTCAACAGTTCTCGATCCCGCATCACCACCCGCCCATCAATGATGACCGTGCGCACATCGCTGGAATGAGCAGCATAAACCAGGTGCGAGGTGACGTTGTACATCGGCACCATGTGCGGCACGTCCAGGTCCAGAACGATGATGTCCCCCCGCTTCCCAACCTCCAATGAGCCTAACCGATCATCCAACCCCAGCACGCGGGCCGATTGCAGGGTGGCCATGCTCAGCGCCTGGCGAGCAGGCATCGCTGTGGGATCGCCCGCTATCATCTTGTGAACCTTGGCCGCCGTCGCCATCTCGCCGAACATGTCCAGGTCGTTGTTGCTGGCCGCGCCATCGGTGCCCAGCCCAACCTCGACCCCCGCCTCCAGCAGCTTGGGCACCGGCGTGAGACCAGAGGCCAGCTTCAACTGGCTCTCCGGACAGTGAACCACGCCGGTCTCGTATTTGGCCAACAACTCGATGTCCTCGTCTGTCAGATGCACGGCGTGAATGGCTACGGTGGTGGGTCCCAGGACACCCAGGTCGACCAGGCGACCAACGGGGGTGCGCCCGTACTTCTCCATGCTCTCCTGCACCTCGCTTTGGGTCTCCGACACGTGGAGCAGGTAGGGCGCACTGTACTGATCGGCCAGCGCCTTGCCCTGCTGCATCAGCTCCGATGAAGTGGCGTACGGGCTGTGGGGCTGGATCGAAGGAACTACCAGGGAGTCGCCACCCCATTTGCGCAGCAGGTGCTCGCTGTATTTGAGTCCCTCCTCAGGGGTCTTGTAGTTGGCGTTGGGAAAGTCCACCAGCGCCCCTCCGACAACCACGCGGATGCCGGCCTCCTTGCACACCTCGGCGATGTCATCCTCGAAGAAGTACATGTCACAGAACAGGACAGTGCCAGAGCGGATCATCTCCGCTGCCGCGAGCTGAGTGCCCAGGCGAACGAAGTCCGGGCTGAGCCATTTGGCCTCCGCCGGCCAGATGTACTCATGCAGCCAGGTCTCCAGCGGAAGATCGTCGGCGATGCCGCGGAAGAGGGTCATCGGGGCGTGGGTGTGGGCGTTTATCAAGCCGGGCATGACCAGCCTGCCACTGGCGTCAATCTGCTCCCGCCCGCGATATGCCCGCTCTACTTCCTCCCGCGTCCCCAGGCCGACGATGACTCCTCCGTCCACGGCCACCGCCCCTGGGTCATGGATGTTCCAATCCCTATCAGCGGTTAACACGATACCGCCAACCACCAATAGATCAACTTCTTGCAAAGCCACTCTTAACCTCCCCATCCTCACGTTTTCACGTTTGACGTTTCACGTTCAAGCAAGCACCCGTAACGCCCGCGGGATCACCCGAAAAGTCGCTGGTGCTTCGCCGATCAGCTCCCCCTCGGCCTGGAGGAACATGCGTTCTCGGGCTTCGACGTGGACCTCTTTGGCGGAGAAGTGGCTCACCTTGGGGTGAGTCAGGTGAGTGCCCTTGTAGATCCGAGGCAGGTTCACCACAACCTCCAGCTTGTTCAGGTTGCCCAGGATGACCACGTTGAACAGGCCATCGTCGAACGCGGCGCCGGGCGCGATGAACATGCCCCCGCCGAAGTAGCGCCCATTGCAAACGACGATGGAGTTAACCCGTCCCCTCACAGGCTGGCCGTCGAAGGAAAACTGCACGTTCTTGTTCCGATAGGTCACCAACCCAATGAGGAGACACGCCAGGTAAGTGACGGTGCCCCCCAGAACCTTGGGGAAGCGTTTCACTATTTCGGCCACCTCACCGTCGAAGCCCAGGCCGGCCGCGTTGATGAAATAACGCTCCACCTCCCGCCCCTCGCGGAAGCAGGTTATTCTCCCCAGGTCTACGAGGCGGGGCTCGCTGCGCAGGAGATAGCGACAGGCCTCCATGTAATCGCGGGGAATGCCCAGCGTGCGCACGAAGTCGGTTCCTGTGCCCCAGGGGATAATGCCCAGGGTCACCTCTGGATCCACAGACCCCTTCCTCTCATTTTTGATGTTGACATCCACCAGGCCGTTGATCACTTCGTTGACAGTGCCGTCCCCGCCCACGGCCACGATGGTTCGATAGCCGTCGTCGAGGGCCTGCCGAGCCAACTGGGTAGCGTGTCCGGGCTCCTCGGTGAGGACGGCGTCGAACTCGACTCCCTCGGCCTGTAGAAAGTCCCGTATGCGCAGCCAATTCTTGCCCACCGCACCGTTGGCCGCTGTCGGATTTACGATCAGCTTCATTTCCCCTCCCCCCAACTATCGCTGGAAGAGATTGAGGGCTCTCATAGCCAGGCCGATGTTACCTTTGACCTTGAGCTTGCCCTTCATGAAGGCCCCCATGGCGTCCAGCTCCCCCTTGACCAGGGCCACGTAATCGGCGGCGGCCAGGCTTATGGTGGCGTCAGGCTCGGCAGCAATCTCTTCCCGTACCTGGCATTGCTGATCGGCGATCTCTATCACCCAATTGCCGCCGCCTTCGCCAGTCAGCTCGAACTGATAGGTGGCCTTGAGCCCCTTGGCCCTCTCAGGCACAAAGGCACTGGGCATGGCCTCGATGATCTCTTTGGCTGTATCAGGTAGTGACATTCTACACCTCCTCAGATTTTATGGTTCTCCTATTGCGGAGAAGTATATCACGTATATGCCATTTGTCAACCTCAATTGACATCTACAAAGGAGCGTGATAGAATATGGCTAGACCAAAATCAAGCTCGCAGAGCGGAAAGGAGACAGTAGTACGATGGAAGAAACAAAGGAAAGCAAGGAAACAATGGAAAGCAACGAAGAGGTCAAGGAGCTCTCACAGGAAGTTCTTGAAGAGACCGAGGTCACCAGCGATGAGAAGACGTGGGCTACGTTGGCCCACCTGAGCATTCTCCTGGCAGCGATCACGGTCGGCCTTCTGGGGCCTGTGGCCGCTTTCGTCATCTGGCTGGTCAAGAAAGATGAGTCAGACTACGTGGCCAGGCAAGCCCTACAGTCCTTGATCTACCAGATCGTGGTGGCGGTGCTGTCGTGGATCATGTGGATCGTAATAGCAGTGCTGGCCGTATTTGTGGTCGGCCTCTGTTTGATACCCATAGGTCTGCTGCTCAACCTGGCAACCGTTGCGTACGGTTGCTACGCAGCCTACGTATGCTCCCAAGGCCAAGAGTTCAAGTATCCCTTCATTTGGGACATGATCAAAACCATGTAACAACGGACTGGCGGGATCTACGGATCGGTTGCGCGTTTACCAGGCCATGCGGCATACCCTGTCATACATAAATTCGGTAGCTTCCCTCTTTGGTGTTGTTGGCTTGACCGCGCCCCAATATGACATCGAATTTCGAGGATTTACCGAATTCAGCGCCGTGAATTCGGTGAATCCTTTCGATTCGTTGTTATATCGGCCAACCAGCCATCTAGCAACACTCAACAGGGGAACCACCGCCAATCCTGCCCATCCGTGTTCCAAGAGAAACCGATGAAACCTAAATGGCAGATAGCGCCGCCAGCGCCCGAAGATCACCTGGCGCGCTTTTCGCAACTCTCGCCCCTCATCGTCCAGTTGCTCTATAACCGCGGCCTCACCGCTCCTGGGGATGTACGAGGTTTCCTGGCGGGCGCTCGCCCTGAGGACAATCCCTTCAAACTCAAAGGGATGAACGAGGCCGTGACCCGCCTCCGCCAGGCCATTCGCCAGGGAGAACCGGTGGCGGTCTACGGCGACTTCGACGCCGATGGGGTGACGGCTACCGCCCTCCTGGTGGAGACGCTCTCGGCCCTTGGCGCCAGGGTGAAGCCATACATCCCCCACCGGGTGGACGAGGGCTATGGCCTGAATACGGGGGCCTTGCGCCAACTGGCGTCTCAGGGCATCAAGGTGGTAGTAACCGTTGATTGCGGCATCCGTGCCATCGCCGAGATCAACTACGGAAGAAAGCTGGGTCTGGACTTCATTGTAACCGATCACCACTCAGTGGGCGAGGAGGTCCCTCCGGCCCTAGCGATCGTCAACCCCAAACAACCCGATTGTCCCTATCCCTTCAAGGACCTGGCGGGGGTAGGAGTGGCCTTCAAGCTGGCCCAGGCCCTTCTGAGAGCCAATCGCCGGGTGCCTGTGGCTAAGGGCGAGATAAGTGTAGACGAAGAAGACCTGCTAGACTTGACGGCCCTGGGCACGGTGGCCGACCTCGCCCCATTACTGGGAGAGAACAGGAGCCTGGTGAGGCGGGGGTTGGAGAGATTGAACGCCGCCGAGCGACTGGGCTTGCGGGCCATGATAGCCCAGGTAGGGCTGAAGCTGGGCCAGATTGATGCGTCAGCCATCGGCTTCGTCCTGGGGCCGCGCCTCAACGCCGCCGGACGCCTGGGTGATGCCACCACGAGCTACGACATCCTCACCTGCCGCTCTCCAGACGAAGCCTCGAATCTGGCCCAGGAACTGGAGGGGCTAAATCGGCGTCGCCAACGCCTGACGGCGGAGACCTTTGACCGCGCAAAAGAGCAGGTGCTGGCTGCTGGCGAGAGCGAGAAGCTCCTCTTTGCGGCCGGCGAGGATTTCCTGTCCGGCATCGTGGGCCTGGTAGCCGGCCGCCTGACCGAGGAGTTCTACCGCCCCGCCGTGGTCATCGAGCTGGGTGCAGAGGAAAGCCGAGGCTCGGCTCGCAGCATCCCTGAGTTCAACCTCACCGCCGCTTTGGACCAATGCAGCGACCTCCTCGTCAGATACGGCGGTCACGCTGCCGCCGCTGGCTTCACCGTAGCCAATGACAACCTGGAGACCCTGCGGGAACGTTTGAAGGAGCTGGCCGCTGAGCAACTGGAGGGAGTGGAGCTAACGCCAACGCTTCTCATTGACGCCGAGGTGGAGCTATCCGAGATGGATTGGGCTACCCAGGCCCTGCTGACCCAGTTGGAACCTTGCGGCTATGCCAATCCCGCGCCCCTCCTGTTGAGCCGCCGGGCCATCGTGCGGAACGCCCGCGCCGTGGGTGCGGAGGGACGCCATCTCAAGCTAACCTTAAGTGATGGTCAGGCCCGCTGGGGCGCTATCGCTTTCCGGCAAGGCCAATGGGCGGGCCAGCTTCCTCCTCGCATTGACGTCGTCTACTCCCTGGAAATCAACGAGTGGCGGGGGGAGAAGCGATTGCAGCTCAACGTGAAAGACCTGCGGCCTTCGGCCTGAAGCTGATGGGCAGGGATGAATCCGCCAGGTGCTGACCCGCCCACCCCGGCAAGCATTGGGCATAAGCAACCTTAAAATATTCAGAAATTTCAAAATTGGTGTCTCCAGGCCGTATCTAAATCGCCATTTTTACGTTATATATAGTAGAAGGGGATAGCGCGCCCCGAAAGGAAACAGGCGTGGTAGACCACAGGTCGGAGACCCAATACCAGATTTGTGCCCTGAAAAGCGGCGGCAGTTTCGCACGCCTGGCCGACAATTTCGCAACGCCAGCCTGAAGGCGCTCCACGAGCGCCTGAGACTGGCGTTTTTGGTTTGCCCCGCCACCGATGGGCGGGGAAAGCTGAAAAGAGGTAAATCACTGTATTCGTGAGTTACGGTTTTATCCGTGATTCCAGCAGATCATTCATTAAGAAGGAGGATAGTCTGTGATGAACAAGACCAAGCTGACGCATAGGTTTGTCGGAGGAGTCCGTCTGTTTTTCATCGCCACACTGCTGGCCGGACTGGCGGTGCTGGGCACCCCGCCCGTGCCAGTGGCCCACGCAGCCACGCACACTGTATGCGCGGTTGGCTGCGACTTCACCACCATTCAGGCGGCCATTGACGACGGTGGCACCATCAACGGCGACACCATCAGCGTTACCGATGCCACTCACACCGAAGAGGGCATCACCGTGAACAAGGATCTGACTATCCAAGGGCAAGGGGCCAGCAACACCACCGTGCAGGCCCACGCCGCCCGCGGCGACGCCACTGACCGCGTGTTCGTCATTGCGTCAGGGTCAACGGTGACCATCAAAGACATGACCATTCGGCACGGCAACGTGACCGGCAATGGCGGCGGCATCCGCAACGAGGGCACGCTGACGTTAGGGAATGTGACTGTCAAGGACAATGATGCGGACGACGGCGGCGGCATCTACAACAACGGCCAATACGCCGTTCTGACCCTCACCAACTGCACCGTCAGCGGCAACGAGGCCGGCGACGGCGGCGGCGGCATCTACAACAGATCTGGCACGCTAGAGATCACCGACAGCACCCTGAGCGGCAACCAAACGGGTGACGGCGGCGGCGGCGGTATCGCCAGCCATTACGCCGGTGCCACCGTGACATTGATCGGCAGCACCGTGAGCGGCAACCAAACGGGTGACGGCGGCGGCGGCGGCGGGATTCAAAGCACCCGCAGATTAGCGCTCACCAATAGCACTGTCAGCGGTAACACCGCCAGTGGGTGGGGTGGCGGGATTGAGAACTACGCATCCGGTGGCGTAACGCTGAACAATTGTACCATCACGGACAACACCGCCGACAGCGACAACGATGGAGACGGTGACGGCGGAGGGATTTACAGACACTCCGGCACTGTCAGCTTCAAGAATACCATCATCGCCGGCAACGCCGATCCCTCCAGCGCCCCCGACTGCTCTGGCACCCTCACCTCCCAGGGCTACAACCTGATTCAGGACACTACTGGCTGCACCATCAGCGGCGACACCACTGGCAACATCACGGGTCAAGACCCTACACTCGGCCCCCTGGCCAACAACGGCGGCCCCACGGAGACCCACGCCCTGCTAACCGGCAGCCCGGCCATTGACGCCATTCCTCCCATCAGTTGCACAGTCGCCACTGACCAGCGCGGCGTGACTCGGCCTCAACCTGCAGCAGGTGACTGCGACATCGGGGCGTTCGAGGCGGGGCCACCTATCCTGAGGGTGAACAAGGCGGGCAGTGGGGATGGCACGGTGACTAGCGACGTGGCCGGGATCAACTGCGGCGCGGACTGCGCCGAATGGTACGACGAGGACACACCCGTAACGCTGACGGCGACACCGGCTGGGGACTTCGTCTTTGCTGGCTGGAGTGGGGACGCTGATTGCTCCGACGGCCAGGTCACCATGGACGCCGACAAGACCTGTACCGCCACCTTCGACCAGGCCCAGCCACCAGAGCCCGTCGGCGGCATCGTCGTGCCGGTGAACAAGCTGGGGCTTGTGTTGCCGTGGCTGGGGCTGGGGGCGCTAGTTTCCCTCGTAACCCTCACGGTTGCGCTGGTCAGGAGGCACAGGGGCTAGGAACCCATGTCCCGAAATAGCTCGCGAGGCAGAAGGTTCTAGCTGGACAGAGGTCATGTGCTTAACCGTCTACCCTCGCGAGCATCGGAGTAAGGAAACCTCAGAACTTTCAAACTTGTGTTTCTAGTCCGTATCTCAATGGCCTTTTTCACGTTACTAGATATAGAGCACTTCCGTGTCTTGGCCGTTCCAGGGGTAGCACCCCATTAAACCGTGGAGTGGCTTGAACGGCTTTGAGTTCGGCTAGATATAGTATGCAGTTCGATATTGTGTACTATCTGTAGTGGCCCAAATTGAAGAAATGAGCCGACCACGGTTAAGTGTGGAGCTACCGTTCCAGGAGGAATGCATTATGAAAACACTAAACAAAACACCAAAAGTGACGGTTGTGCTGTCGGTTTTCACTTTCATGTTCATGTTAAGCACAGCATTTCCGCCAATTCTTGTCGCACAAAGTTATACTATCTCCGGACGAGTCACTGAATCATCAGGTGGCCAGGGCTTGGATGGAGTAACAATAACATTCTTCGATGGATTTATGACAGACACAGAAACAACTGCCAGCGGAGGGTATTATTCACATACTGTAGCTGATGCCTGGACAGGAACCGTCACCCCCAGCTATCTCTGTTACTCATTTGTGCCGGCATTTGCAACTATAGAGTTTAATGAAGGTGATGTAATTCAGGATTTTAGCGCCACCTTTGAATGTGGCACCATCACTGTTGAGAAGCAGACCGAGCCTCCGGACGGCGAGGGCTTCAGCTTCACGCACAATCTCGACGGGGGGGACACCTTCACCCTGGACGACGACCTGACAGAGACCATCCCCAACATCCCAGCCGGCACCTATACCGTCACTGAAACCGTGCCGATCGGCTGGGAGCTGACCGGCCTGACCTGTGACGACCCTGATGGCGGATCTTCCACTGATCCCATTTCCGGAACCGCCACCATCGACCTGGACGCCGGCGAGACCATCACCTGCACCTTCACCAACAGCGAGTGGGGCACCATTGTCATCGAGAAGCAGACCGATCCTCCGGGCAGCGGAGGCTTCGGCTTCACGCATGATCTCGACGGGGGGGGCGGCTTCGAGCTCGCCGACGACGCGAGACTGAGCTTCGACGTCCCAGCCGCCACCTATACCGTCAGTGAAACCGTGCCGGTCGGCTGGGAGCTGACCGGCCTGACCTGTGTGGAAGACGGCATCAACAACTCCACCACCGACCCGGGGGCCGGGCAGGTCACTATCAGCCTTGACGCTGGGGAGACCATCACCTGCACCTTCACCAACACCGAGTGGGGCACCGTCGTCATCGAGAAGCAGACCGATCCTCCGGGCAGCGGAGGCTTCGGCTTCACGCACAATCTCAATGGGGGGGGCAGCTTCGAGCTCGACGACGACTTGACATTCAGCCTCGACCTGCCAGCCGCTACCTATACCGTCAGTGAAACCGTGCCGATCGGCTGGGAGCTGACCGGCCTGACCTGTGTGGAAGACGGCATCAACAACTCTAACCCCAACCCGGGGGCCGGGCAGGTCACTATCAGCCTTGACGCTGGGGAGACCATCACCTGCACCTTCACCAACACTGAGTGGGGCACCATAGTACTTCACAAGGAGACCGATCCGGCGGGTGGGATCTTTGACTTCATCAGCGATTTCGGCATCCCCCTACCTGAGTTCAGCCTCGCCGACGGCGCCACAGCGACGTTCACCATGCCCGCCGCCACCTACACCTTCACTGAAACCCTTCCGGTGGACTGGCACCTGGCCGGGGTCGAGTGCGAGACCGATGACCCAGAGGACACCTCGTCCTGGAGCGGCAACCCGATCACTATAGACCTGGATGCCGGCGAGACCATCAGTTGCACCCTCGACAACAGCCAGTTCGGCACCGTCGTCCTTCAGAAGGAGACCGACCCTCCAGGCGGCGAGGGCTTTAGTTTCACGGGCGGCATCCTCGGGTGGTACACCTTCAGCCTCGACCACGGCGAGCCACTGACCATCCCCCTGGTCCCAGCCGGCACCTACACCATCACCGAGGCTGACCCTACTGCTTTAGGCTTCGACCTCACCGACCTGACCTGTGTAGAAGACGGCATCAACAACTCCACCTCCGACCCGGAGTCCGGGCAGGCCACTATCAGCCTTGAGGCTGGGGAGACCGTCACCTGCACCTTCAACAACGCCGAGCGGGGCACGATCATCGTCGAGAAGCAGACCGACCCCGATGGCGAGACCCAGAGCTTTGAGTTCAGGCCCAACTACGGCGCCAGCTTTTTCCTGGCCGATGACGAGACGAACGACTCTGGCCCCCTCACCCCCGGCACGTATTGGGTTATCGAGGGCCCCCTCCCCTCCGGTTGGGACTTTACCAGCGCCACCTGTGACGACGGCAGCTCTTTTGGTGCCATCGACCTCGACCCGGGCGAGACCGTCACCTGCACCTTTACCAACACGCAGCGCGGTTCCCTCACCATCATCAAAGACGCCGACCCGGCCGACGGCATCGACTTCGCCTTCACCTGGACCAACGGCACCTTCAGCCTGGACGACGCCGTGCCCGATGACAGTGACTCGATTACCGATACGAAGGTCATTACCGACCTGCTGACGGGCACTTACGAAATCACCGAAACCGTGCCCAGCGGTTGGCAGTTGGATGACGCCACTTGTACCGGGGCCGGCGGCAGCGTCAGCCTGAACGGTGAAACCTTGTCGGTGGCGCTCGGCGCGGGTGAGGATGTGGTCTGTACCTTCACCAACACCAAGCTAGGAATCATCACCATCGTCAAGGACGCCATCCCTGATGATGAGCAAGATTTCGACTTTAGCATCAGTGCTGGTGGAACCGACTCCGGTTGGCGTAATCCGTTCCAACTGGATGATGATGGCGGCAGCGATGCCACCTTGAGCCATACCAAGAATTTCACCGTTGCCACTGGTGTCTACACCGTCACCGAGGTCATAGCGGACGGTTGGCCCCTGACCGGCATCTATTGTGTTGGCACAGATGCAGCGAGCGACGTGGATCAGAATGATCCGTACGCGGTCATCATCGACATTGAAGCCGGTGGTGTGATCACCTGCACCTTCACCAACCAGGCTGATAGCGACGGCGACGGCGTCCCCGACATCACCGATTGCTGCCCCTTCACTCCCAACCCCGGCCAGGAAGATGCCGACAGCGACGGCCTGGGCGACGTCTGCGACAACTGCCCTAACGCCCCCAACCCA
>SDBT01002356.1_pt1 | contig 33439 bp, 30 predicted proteins | sample 2277101 | NCBI WGS metagenome assembly SDBT01 (sample SAMN10404973, study PRJNA504765) | marine sediment metagenome | isolation source: marine sediment core GS10_PC15, 103 cmbsf | place: Arctic Ocean: Southern Knipovich Ridge | collected 2010
CTTTTCTATACAATCGACTCCGGGCCGCAGCATCAAATGGTAGATATTGGCCAAAATAATATCCGCGCCGGTTTCTTTGAGCTGCTGCGGTGTGATTCCCTTTACTGCGCCGGCAGTGCCTACAGGTATAAAGGCCGGTGTCTCGACCTTGCCGTGGGCTGTGGCTAACAACCCTCGCCGGGCTGCGGAATGGGAGTCTTGATGGAGAATTTCGAACTTCGTCATTTCAGTAAATACTTACAATCTTAGAGCCGGGGTAGTAATAGAAAAGAATCTGCCTTGTGGTTCTGCCCTGTCTTGCCATGCCTTCGGCGCCGCACTGGCACATTCCAACGCCGTGGCCGTAACCTCTGCCTGATAAAAATGCCCATTTCTCGCCCATGCTTATGATTTGGCAAATTGTGCTTTTGAATTTTTGGCCGGTTGGGTCGACTGTCAGCCGGAAGTCCTCAGCTCGCAAAGAATTGCTCCTGCCGGTGGGACTGAGGAATTTGAGCAACGTCAATCGGGAGAATTTCCCATAATCACTTTTCCTGGCCGGAATAATATTAGTGATTTCTCCAAGCTGTTTTAGCTTTGGATATCTTCGGAAAAGCTTAGCGGTAACACTTTTCTTGTCGAACTGAACCATAGGCCAGAAGAAAAAGTCGGGTTTGGCTACATTCTTACAATAAGGGCAGGGGACGCCGACGAGTGATTCAAAGGAATCGCCGAATACGTGTCTGCTGTTTTCGGTGTGGCCACCGCAGGTTGAGCTGTAGTAAGCAGGGAAGAGCCCCTCGGTGCCATCGGGGTGGTTACAGACCAGAACCTGGCCTTTTGTTTTATCGACAGCGTCCCAAATTTGTGCTGATTCGGCTCTGACGCCGAGATAAACCTGGTTTGCCTGTGTTCTGGTCACATCCCAGGTGCGATTGCTGCCGAAATGGTTTTTGATGTAGAGGCAGTAGGTCCTTGCGGTGACGGCTTGAGCCTGGAGGGCCTGCGGTTCCCAATAGTTTGGCATTTCGGCGCCGACCACGCCGGCCAAATAAGGCTCAAGCGGAACGAGATTAATTGCATCAAAGGATTTGCCATCTGTATTGATTATGAGTTTTAATTTGCCGCGATAATCGTGGCCGTTCAGGTTGAAGATGTGCGGCTTCTCGGGCGCAATAATTACTTGTTCACCGGTAAGCAGGCGGCCGCCTACGGCAATTCTGCCGGCAGAGATTCCTATATTTATCGGCGCACCGAGTCCTTCATCCCGATATATCATGACCGGACTCTTTGTTTGTGCGTTGATAACGCTAAAGGGCGAAGAAGTCTTCAACGTGCAATCTGTGATGTCATCGAGGAGCAAAACCCTTATCCAAAATCGCTCTGCAACATCCATTTGCGGAGTAGGTCTGATGAGCTGTCTTTCCGTACAGCCGGCAAGAATTATCAGCAAAAGCAGAGAAACTATCTGAGACAGAACTCTGCTGTGATTCGTGGTCAGTTGGGTGGTAGTGGACAAGTTGACTTCCCCGATAATTTTCCCAGGCATCTTTGTCTCTGAAAGTTTATCAACCGCTGTTGTCGGTTGTTTTCGGTTTTGCTTGTGATATTATTGTTGTTCTTTAATCCAATGCCCGCAGCGATAATCCGAGGCTTCCGATGGCCTTTTTTATCTCGTTTAAGCTTGTTACACCGAAGTTTTTGCAGCCGAGCAGTTCGGCATCTGTTCTGCGGGTTAAATCGCTAAGGATGCGAATATCAAGTTTTCGCAGGCACTTTTGAGCACGCACCGACAGGCGGAGCTCGTCTACAGGTTTATTCAGGAGTTCTTTATCTTCATCCTCTGTGATGCTAAGCTCAGAGGTCTCTGCTGAAGCGAGCTGCTTTTCCTCCAGAGCCATACCAAGATACAATCCTTTTGATTCGAGTACGCTCTTGATTTCTCTAAGGGATGTTTCGCCGAAGTTTTTATACGAGAGAAGTTCGGCCTCGGTGATGTTCATAAGGTCGCTGAGTGTTTTGATATTCATTTTTTTGAAGCAGTTTCTGCTCCGCACCGAGAGCTCAAAATCAGAGATTGGTGTTTCAAGAATCTGAGTTTTGCGGTCTTTTTTCTTTTCTCCTTCCTCGTCATAGAACATTGTTTTTGAGCTTTCGATGTCTTTTTTGAACAGCACCGCTCTTTTGTGATTTGGATAGTATTTCAGAACCTTATCGACGCACTTGGCTGCTTTGTTATATTCGCACATATCTTCGTAGAGTACAGCTAAATTCAGCAGAGCGCTTACATAGACAGGGCTGGTTGAAACGATTTGCTCATAGTAGTCGATAGCCGCCTCTTCATCGCCGGATAAATCACATCGATAAGCCAGGTAAAAAAGGCTCTTTTGATGATTCGGGGATAATTCCAAAGCTGTTCCGTAATTGTCCATCGCCTGTTCGTAAAGTCCCTGCATTTCCTCGAGGCGGGCAAGCTGGTAGTGGTATTCGGCACTTACGTTTTCAAAATTGGCGCAACCCTTCAGTTCCCTGGCTGCGCCGTCAAAGTTCGATGCGTAACGATAAGTGGCGACTTTTTCCAGCGTTATATTTAATGCGTCGGCCTCGTGGTCAAGGCTCTTTTGCAGCTTTTCGATTGCCTTGTCGAATTCGCCTGTTCGGCGAAGTGCAAAGGCCAGGTAGATGAATTTTTCTTTGCAGTCCTTTGCTTTTTGCAGTTTCTTGGCTGCTTCGGCGTTTCTGCCGAGGATAAAAAGACCGATTCCTACCGCAAGGACAGTTTTCTGGCCTGTTCTGGCCATATTTGCTTCTAACTGCTCACCGAAACTTAGCAGATTGGCCTCGCTGGAATGGACGAACTCGGATAGTTTTTGAATTTCGTCCATTGAGGGCAAATTGTCGGCAAACAGGTCAATTTCACACTCTGTAATCGGTTCCATAGGAATTTGCTCCTGTAAGTATCTTTCGTATTTCGTTTTTGTTCTGCGCGATACGCATCACCGACGACGCACGACGGGAAAGCATTATAGTGTTGGAACGGGCATTTGCAAAAGATTTTTTAGCCCATTCGGACATGCCGGAACACGGAGACGGCAGCGCATAAAAAAGGCCGGGCAAAACAAGCCCGGCCTTTCTGTGATATGCAAGTTGTAGAATAATATATGCCGGTCATTTTCTGGCGTTTTTCACCGCCTCTTCGAGGGCGCCGAAGCCTTTTTGCCATTCGTTGAGGCGGGTGATGTTCTTTTTCTTAGCGACTTTGATAAACTGGTCGAAGGCATCCTGGATAGAGTCGGGCATTGGCCAATCGGCGCCGGCGGCCTTTGCCTTGTCTCGCATCTCGTTCCAGCGCATCATAAGGGTGTACATTACCGGCAGCTGGGCGACCTGTACGCGAAACCGCAGCTCCGGGTCGTCCTGGACGGCTGCTTCGGCGGCTTTTAAGTGAACCCACCCTTTATTGAGCGTATCAAAGTTAAGGAACCATGCAGTGTGTTTTGAGAAGCAGCCGAGGTGGTCGCCGCTTCTCTCCACGGCGTCGTGGGTGAGCTTCAGATAGGCCTTGATATGCGGGCCGGCAGGGCCGTAGTAGCCGTCGATGAACTCATCAATCAGCTTTTGACCGTCGAGGCTGGGGTCCCACAGCAGCTTGGCCAGAACCCAGGCCCGGAGCTCAGCCATCTCGGCGCCGTTGGTGGTGTAGGCGCCCTGCTCGAAAATACCTTTGACATTGTGGTCCACGAAGAACTTGACGTTCGGCCCCAAGACTCGCAGGTTCGGGTGCGGCATTATGTGATGTTTGAAGTTAGTGGTGTAGTCCCAGATATAAAGGCGGTTGCAAATTTTCGACCAGCCGACGATATCATCGCGGAATTCTTTGTTGCGTTCATCGGTCAGAGGTTTGCTGAAGGAACACTCGATACTGCAAAGGCGTACGATAACGTTATGTCGGGGTTTTACATGTTTGGGCGGCTTGCGGGTGTACTGGTAGGCCAGCGTGCTGATAGCCACGTTGGGGAATTCCTTTTCGATATCGGCGGCGATGGAATTAACAAACCGAACCACCAAACCGGCGGGACTGGCCTCTTGCTTTTCAATAGCGGCGCAGCGCCGACACTGGCAGTTGCCGGCCCAATCGTTCTGTGAGACCGAGGCAATGGTGGCGGCGGGGTTCTTGCGCAGGCGTTCCTTTAGATTTTTGACCAGCTCCTTGCGCATTTGTTCATTTGTCAGGCACAGTTGGGCACGTTTATGGGTGCGTTTTCCGTTGATTTCGCTGAACCATTCGGGATGGTCTTTGAAGTATTTTTCCGGGGGGATGAGTCGATAAAATGTGTGCACAAACCCTTGGTAGGTGTGCTTGCCGCCGCGTTTGGTGTCTAATCGCTCGGAGTTTCCGTTGCTCTTGTTGCGCACGGCCCAGTCGCCGTCGAATGCGTCGAACCAGAAAGATTCACGATATTCCAGGGGCGGGATATACCTGACATTTAAGGAGGCGACCTTAAGGGTGGGTTTTTTGGGTATTGTGCTGACTTCCGATGACCACCACCGACAGCCGAGATGGTCTTCTAAGAAGGTGTAGACGGCATAGAGTGTGCCGCGCGGGGACAGCCTCCGGCCAGGATAAGGTCGTCTCCAATGGTGCGAATGACAATCCCTTCGGCATCAAGGCCCTCGGTGGTAAAGTCGGCGTCGGCGAGTTTGGCAGCTTTTGCTCCTATCAGCAGGCGGCTTTTTCCTCCGCCCGCCTCGTTGACGATGTCAAACGCTGCACCGGTTATCTGGTGCAGGAACTCAGCCAGTTCAGTGGCGGCGTGCTGCTGCGGTTCGCCAGCGTCTTGGGCCACGACTATTACCGCTTTGGCTAGACCGTCTTGAGCTATCGTAAGAGCCTCTGCCTCGGTCGCGGCACCGGGCAAAAATAACAAAGCCCAGAACAATAGCGTGATTTTACCTTTTTGCAGTGTCATCGTACGAACTCCCTTAACGGAAACGTTCTCTTGCAGCGCAATATGGTTAAAGACGGCAGTTGCTTTAATGCTGACAGTCAACAGCCGAGCGATGTTAAACAAGTTCTGTCTTACCTGGAACCGCTGCCGGCCGCACCGGTAGGTCGCCAAACTCATATTTCGGCGGCCTAAGGTCCAGTTCGGAGGCGTTCATCACCCAGTCCCACTTCAGTTCCCGGCCGGTATAGGTGCTGATGCGTCCCATAATTGCCGTCATCGTGCTCTCAGCGATGCGCCGGCCCTCATTCAGCGGCCTGCCTTCGCGAATGCTCGCTATAAGGTCGGTATGTTCTTGTTCGTACGGGTTGGGTGATTCACCTTCATATCTGAACGGATTTCGGCCCTCGATAAAGCCGTTGCTGGCATCTGTATATGTTGAGCCCTTCGTGCCGGCGAGCCTCTCTGAAACTCGATGGCTCGTCCCGTCAATTTGTCGACACATGCTCAAGACCCGCACGCCGTTGGGATATTCGTACTCGACCGTGAAATGGTCGAAGATATTGCCGTACTCCGGGCCCGTACGTACCTCTCGGCCGCCCATACCCATTGCCTGAACCGGATGTGAGCCAATCGCCCAGTTGATTATGTCGAGATTGTGCACGTGCTGCTCGACAATGTGGTCTCCGGAGAGCCAGGTGAAATACAGCCAGTTTCGACACTGCCATTCCATATCCGACCAGCTCGGCTGCCGCTGCTTGACCCACAATCCTTCCTGGTTCCAGTAGCACTGGCCGCCAACGATTTCTCCAATGGCGCCGTCGTGAACACGCTTCATGACCTCTATGTAATGCTCCTGGTGCCGACGCTGGGTACCAGCCACGATGGCTAGGCCTTTCTGCTTGGCCAGCTCGGACGTTGCGATTATCGAACGGATGCCCACCGGGTCAACCGCCACCGGTTTTTCCATGAACACGTGCTTGCCTGCTTCTATTGCCGCCTTCAAATGCATCGGCCGGAAATGCGGAGGCGGCGCCATTATTATTAGGTCCACATCGCAGGCAATCACCTTCTTATAGGCATCAAAACCCACAAAACTTGTATCTTTTGTCACGTTTACCTTATCGTCCACTTTTCGGCTGAGTTCCGCAAGCGACCTATCCAGACGATCCTTGAACAAATCACCCATCGCCACAATCTCAACACCTTCCGACGACCTGACGCAGTCTATTGCCGCTCCTGTGCCGCGTCCGCCGCAGCCGATAAGACCGACGCGCAACTTGTCGGAGCCTGCGGCAAAAACATAAGCCGGCCCCGAGGCCAGAGCCGCCAGCGATACCGCTGCCGAGGCCTTAATAAAATCTCTCCGCGAAACTTCAGATATTTTTTTCCCTGCTTTCTTTTTCATAAGTAACTCCTTCTGATTGCTTTGCCGTTAAACTAACTTTGTCTTGCCTGGAACCGCTACGGGCCTGACCGGCAAATCACCCATTTCATATTTCGGAGGCCTAAGGTCCAGCTTGGATGCATTTATCACCCAGTCCCATTTAAGTGCTCGTCCGGTATAGGCACTGATGCGGCCCATAATTGCCGTTAGCGTGCTTTCTGCTACCTGTCGACCTTCATTTATAGGTTTACCTGTGCGAACTGACGAGATTAAATCTGCATGTTCCTGCACGAAACCGCTCCTGCCTGGGCCATCGTATTTGAATGGATTTTGCCCCTCGATGTAGCCGATGGCTCGAGTTGTATATGTCGAACCTTTCGTGCCCACAACCCTCTCGCACACCTGGTTGGTTGTCCCTTGAATCTGGCTGCACATACTCATAACCCGCACGCCTTCGGGATACTCGTACTCGACAGCGAAATGGTCGAAAACATTCCCGTACTCCACAGCAGTCCGCGCCTGGCGACCGCCAACACCCATACACTTAACCGGATGAGAACCAATTGCCCAATTGATTATATCCAGATTGTGAAGATGCTGCTCAACAATATGGTCACCGGAAAGCCAGGTATAATACGGCCAGGTACGAATCTGATATTCCATGTCAGACCAGTTAGATTGTCTTTTCGCAAAGTGCCAATCCTGCTTGCCCCAGTTCCAGTAGCATTGTCCGCCAACAATTTCGCCGATCTGGCCCTGGTGGATACGCTTGATGACCTCTATATATTGAGGCATGCGGCGCTGCTGCGTACCTGCTACGATTGACAGCTTTTTCTTCTTCGCCAGCCCGGAGGTGGCGATTACCGACCGAACGCCGAGCGGGTCCACGGCCGCCGGCTTTTCCATAAACACGTGTTTGCCACCCTCGACAGCGGCTTTCAAATGTTCCGGACGAAAATGTGGTGGCGTCGCCAGTAATACTACATCAACATCGCTGTCGATAACCTTCTTGAATGCGTCAAAACCCAAAAAGCACATATCCTCAGTAACCTTTACCTTCTCGCTCACTTTCTCCCGAAGCTCTTTGAGAGAATTATCAATACGGTCCCTGAAAAGGTCACCCATCGCCACGAGCTCAACACCCTCCGCTGAATTGAAACAATCTATCGTTGCTCCTGTCCCGCGGTCGCCGCAGCCTATCAGGCCAACACGCATTTTATCAGAGCCTGCAGCAAAGAGGCGTTCTCTGCCCGGCAAAATTGCTGCCATACCCACTGCTGCCGATGCCTTGATGAAATCTCTCCGTGAAACTTCACGTCTTTTTTTACCTGCTCTCTTTTTCATTAACAATTCCTTTCGATTAGTTTAGGCGACTGCAAAATTACTTCCAAAAGCACCCCGGACTAAAAGCTATCGCAGGTGCGATATGCCTCAATCACCGCTTTTTCACCCTCTTTACCGGGCTTACTGTTGCCGTGCTCCATACCGACAACACCTTTGAAGCCCTTGTTGTAGAGATGCTTGAAGATGTTCTTGTAGTTAATCTCCCCGGTTGTCGGTTCGCACCGGCCGGGGTTGTCGCCCAACTGGAAGTAAGCAATCTCTTCCCAGGCCATGTTAATATTGGGAATAAGATTACCCTCAGTAACCTGCTGATGATACAGGTCGTCGAGTATTTTGCAGGAGGGGCTGCCGACCGCACGGCAAATCTGATACGCCTGCGGGATTTTGGTAAGAAATAATCCCGGATGATTTATCCAGGGATTGAGCGGCTCCAGCACCATCACCAGCCCAGACGGCTCGCAAACCTTGGCACACCACTTGAGGTTCTCGATAACGTTGGCTGTCTGATAGTCCCATTCGGTTCCATTGTCATAAGCCCCCGGCACGATGGTGGCCCAGGTGGCGTTAACCCGTTTGGCCACCTCCACCGCCGACTTCATCTGTTTTACCAGCATGTCACGTACGGATTTGTCGCTGGTAACAAAGGTTTTCTTGCCGAATTCGCCAATACCGTAGGCGACAAAGACACCCATAGTCATCCCCAATCGGCTCATTTCCTTGGCGATTTTTTCCTGTAGTTGCTTTGGGCGCAGGTGCATAGTGTTATCTTCCATCGCAGTAAAACCCTCATCGGCCATAAATTTTAACTGGTCGATTAGGTCATTGCCGGCGTGATGGCGAAACATTCCGAAATGTGGTGCATACTTGAGCTTGAATTTCCGCTTACCTGTTGGCTTTGCGGTCTCCTGACCTTTCGATGTTCCTGTTGCAACCATCGCCGCTGCCGCAGCAGCAGCGACCATAAAACCACGCCGCGAAAGCTTGCTGTTCTGCTGATGGTAATTATTTTTCCGGTTTCTCATTTTAGTACTCCTTAAAACTTGAAAAGCGCATAAGCTTATAATAAATGACATCTTAAGTCCATTGCTCTTTTATATTTTCCTCCATCTCGGTTTTGTAACTATCTTTAGCACAAAAACAAGAAGATTTTTCCCAGCAGAATTTTCAATTATCTTTCCTTGATTATATTCTGCGGGGGTTTGATATTCAATTTAGATTTCTTGTGAAATGTGTTATCAAATTTTCAGAGCCGATTTGTTTTTGCCGAATACAGTCATTTCGCGGAAGGTTTAATTTGTCTGTTTACGCTATGGCTTTTAGTTTTTAGCTTAAATGACCTGTGTTATGGGTTTGTGGTTGATAGTTATAATTGCTTTTTTTACAATGTGTTATAACTGAACGATAAAAAGGCTCAGGAGCGGCACTGATGAAGCTTGTTTTAAATAACCTAACTTATCATAATTGCCCTGTGCAGGTGCGTGAAAAGGTTGCTTTTACCGCCGAGCAGCGGCGTTTTATGCTGAAACAAATTCACGACGAGGAGGAAATTTGCGAGGCGGTAATTCTCCAGACCTGCAATCGGATTGAGTTCTACACTTATGCCAAAAAAAGCTTCGATTGTAACGGGTTTCTGACAGGGCTTATTGGTCAAATCCGGCCTGGTGCGGTCGATACCTGGAGCAAGTTTAGCCGGCAGACGGTCGGGATTGATATTGTTCGGCATCTTTTTGAAGTTGCAGCCGGCCTTGATTCGCAAATGATTGGTGAAAATCAGATTTTATCACAGGTAAAATCCGCCTATACCGAATCTCTTGATTGCGGGATGAGTAAATTTGTGTTTCACCGTCTCTTTCACAATGCCTTTCGTGCGGGAAAGGCCGTGCGAACCCACACAGATATCAATTGCGGTGTCGTTTCGATTAGTCTTGCGGCGGTGGAATTGGCCAAAAGGAAAATCGACCTGAGCGCTGCTACAGCGATGGTGATAGGTGCCGGTGAAAATGCTGAACTTGCTGCGAGGTATCTGCTCAAAGCAGGGCTGTCAAACTTGATTATAGCAAATCGAAATGCCGAGAAGGCAAAAGCTATCATCTCACAGCTTAACAGGGGGCAGGCAATTGGTCTGGCTGATATTGTTGCCGGATTGGCTGAGGTTGATTTAGTGATTAGCTCGACTGCTGCTGTCGGGCCGGTAGTGACATACGAGGCGGTTGCAGATGAGCTGGCACGTAGAGAAAAAACACTGCTGATAATAGATATTGCTGTGCCGAGGGACATAGAACCGCAAATTAATCGTTTCGAATGTGTCACGCTTACCAATATCGATGATTTGAATGAGCAGATAAGCTGCAATAAGGAAAAACGGCGTAGTGAAATTCCCAGGGCCCAGACGATTGTTGCCGAGTTCGCAGATAAGTTTGGAAAATGGTATGACTCGCTGAATCTTGTGCCCGTGATTACCCAGTTGACACAGAAGGGTATCGACCTTGCTCATAGCGAGGCCAGGCGTTATGCGAAAGATTTTGGCGAAGGCAGCGGCGATAAATTGGAGCTTTTCGCCGAGTCTCTGGTTAAGAAGATGCTGCACGGGCCAATCAGTTTTCTTAAAGGCCGCACCGATGATGAGTTCAGTACTGAGCAGCTTCAGGCGGCTGATTTGATAAATAAAATGTTCCTGTTACAGGATAAACGCGACTGACGATGGATGTTCTTACTGTTGCAACTCGGGGCGGAGAGCTCGCCATTGCTCAGACTCAGATTGTTATCTCTGCGATGAGGAAAATTTATCCTGATATACAAATCAAAATTAGAAAAATAACGACCAGAGGCGACCGCGACAGGCGCACGGCACTGTGGAATCTGAAAGACAGGGGTTTCTTCACCTCGCAGGTGGAGGATGCTCTGCTGGCCGGACAGGCTGACTTTGCAATTCACAGCTTCAAGGATTTGCCTACTCGACAGCGAGATAGACTGACCATCACGGCGGTGTGTGAGCGGCAATTTGCGGAAGATTGCATGATAACAGCCGGTTCGGTTAGTTCAATAGGGCAGCTTGAAGTTTCGGCAAAAATAGGTACTTCAAGTCTAAGGCGTGCGGCCCAGCTCAGACACCTAAGAGCAGACCTTGAGCCTACACCTATTCGCGGCAACGTTCAAACGCGAATAAAGAAGTTGCAGGCGGGTAAATTTGATGCGGTTATTTTGGCAAGGGCGGGAATAGAGAGACTTGGCTTGGCCGAGAAAATCTCTTTCTGTTTTGACCCGACACAGTTTATTCCGGCACCGGCTCAGGGTGCATTAGCTGTTCAGACAAGGACCGACGATGCGGTGACAAGCAAACTTATTGCCGCCATAGATGATGAAAAAACCCGGACGATTACTTTTGCGGAAAGACGGGTATTGTCAACGATGCAATGTGGCTGCCACGCTCCAGTGGGGGCCTTTGCAAATATTGTTGGAGATGATATAGAAATTTGCGCATTTATATCGGATTTGGAAGGTAAGAATTTTATCGACTGCCGGATTACCGGCCCGATTGCCGACGCCAACAGCCTCGCCGAGAAAATCGCCAATGAACTTCTCCAAGCTGGCGGTGCTGAGGTTTTAGAAAAAATGGAATGATAATATGGGTGTTGTTAGCCACAAAAGACAAGGCAAGGTGTATCTGGTTGGGGCCGGTCCGGGCAGGGCGGATTTAATTACCGTTCGCGGCGCAGAGGTTCTCAAATCGGCTGACTGTGTAATTTACGATAAGCTGGCCAATCCGGCTTTGCTTGAATTTGCTCGAAGCGATGCTGAGATTATCCACGTGCCCAAACGCATCGGCGAAGGTTCCTTTACACAGGAACAAATCAATAAGCTGCTAATTGAAAAAGCGTCCGGCGGACAAACAGTCGTGCGATTAAAGGGCGGTGACCCCTGCATTTTCGGCAGAGGCGGTGAAGAAGTTGCGGTCCTTGCCGAAGCGGGAGTTGATTTTGAAATAGTGCCCGGCGTCACCGCTGGAATTGCGGCGGCTGAGTATGCCGGCATTGTGCTGACCGATAGAAGCTACAGTTCGCAAGTGGTTTTTGTTACGGCTAAAGAGGCAGAGGAGAAGCTAAAAAGCAATATCAACTGGCAGTGGCTTGCCGGCTTTGGCGGGACCATAGTCTTTTATATGGGGATGGGTAACCTTGGATTCGTTGCTGAGCAGCTTATAAAAAGCGGGATGAAAAAAGACACACCGTCAGCCGTAATTGCAAATGCTACCTCGCCGGGTCAGAGAACTGTAAGAGCTTCGCTCGGATTGGTGGCTGAGAGGTGTAAGAAGGAAAAGATTGAGCCGCCGGCGGTGGTGGTTATTGGCACCGCTGCCAGGAGCGAGCCGAGATTAAACTGGTTTATGAATAAGCCGTTGTTTGGCAGGAGTATTGTTGTAACTCGCGACGAAAACGGCAATGCTTATTTTGCAGCTAAGATTATTCAACGAGCGGGCAATCCGATAAAATTTGCGACAATAAAAATTAAGCCTTTGACAAACAGCAATCAGTTTTTAGCGACACTTGCCAGACTTTCAGAATATGATTGGATAATCTTTACGAGCATCAACGGGGTAGCCATTTTCTTTGATGCCTTACAGAGCCTGGGTAAAGACAGCCGGGTTTTTGGTTCTGCTAAGATTGCGGCTATAGGCAGTGAAACAGCCGGACGGTTGCGTGATTTCGCAATTAAAGCCGATTTCGTGCCGACTGTCTTTACCAGTAAAGAGCTCGGCAGACAGTTAATCGGCTTTGCGAATTTACAAGGCAGGAAACTGTTGCTTTTACGCTCCGATTTGGCCTCCAGAGAACTTAGCGAGGTGCTGGCTCAGGCAAAACCTGATGTCGATGAGGTCCCTGTTTATACCATTGCGGCAGAAAAAAACGAATGCAGGTGGTTGACAGAAAGAATCAGTAACGACCAGATTGATTGGCTGACATTTGCAAGTCCTTCTTCGGCCAGAAGCTTTTTTGGGCAAATCCAGGGCGATTTGGTAAATTCAAGTGGTGCTAAGGTAGCATCTATTGGGCCGGTAACTTCTGAGGAATTGAGAAATCTCGGCCTCAGCGTGGATGTAACAGCAGCCGAGCATACCATCGACGGATTACTGGAAGCGATAGAGCAGAGCGAAAGGCAAGAAACTAAAAACGTAAAGTCATAACGTCTGGCTTAACGAGCCGGCCTGCTATCTGACAGACCGGGAGATAACTTAGTATTGAGCTCGTAGTTAACCTGTAAACCATGAACAACGAACTACGAACAATGAACTAAATAACGGAGTTATATTATGGCTTTTCCGAAAATTAGAATGCGAAGGCTGCGAACAACCGACGCAATGCGACGCCTCGTCCGAGAAACCGTCCTGAGCGTCAACGATTTTGTTTATCCTCTCTTCGTTCGCGAAGGTAAAGGCCTCAAAGAGCCAATTAAGTCAATGACTGATTGTTTTCACTTTTCGCCCGACACCATCGCCGACGAGGCCGCCGAAATCGCCGCCCTCGGCATCCCCGCCGTTCTCCTTTTCGGCCTGCCCAGTAAGAAAGATGAAATCGGCTCAGAGGCCTGGTCGGAAAATGGCGTAGTGCAGCGGGCGGTAAAAGAAATCAAAAAGCTTTCACCCGAACTGCTGGTTATTACCGATGTGTGCCTTTGTGCATATACCGAAAGCGGCCATTGCGGCCTGGTAAAAAATGGCAAAATAGACAATGATTCGACGTGCGAACTGTTAGCCAGGATTGCCCTCTCGCACGCTCAGGCAGGAGCTGATGTGGTTGCTCCTTCGGATATGATGGATGGGCGTGTAGGTTACGTCCGCCAGTGTCTGGAAAAAAACGGTTTCCACGACACAGCCATTATGGTCTACTCAGCGAAGTATGCTTCTGCCTTTTACGGGCCGTTTAGAGAGGCTGTGGACTCTGCACCTTCTTTCGGCGACCGCAAAACTTATCAAATGGACCCTGCAAATGCTGACCAGGCGTTGGCCGAGATTGCGCTCGATATAGAAGAAGGCGCCGATATCGTGATGGTCAAGCCGGCCCTCCCCTTTCTCGATATAATATATCGTGCCAAAGAGCGTTTCGATTGTCCCATAGCTGCCTATAATGTCAGCGGCGAGTATATGATGGTCAATTCCGCTGCGCAGGCAGGGCTTCTGGATAAGGAAGCCGCAATGCTCGAGATGCTCTACTCAATTAAGCGAGCAGGAGCGGATATTATAATAACATACTTTGCGAAAGAAGCGGCAGTGCAAATGCAAAAATCAAAATGACCGATTTTAAGTTGTCATTGCGAGCTGAGCGCGGCAATCTCCCCTGAATTGTCATTCCTGCGGAGGCAGGAATCCACATTTTCCCCTTTTTTTGCAAAAAACCCTTGATTCTCCAAAAAGTATGGTTATAATCAAATCCAAAGCGAAGAGCGGAGAACTTCCTCGAAATAATGAAATTGGTTGGCGGGAATTGCGGAATTTGTGAATACGTCGGCGGCTGCAGGGCAAGGGCTTATGCGATGAGCGGTGATTATCTGGCTTCTGACCCTATTTGCAATTACAGGTCAGGAGGTTAAGGTTTGAGTGTGCGTTTAACAAAATTTCAAAAACAGTTGTGCAGTGTGCTTCAGGATGGCCTGCCGGTCTGTTCAAGGCCTTTTGACGATATAGCAAAATTTTTGAATAGTGATGAAGGAAAAGTTTTAGAGGAAATCGAAAAGCTAAAAAGGACGGGGGTTATCCGGCGGATTTCTGCACTGATAAATCATCGTGTGCTCGGTATGACAAGCACTCTGGTTGCCGCACATATTTGGCAGGAGAATCTGCAGGAAGTTACCGAAGCAGTTAATTCGCTCCGGGATGTCTCTCATAATTATCTGCGAAAGCATTATTACAATTTATGGTTTACCTTACAGGCTGGCTCACCTGAAGAGGTCGCAGTTGCGCTGTCAAATCTTTCAGCTCGTTTTGGTATCGATTTTCACAGTCTGCCTGTGAAACGTGTTTTTAAGCTTGATGTCCGCTTTGACCTTCAGAGCAAAGGGCATCTGTTTGGTGATGTCGAGCAGGTCCCGGAAGAAGTAAAAATCGAGCTGAACGAAGCAGAAAAACTAATCTTATCAAAATTGCAGGGCGAATTGGATTTAACCGGTAAGCCCTTTGATTTTTTGTGCAGCGAAGGCTCAGATGAGGAAGAGGTTTTGAGGATTATCGCTGAGCTGATTGATAAAGGCGTGATTCGCCGTATAGCAGCGGTTGTTGACCATCGCAAGCTCGGATTTGTCGCTAACGTTCTTTTCTGCTGTGAAGTTGGGCGGGAGAGGGTTCTCGAAGCAGGCAAAAGGCTGGCTCGATTCGGGATAGTGAGCCATTGTTACGAAAGAAAGACTTTTGAAAATTGGCCTTATAATCTGTTTGCAATGATGCACGCCAGGAGTATGGGCGAAATTCAGCGGGTGATAAACAAATTTATCGAGGCTGAAAAAATAGATTCGTTTGAACTTCTGCCGACCGCAGCCGAGCTCAAAAAACAGCCCGTCAAGCATCGCTTCTAATAACCTAACCATCTCGTATGGAGTCGTGCAAACCCCGTTGGAAATAAGACGCCAAAGATGTATGTTTTGCTTTTGGGGGGAGTTTCTAACTGGGCAAAAAGAAAGAGGGCTGTGAGCTGTCTTACTCACAGCCCTCTTGGTTGCAAATCAAATACCCATCAAGCTTACATTACGGACAACTCTGAAGCCACTTGTTTCCCATTATGCCAAGGTCTTTGAGATTGACTATGCCGTCGCAGTTCAAATCTGGGCATCTCAAGCAGCTTTTATCCACGGTGAAGTAGTAATCTTCGGTTTCGCCGTATTTGTATGCTGCCGCTGGTCCGGAGCCGCCATTACCAGTCATAGCGGGGTTTTCGCCGCCCTTCCAGGGGTCCTCCGAAAGAGTAATCCTCATCCATATCTCATTCGGGTCGCCAGCAGAATGCCAGGGCAGGAACGAAGGTGTGTTGATGTCAGTGGTGCCGGCCGGCAGATTGAAAAGGAACTGGTTCTGTACAGCCCACTCATCAGCGACACCGGTTGGACAGGTAAAGGCGTCGTCCCAGTCACCATCACGGTTCCAGTCGAACCAGGCATTGACCCAGAGGTCGGTGCCCGGATTGATAACGTTGACCTGGTATTTGAACCTGGTGCACTTGCAATTTGGCAGGTTCAGAGGCATACCAAACACGCCATCATCAGCGCCATCAAGGTCCGCCGTACCGGGCGCAGGGGGAAGGATATTGTTGACGCCATCATTATCCGGCCCAATATCAGCCTCAATTTCAAAACTGACGTTAGGCCCCAGATGCGCGACCAGAGTAGGCCAGCTGTGTCTTGGGCCGTGTGGAGGCGAACCGGCTGTGTAGACTGTCGGGTAGTTGGCCTGGACGCCCGCAGCTGGATAAGCCGTCATAGGTGGTGAACCAGCAATACTGTTGCTGCTGTCCGGTGCATCGCCAAGGTCACTTTCAGGCTCCGGGTTTTGGGGGTCCTCACCGGTAATCTCAAATGCCAGGTCAATTGACGTTCCCGCGAACTGATGCAGCGGAGGATAAAGCATCTCAGTCCACACATCAATTTGCGGCTCTTCACCCACACCCCAGACCGCATCGTCCATCCAGTGATCCACCGATGTCTTCCAGCCGAAGACAGCGCACGGGTCGTTCGGATGGGCCTGAACGTTCAGCCAGTATATAGTACCCGGTTCCTGGTGGAACTCACCCGGTTTTAGGTAGAAGTTGTACTTCCAGCACATTAGGTGATTGGCCTTTAGGTAGATGGGGGGCACGCTGCAGGGACAATACCAGTCCTCGTACTCTGTGTTCCACGGCTCAACGGTAAACTCCCCGGGATAGAACTTACGGCCCCACAGCCACTCATTGGGTTCTGACCAGCCCTGTGGTCCGACCGGAGTATTGCTGTGTAAACTCAGCGTAAACACTACGGCCATCGGGTCACCACCGGTATTGGTTTCCCCGGGTTCCCCAGTCGTCGGGTCGGCGAAGGGCAGATAATCATCCTTCCAGGAGCCCCAGATGTGGATATCCGTCACCAGACCCTCCTCGTTGCATTGCCAATCGTCGGCAAGAACCTGGGGGTAGGTTGCATTTACGTCCATACCGGTCATCTCCAAATCCGGTTTCTGTTGCCACTTGATGTTTGGTGGTGGTCCCGTTCCCCCCAGGTTGTAAGAATCCCAGGTAAACAGATTTGTAACGAAGTCCACCTTGTAGCCGGCTGCCCACGGCAACTGGTAACAGGCTCCCCATATACCCATTGGCTGAGGGGGGACAGGAGGTCCAAATTCTCCGGAGCCGAACTGATTGATCGCCATGGTTACGCTGTCGCCGGTTGCTGCAACTGCCGAACCGCCATCGGGGTCATGCGGAAGCGGCGAAAGGACCCAGTTGGCCGGTTGAAGTACAATGGGAGGACCCCATCCGCCTGCGACCCGGGGCCTGACAACTATGTTGCTGACGGTACCCCACGATGGGTAGGCTCCATTTGCTGCCGGGGTGGTTTTCGTATCGAGGGCCACATTCAAATAATAGGCAGGTGCTCCAACCAACTGAATACTGTGTGTTCCTCCCATAGCTTCGAGTGTTCCGGTTCCCCAGTCGAATCCACCAAAGCCCCATGCGACACCTCCTAACGGCGTAGCGTTATCAATGACCCAGCCCCCGGCCGGGTCAGGTGAGACCAGCGGGTCAGTCAAAGCTCCGGTGCCGCCGTTGACCAGGGTCCAATACTGCCCATTGGGGGTCAAACCAACGCTGAACAAATCCCAGTAGCCGAACCCAGCAGACGCCTTTTCCGGGACCATTGTACTTATGAATAACACACATAAACTAATCAAAATTAACTTTTTCATAATTAATCCTCCTAAAATGAAATTTTATAATCAAATCAATTCCCTTAAGTAATGTTGCATAATCAAACCCTCAAAAAAAACTGTTCCTTCCAAAGCAAGATTCCTTACCTGTTATAACTTCTCCTGCGGCGACGACCGCGAGCAGTTTTTTCACTTTATGTGCGCAGCTATCCCACAGGGTGCGATTGTTCGGAAACTCTCTGGAGTCGCGAATGGAAACATACAGACTTCTACTGCAATACCGTACTCTTATTGGCGGGGGAAGCCAAAATAAACGGCCAGACATTATCACCGCTCCTCACTATGCACGTAATAACACTTAATTAAGTTTAACCAGCTGCCACGTTGCAGTCAAGAAAATTATCGGACGATAAACTTATATTTATTATTAGATTAACTTATGCTTGTATTACAGGTTCTCAATGCACATGTTTGCTAACTTCTTTCATATCAAGCATATAGGCTTATGCAGGCGGCAGGTTGTGCTCGTCCTGTTCTTTGTAGATTTTTTTTGGGTCGTAGACTTTTTCTGCGATAAAATTGAGCTCTTTGCCGCTGTCTTTCTTCAACGCACGGTAAAAACAGGACTGGTAACCTACGTGGCATTGGCCGGCATCGACGGTTACTTTAAGGACCAGGCAGTCCTGGTCACAATCGATGAGTATTTGTTCCACTTTTTGGACGTGGCCGCTTTCTTCGCCTTTCTTCCACAGTTTTTGTTGTGACCTGCTGAAGTATGTGGCGTAGCCGGTTTGAATTGTCAAGTCAAGTGCCGCCCGATTCATATAAGCGAGCATCAGGACCTGGCCGGTCCTGGCATCCTGAGCTATAGCAGGTATCAGGCCATCGGCATCGAATTTCGGAATAAATTCTAAACCTTCTTCGATGATTTGTTTTGTCCCCAAGTATCGGGCCTCCTTAGTCGTTGGTATTCAGTGGCCGGGCTGACATTTACTGAATACTATTCACAATTCACTAAATAGTGCCTTGCCAAAAAAGGTTTTACCCGTTATTATCTGCAAAAACAAGTCTTTTTAAGGCAAACTGCTTAAATGCCAAAAGGTGAAGCTAAGAAAAGTAAACACATATTTCTGTTTCTGCGTATTGCGGTGGTCACAGCCCTTATTATTTGGGCAGTATCCCGAATCGGCCAGGAGGAAAGATGGGCAAGTTTTGTGCAATATTTCCACCGAATGAATTTGCTGGTTTTTGCCTGTACTCTTGGTGTTTTTAGTGTCGCTCATATTATAATCAGCCTGCGCTGGTGGTTACTACTCAGGACACAGTCTATTTTTATAAGTTTCTGGGCTGCGGTCAAACTGTATTTTTTGGGATGGTTTTACAATAATTTCATGCCGGGTTCAGTGGGAGGCGATTTGGTTCGCGCCTGGTATGTTACAAAGCATACGCATAAAAAGCTCGAAGCGGTTTTAAGTGTATTCGTCGACAGGGCAATTGGGCTTTTAAGCACGTTAATAATAGCCGTTTTTTTCTACTCCCTCTTTCTGTGGGGTAAAGGGACGGTAGCAATTTCCGATGAACGGGGCGGTTTTCTCAAATCTGTCGCTGAGTATAAGTGGGCTCTTCTCTGGCTGGCTGTGGTTGTCGCAGTGGTTTTTTGCGGGTTTTTGTTGCACAGGCAAGGCCGGACGATGCTGAGAAGAGCCTGGAGCTACATTCAAGTGCATAGCTTGATGACGATTGAGAAGCTAAAGAAAGCAATCATTATTTACTGCAGCAATCCCCTGACAATCGTTGCAGCATTCGCCCTGACGGTTTTTTTGCAGATTATGGTAATCACAAGCTTTTGGTTTCTGGGGGTAAATATGGGAATTACCGCCAGCATCAAGTACTACTATGTATTCTTCACGCTGACCTGGGTTTTGGGACCTATACCCGTCAGCATCGGCGGTGTCGTGGTGATTGAAGGTTGCCTTGTTCTTCTGTTCACTCAATTTGCGGGCATTGAGGAGTCGGCAGCGTGGGCGATAGCGCTGTCTCAGCGGGCTGTGTGGATGCTTACATCCCTGCCAGGGGCAGTGATACATCTGTTCGGTGCACATTTGCCGAAAGACTTTTTTATTGACTACGAGAAGTCAATAAATTAACCTGTAGTGGTCCGGATAAGATGCAGTTTTATAAGCATTTTCAATAGAACAGAAATTAGTAACCTGATGACAGCAGAGAACTGTTGTTAAGGATATGTCCATTACGATAAATTTCAAAAGCTACTTTTTCCGCGGTTTGGCGGTACTATTGCCGACCATATTAACAATATGGATATTCTTCTGGGGGTACAAGTTCATCCAGGACAATATCAGTATCCATATAAAACGTGGTTTGGTCGAGCTGATAATAGCTGTCGGCGGCAGCAAGGAAGAGCTGAGCAAATTTTGGATAGATGCAGCTTTATCCATAGCGGGCTTTCTTGTAGCGCTGATTGCGGTCTGCATAGTGGGGGCATTGTTGGCCAGTGTTGCCGGTAAAACGCTATGGCGAATAATCGAAAAGTTCATAATGAATACGCCGTTTTTAAGGCGGGTCTATCCCTATATAAAACAGGTTACCGATTTTTTGTTCGCACAAGAGCAGCGAGAGAAGCTGTCCTTCTCGAGGGTTGTTGCGGTTGAGTATCCGCGAAAGGGTATATGGTCGGTAGGGATGGTTACCGGCTCCGGGCTGGAAAAAGTGGCGGGCGAACTGAAGAGAGAGATGCTTACTGTTTTTATTCCTACTTCACCTACCCCGTTTACCGGTTTTGTAATAATGGTTCCGAGAAAACAAACTATAGATTTGGATATGACAATAGAAGAAGCGTTTAGATTCACCGTCAGCGGCGGGGTTATAACGCCGAGCGACCGGCAAGTGGCAGATGCCTTGCCGAAGGTTGATTTGGAAAGTAAAGAATAAGAACGGATTTGGTCGGAAGAGAGTTTAAGGAGGACGATTTTGCTTTTTACTATTAGTGGCAAGCACATCGACATAACCGAAGCTATCAGAAGGCACGCAGAGGAAAAGACTTCAAAGCTTCCCAGGTACTATGATAGCATCAATCAGGTTGAGGTGATTATTGACGGCAGCAAAGGAGGCAATACCAGCGTGGATATAATTGCAAGAGCCGAACATAACAAGATTTTCATTGTTAAAGAAGCAGGTGAGGATGCTTACAAGTGTATTGATGTAGCCGTCCATAAGCTTGAAAGACAGCTCAGAAGAAAAAAGGGCAGAGAGCGAAACAACAAACATATCAGCGGTGCAGAGTTGGCATAGCTTGCGGTTTTGCGATAGTGTTATTTTGTAATTGTGATTTGGCCGGCAGGCCGGTTGAGAGAATAGTTTCAGGGATATGAAATGAAATTGACCGATTTTGTCTGTTTTGAGGCAATAATTCCCGAACTGAAAGCCAAAGACCGTGATGGCGTGATAACAGAGCTTGTTAGAGAACTTGGTAAAGCCGGACGGCTCGGAGCCGGAAAGTGCGAAGAGATTATAAAACAGGTGATAAAAAGAGAAAAAGAGGCGAGCACCGGGATGGGTAAAGGTGTTGCTTTGCCTCATGTGAAGCACAAAGTGGTTAAAGATGTGGTTGCAGCGGTTGGCAAAAGCAGCACAGGTATTGATTTTTCTTCACTCGACAAGCAGCCGGTTTATTCGGTGATACTTTTAATCAGCCCTCTCGACAATCCCGATAGGCATTTGCAAGCAATGGAGGGTATTTTCAAGCATTTGCAGCGGGATAAATTCCGCAGGTTCCTCAGACAATCACAGACGGCCGAAGAGATTGAGGACCTTCTGCGAGAGGCTGATGAAGACTCATCTTTATAATACATAGTGCATACGGCAGTAATATCAGCAGAGGGACTTGAAGGTGCAGGCAGGAGAAGATACATTGGAGAGAGTCGTTTGCGAAACGCAGGTTCAGATAAAAAACGCAGATGGACTTCATATGCGCCCCGCAATGCAGTTTGTTGATGTTGCAAACCAGTTTGAATGTGATATCACCGTCAGCAGTGACGAAAATAGTGTGGACGGCAAGAGTATTATGCAAATGAGTATGCTTGCTGCAACTTATGGCACCAAGCTCAAAATTAGAGCTGAAGGAGCGGACGCCCAAAAAGCGATTGATGCTTTGCAAAAACTTGTGGAAGAGAAGCATTTCGATGAACCGACACCAAAAGCGTGAAGTGTGAAGCGAGATACGAGATACGCTTCACGAGATACGAGAAATATGCGATGGAAATAAAAAAAGGTATTGCTGTCTCGCCTGGCATAGCTATTACCAGAGCACTAATTATTGATTCCGAAGACTATCGAATTCCACGGCGTAAAATTATGCCTTCCCAGCGGATGACAGAGATTCGACGTATCAGGAATGCCTTTAAGGATGCAATCGGCGAATTAACTCGACTTGAGGTGGTACAGAGTGGGGCCGGAGGGGGCAAGATAAAAGATATTTTTGCTGTGCATCTGCGGTTCCTGCACGACCGGAGCCTGCGGAAGAGGATAACGGACTTGGTTCATTCGGGGTCGGTGACAGCCGAGTATGCCGTATCCACCGCGCTGCGGGAAGTTGCGTCGCACTTCACAAAGGTAAAAGATACTTATATCAGTGAACGTGCGGCAGATATTTACGATATTGAAAGGCGTTTGCTCAGGCAACTTCTCGGCAAAAGACGTGAGGATGTTGGGCACCTGACCGAAGAGGTGGTGGTTGTTGCACGGGAATTGAGTCCCACCCAGACAGCGGGTTTCAACACGGAATTTGTAAAGGGCATTGCTACCGATGCAGGCGGACGAACGAGCCATACGGCTATTGTTGCCCGCTCTCTGGGCATCCCGGTGGTGATGGCGCTGGAAGATTTTACCGAAGCCGTCACCGGCGGAGATACCGTCATTATTGACGGAAACCGCGGCATTGTCATTGTAAATCCGAATAGTGAGACAATCCGGCAGTACGAAGAATATTCCCTCGAATTTGCGGAGCTTGAGCATAAACTTGATGCGATAAAAGAAAAGCCGGCTGTAACCCGGGATGGCGTCAAAATCACATTGTTAGGCAACATTGAGTTCCCGGATGAGGCCGAGCTAGTCTTGCAAAAAGGTGGCGAGGGTATAGGGTTATACCGTACGGAGTTTTTGTATCTTAACAGCCCGAGCGAGCCTACAGAAGAAGACCATTATCAGGCCTATGCTGAAACTATCGGTGTTTTTAAGCATCGGCCGGTGATAATAAGAACTCTGGACCTTGGAGCGGACAAATATACTCAAAGTAAGCGTTTTGCTCCAGAGCCGAATCCTTTTTTGGGCCTTCGGTCTATCAGGTTTTGCCTGCAGAACCTTATGATGTTCAAGACACAATTGCACGCAATTTTGCGGGCCTCGGTTCTCGGCGAGGTTAAAGTAATGTTTCCGTTGATTACAAATCTCCAGGAACTGATGCAGGCCAAAATGATTTTGCGCGATGTTATGGAAGACCTTGATGAAGAATCTGTGGCGTACAATAAAGACATTCAGATAGGCATTATGATTGAAACTCCTTCTGCGGCCTTGACCGGCTCTGCGCTCGCCAGAGACGTTGCTTTTTTCAGTATTGGAACGAACGACCTTACTCAATATACTCTGGCTGTTGACAGGGGCAACGAACGGGTTTCTACACTATATTCGTCGGTGGACCCTGCTGTGCTGCGGCTTATCAGGACGGTCATCCAGGATGCGCACAAAGCACAAATAGACATTAACATTTGTGGTGAAATGGCTTCTGAGCCTCAGTGCATTATGTTGCTGATGGGTATGGGAGTTAGAACAATTTCGCTTGCTCCGCCGATGATGCCGGAGATAAAACAGATTATTCGTTCTGTTACGATGGAAGATTGCAACAATGTGGCGAGAAAAACACTTGGTATGAACTCCGAGAGACAGATTTCAAACTATCTGCGCGATGCCACACGAAAGATTTTGCCTGAAGCTTTTTAAAAAACCGGCTCTGAGAAATTTGATACGAGGTACGAAATGTTAGTGCTGATTAAATTCAAGGTACGGGGTAATCTGAGATTTCTATCACACGCTGAAACGGTTAAGGTTTTTCAGCGTGCCTGTGTCCGAGCGGGTATAAAAGTCCAGTACAGTCAGGGTTTTAATCCTCGTCCGAAACTATCGCTGCCCTTGCCGAGAAGTGTCGGGGTCGAAACAGACGACGATTTGTTGTGCCTTCGAGTAAATCGTGAACTGCGCCCCGTCTGTCGTGCCCCGAACGAGCCGCGAGACACGAATTACGAGTCATGGATTAAGGCCGGACTTTCCACCCATCTGCCCGATGGTTGTGAGTTGCTTACGGTTTCAGTAGCGGATAAAAAGATAGCCGATGGCGGATACGCTAAACGTTATACGCCATACGCTACTTCAGCTACGTATGTGTTAGCAGTGCGGCAGGATTGTCTAAATGAAAGGTTAAAGACCACAGTTGAGCGTCTGCTGGCAAGTGAAAGTCTTAACCTGCAGCGGCGGATAGATACAAAAAATTCCAAATTCAAAAATGTAGATGTCAGGGGTTTTTTGAAGTCGATTAAATTGAATGATAGAGCGGTTATTGTTGAATGCAAAATCAGTTCAGCCGGTTCGATACGGGTTGAGGAGATTTTAAAACTGCTGGAGCTGGATGTAGAAAAGCTGGCAGCGCCGGTTAGGCGCACGAACGTACAATGGACTGGCGATTGCCAATTGAAAAACGAAAATTGGAAATAAAACGATGGCACGAGAGATGCTTATAAATGTAGCTGAGAGCGAAGAGTGTAGGGTAGCAGTGGTCGAAGACGGTTCGCTTGAAGAGCTATACGTGGAAAGGGCGAGTCTGAGCAGTCACGTCGGCAATATTTACAAAGGCAAGGTGGCAAACATCGAATCCGGCATACAGGCGGCATTTATTGATTTCGGGATAGGGAAAAACGGTTTCCTGCATATCAGTGACCTGCACCATCGGTATTTTTCCACGGCCGGCGGCGGGCGTATCGAAACCGTTGGGCGGAGGAGGTCGCTCAATGACCGGCCGCCAATCCAGAATTGTCTTAAAAAAGGTCAGGAGCTTGTCGTTCAGGTAACGAAGGAAGGTATAAAGACCAAGGGGCCGACCCTTAGCACATATCTTGCTTTGCCGGGTAAGTACCTGGTTATGATGCCGTGGATGCGAAGACACGGAGTTTCGCATAAGATTGAAGATGAGGACGAGCGCAAAAGACTGCGAGAGATTCTTGAAGAAAGTAAGCCCCCAAAAGGGCAGGGATTTATTATCAGAACGGCAGGGCAGGGATGCTCAAAAAAGGATATTCAAAACGATTTGAGATATCTTAAGCGACTGTGGGGCGCTATTGAAAAACGAATAGAAAGTGAAAAGCCGCCAGGTGAGCTTTACCAGGAATCGAATTTGCTTATCAGAACGCTCAGAGATATTTTTAACAGTGAAATCAGCAGGATAGTATGTGATTCGGAAAATGTTGTTCGCAAAATCAGGGATTTTATTCACATAGCAGCGCCGCGTTTGAAGCGAAGGGTAATATATTACGACGGCAAGATTCCGCTGTTTCACAAGTATTATATCGAGGACGAAATCGCCAAAATCCAGTCCCGCACGGTGAAGCTTAAGAGCGGCGGTTCCATCGTAATTGAACAAACCGAGGCGCTGGTCTCAATAGATGTCAACAGTGGGCGATACCGCAAGCAGCGAAGTGCCGAGCAGACCGCTTACAAGACCAATATGGAGGCGGCGGTTGAGATTGCCCGTCAGCTTAGATTGCGGGACATGGGGGGACTGATAATTTGCGATTTCATTGATATGCGTACTGAAAAACACCGCAAGGATGTGGAAAAGGCCTTTCGGGCCGCTGTTAAGACCGACCGTGCTCGTTCAAGAATATTAAGGATAAGCAACTTCGGTGTGGTGGAAATGACCCGACAGAGAATGCGCCCTTCGTTGCAGTCAAGCACCTATCTGGAATGTCCGCAGTGCGGGGGTATGGGCTTTGTCAAGAGCCATGAATCATTGGCTGTTGAGATTATTCGGTTATTGAATCTGTCGGCGTCAAAGGACCAGATAAAACGCATCGAGCTGTTTGTCTCACCGGAGGTTGCTGATTACCTGCAGAATGAAAAACGGACAGCGATTACTCAGATAGAGCAGCTTAGTGATAAACGCGTGATTATTCATTCTGAACCGAATTACGCCGGCGAAAAACACAATCTGCTCTGCTACAGCGAGCGCGGAAGTGTGGTAAAATTACAGACCTAAAATTGAGGTAGGTCAATTGAAAAAGAAATTCAACATGGAGCTTGTCAGTGGCATAGCACTGAAGCTGTTGGGGATATTGCTCTTAGTCGCAGCGGTTCTAAAGGGTTGCCAATTGTTCACCGAATCAGTTGCTGATGACGATATTTGGATGTACAGAGTGTTTGTGATTTTTCAGGTTGGATTTGAAGTTTTTCTGGGTATCTGGCTTATTTCAGGCTTATTTAAAAAAGCTGTATGGCGTGTCGCACTTTTCTGCTTCGTCATTTTTTTCTGCATTACCCTTTACAAGGTAATCATAGACGCCGAGTCCTGTGGCTGTTTTGGCGTTGTTCAAGTGAAGCCCTGGGTAACGCTGTTTGCCATTGACATGCCTGCTATAATAATCCTTGCCATATTTGGTGCTCTTTTTGAAAGTTAGTCTGGTTTCAACGATATGGCTCTCAAACAAAATGAAAGAGAATCACGCTCTTCAGGACAAACTGCTGCAAAACCCTCTCGGGCAAATTTTGAGACAGCAACGGGCTAAATAGAGCGAAGCGGATTTGGACTTGACGCAGTATATTGAGTTGATAATACTGTTACCGATACCTAAGTGCGTTATGAAAGATTGGGGAGTTAACAATAAGTGCAATTCGACCTTGACTACGCCAGAGAGGTAATCGAAGCGGAGGCTGCGGCCATAAGCTCTGTTACGCCTATTGTTGATGCGGCTTTTGCACAAGCTTGCGAGATGATTTATAGCTGCAGTGGTTCTGTGATAGTAAGCGGCATCGGCAAAGCGGGTATAATCGGGCAAAAAATCAGTGCTACTCTGGCTTCGACCGGCACACCCAGCCATTTCCTTCATCCTGCTGAAGCAATTCACGGTGATTTGGGCAGGTTACGCGAAAACGATATAGTGATTGTTCTAAGCTATGGCGGCGAAACGGATGAGGTTATTCGGCTGATAAATTTGGTCAAGCGGCTTGGGATTAAGCTGATAGCAATTACGGGTGACGGCGATTCCACTTTGAGCGAGCACAGCGACATAGTGTTGTGTATGGGGCCGATGAGCGAGGCCTGTCCGCTCGGCGTCGCTCCGAGTGTTTCTACTACTTGTATGCTGGCTATTGGTGACGCACTCGCATTTACCATAATGAAGGCACGTAATTTTAGGGTTGAGGATTATGTCAGATTCCATCCCGGCGGCTCGCTTGGTACGAAGTTGATGACGGTTGAGCAATCAATGATGTTCAAGCCGGGCGAAAAATCGCCCATTGTTGAAGTTACCGATACAATAAAACAGTTGCTGGAGAAAACCAGTGATGTAAAGCGTCACGGAGCTGTAATGGTCATTGATAAAGACGGCAAATTAGCCGGCATAATTACCGATGCCGACCTTAGGCGTCTGATGACAAAACAGGAACGAGGCGTTTTTGAGTTCAGAGCCGGTGATGTTATGACTGCTGACTGCAAAAAAATAAGGGCCGACGCTCTCGCTGCAGAGGCGACAGCCATTTTCCATAAGTATAGAATTGATGAGCTTCCGGTGGTCGATGCTGACAACAGGCCTGTTGGTTTAATCGATGTACAGGATATTGTAACATTAAAGGTTGTCGGGTGAATAAAAGTGCAAAATGTAAAAATCAAAATGCAAAATGACAAGTAAAAGTTCAAAAATAGAGATTGCTTCGGTCGCTTTGCTCCCTCGTAATGACATTTTTCGTTTTGATATGTAATTGGGACACCAAACGCAACAAGGGGCGTTTGGGAACCCATTTTGATATTTGATTTTTGATATTTAGTATTACTATGGCAAACCTTGCCGACATACAAATCTTAGTCCTGGATGTTGACGGTGTTTTAACGGATGGAACCCTGATAATTCACGCCGATGGCAGCGAAAGCAAATTTTTTAACTCCCTCGACGGGCATGGAATTCGGATGTGGCAAAGAGCAGGGTTAAAAATTGCCTTTTTGAGTGGCAGGTCGTCCGAACCAACTAACTGCCGGGCTAAACAACTTGAGGTAGAGTGCGTTTTTCAGGATTGTTTCGATAAACTGCCTGTGCTCGAGAAACTGCTTGAGCGGTTGGGACTTTCGGCACATCAGGTTGCCTATATTGGTGATGATTTGCCGGATTTGCCGGCGATAAGATATGTGGGCTTTGGTGTAGCTGTTGCCAATGCCGTTGATGAAGTTAAGCAATACGCCGATTTCATAACCGCTCGTCGAGGCGGCTCCGGCGCGGTGCGGGAGGTAATAGAATACATCTTGAAAAAAACCGGCAGATGGCAGCAGCTTATGAACAGATATTTGCCGGGTTCCCAAACGCCATAAAAGGCGTTGGTGGTTCACGTAATGTCGAAACGGATTTGTTATGAAGTTCATAGCTCGAAAATTCTATGTATGGCTTATTTCGCTGGGGGCCGTATTCGTAATATATCTGCTCTATAGCTGGGTAAGCGAAACTCCTCAGATTCCTGTTGATACAGAAGCAGAATTCACCCACACTGTTGCCGAGAGTAATGTGGGCGAGTTCGGCGGTGAAATCGCGACAATCGGCGATGTCGGGCTCGAGACCGTCAAGGTTGCCACATTCAGAGACTTGAATAGAGAATTTGGGTTCGAAGAACTTCTGCACGATGCCGGAGATGAATGGGAACTGGAAAAGCCGTTTATGAACATTTTTCAGCGCGATTTTAAATGTTACATCACAGCCGATAAAGGCAGGGTTCGAGTTGAAGAGGTTCTCGGCAGGCCAAATCCCACAGATGCCAAACTGGCCGGAAACGTGGTTATCCACATCTTGCCCGAAGGTGGCAGTGACATCGAAGAAAGCTTTATTTACCTTGATGATGTTGTTTTTATTAGTGAAAAATCACAGTTTTCAACAGCAGGGCCGGTCAAATTCATTTCACAGAATGCTCAAATGCTCGGCACAGGATTGGAACTCGTCTATAATAGCGAGCTGGACCGGCTTGAATTCCTTCGAATAATTCACTTGGAGAGTTTGTGCCTGAAAACCTCATCGAGCACGTCTTTGTTTTCGCCGGCAGGGACGGAAGCCGACAGACCGGCCGCCATCGGCGTCCAGGCAAAAACACAGCAATCGGACCGGCCGGCGGTAGCTTATGATTCTAAAAAAGAACGAACGGCGCCGGAACCGAGAACACAGATAATCGAACAAAAACAGGACGAATATTACAGATGGGTATTCAGCAAAAATGTTGTCATTGATACACCTGGGCAATTGATTTATGCTGCTGATGAATTTACCATCAACAACATCTTAAGGTCGAAGGACACAAGCAAAAAATCCGGCAAAGCTGACAGCGTTGATACGGATAGTGTAGAGAAACGCAGTGTCACTGTTGCAGAGCCGCCGGAGCCGAATGAGTCAGACGAACAGCTCGTTAATATTGTCGTTACCTGCGACAATGGTATTGTCGTTACGCCGATGGACTCTCCCAGAATGGCTGAAAATTCTGCTAAACTCGGTATCGAGCCGGCCGCGGCAGACAGCAAAGGTCTCAAAAAGTTGGAGAACTCCGTCGGCCGAACCACCTTCGCTGCCCGGAGAATTGACTATTGCGCAGTTGCCGATGAGGTTACCTTTGAAGGTAACTGTCTGTGTACGATGTTTCGAGAGGATTCCGGCATCCAACGCAGGTACACGCTTTCGGCCCCGAAGATTGTGGCAAAGTTATCCGGGGACAAAGCCGGGCGGTCATCTGATTCAGCCGGCGGCATTGAACATCTGACCGCCTCCGGCGGCGTGGTTAAGCTTGCAGCAGTCAAAACGGCGGCACAGGAACCTGCAAAGGGATGGCAAAATGACAACCCGGAAAAAGTGCTTGCCGGTATTGAGCTAAAATGTTTTAAGTTTGACTATGACAACAGTCAGCAAATGTTTATGGCTACTGGGCCGGCTCTGATAAAAGTTGATAATTCCGGGGTCTCCAGGAGGCCGGATGCAGAGCTGGGTAGATTCAGTTTACAAAGGCCATGTTACGCCTTGGTGCGCAACTTTGAGACCTTGAAGTATTATTTGCAGGCGAATCAGATTATTGCTGATGCCGGGCCGCAGGAAATGCTCGTTGATTACTTTCCTATTGTTGAAGGTCAATACGGCCAACATACTACACTTAGTACTGCTCGCATAGAAACTCTCCTTTACGAAACCGCCGCTGGTCAAACCGAACTTTCGACACTTAGTGCCACAGGCGGAATTACTTACGAGGATGAGGATAATCAATTTGAAGGCAGCAGATTATTCTACGATGCCGGCAGCTCTATGATGACAGTTCAGGGCGATAAGATTCAATCCTGTTACTTAAATGGTGCTCTTGTTGATGCGATTGAGTATGACTTGAGAACCGACCAAGTAAAAGCCAAAATTACCGGCCCCGGCGCATTGCAGATGAAATAACAATTTCATCAAGCACAGAGCTGTTGTAAATCGCCTATGCTCAATTCGCTTAGTTGTGTAATGACCTTCTCGGCTGGCGTGAGCTGGTCGGCATCGTAGGAATTTGTTATTGCCACGGTGTGCATCCCGGCTGCTTTGGCAGCTTCAAGTCCCCAATGGGAATCTTCTATCACGACACACTGGGCCGGGCTGATAACATCTTGAGCATTTTGATTGAGTTTTTGAAGAGTCAGCAGGAACCCTTCCGGATTCGGTTTGCCTCTTTTTACCTGCTCAGCGGAAACTACGACCTCAAAAAACCGGCGCAGCCGGGACTCTTCTAATATCAGTTCAATCTCTACCCGAAGCGCCCCAGAGCATATCGCAATTGGTATATTGTTTTGCTCGAGCATCTGCAGGAAATCGCTCACGCCTTCGATTATCCTGCCCTCGGTTTTTGCCAGTTGTTCGTATGCACGCTTTTTCTGCTTGAGCAGGTCATCTATTTGGTCGCCGTTAAGTCCGAGATTTCGCTCAGCCATGGTTTTAAATAGGTCGAGGTCGGACAGACCGAGATAATTCTTATAATAATCGCCTGTCGATATTTGTATGCCGCGCCGGGCTAACACCTGATTAAAAGCACGAAGGTGCAGTATCTCCGAATCGGTTATTACACCATCGAAATCGAATATGACCGCTCGAAGCATAACCTTTTTCCTATTCGGTGGGTACTGGCCCTATCAAAGTCTCATAGTCCGTGAAGGTTGACTTATCACCCGTGCGAATCAGCTCCGACAGCGCTGCAATCCTGGGTGCGTTTCTGCTAATGTATCTGCGGGCAATCATTGCCTTACGTTCTTTTATACCGACAGCACCGTTGTCAGCCCGGCTGCCTCCTGTGGCCGCTGTAACTGAGGTCCCCACTTCCATATCCACTTTCGTACTGGCCTGACCGCAGAACAGATACCCGTTAATCAAATCTATTGCAATATCAACTAACGCTCTGCCGTAAAGGTCCATATATTCGTTGCCATTCTCTTTCACAAAGGCAATTGACCTTTTTAATTGTTCTGTTCCTTCAGCAAGTTTTTCGAGCAAATTGTTCAATTTGGCTTGAAACTGTTCTTCAGCAAGCTCGGCAATGAACCTCTCGGCTGTGCCGCTCACAATCCCACGAACCGCGGCAACGATTTGCAACTGGCTTGTCCCCTCATAAATCGTGGTGATTCTGGCATCGCGGGCGTGACGTTCGCAGGCGTAGTCACGCATATAGCCGCTGCCGCCGAGGACCTGAATCGAGTCGTAAGCGACTCTGTTGCACATCTCCGAACAATAATATTTACTCATCGGAGTCAGCATCCCTGCATATCTTCTATATTTTCGCGATTCGTTTCTAAGCTGCTTGGCCTCTTCCTTATCTTTAGGGCAGTTGTATTCAAGACGCTTTGTGTACGCGACTTCTATATCCACTATGCGCGACGTCTCGTACAAAAGCGCACGGCCGACTTCGATACCAGTCTTCATATCGATTAGCATATCGCGAACAGCCGGCAGCTTTTCGATAGGCACTGCAAATTGATATCTTGTGGCGGCGTAATCTCGAGCGAGGCGAAAAGCAGCTTCGGCAATACCAACCGACTGGGCCGCAATTGCTATACGCGCGCCGTTCATCAGGCTCATAACGTATGTAACAAGCCCGCGCTGGCGCTCACCGATTAACTCGCAGGGAGTATTGTCGAAGAATATCTCGCAGGTTGGCGAGCCGTGAATGCCCAGCTTGTCTTCCAGTCGGCGAATATGGACCGTCGGTCCTCTGTCGCAGACAAATAGACTCAGCCCCAGCCCGCCGCTTCTGTCCGGCTCACTGCGAGCCAGTACCAGCAGCACGTCGCCGCAGCCGTTCGTTATGAACCGTTTTACCCCGTGCAGAAACCAGCTGCCGTTATCATCGGTAAATGCACGTAGCTTGACCGACTGCAAATCTGAACCGGCATCCGGCTCGGTCAGCACCATCGCGCCGGTTACGTTCCCCGCTGCAAAGTCGTGTAAGTATTTCTGCTTGATTGACTCTGTGCCAAAGGCATTGATTGTCTCGGCAATCCCCTGCAGCCCGAATATATTCATAAGGGAAGCGTCCGCCCGCGAGACAATCTCGATAGCAATCGAGTAGATTAAGTTCGGGAAATTCAGCCCGCCAAATCTATACGGCAGCGTAAAGCCCATAACCTCCGCCTGCCCAAGTTTTTCAAGTGACTCCTGCATCCCTCGGGGACGCGTTACAGAACCGTCTTCATTGAGGATATTCCCCTCGCGGTCCACATCTTCAGCACGCGGAGCGATGAATTCTGCGCTCAACTGTCCAAGCGAATCCAGCACCATATCGTAATTCTGTGCCGCTTCTTCTGCATTCGCCGGCGAATATTCGAATTCGCTTGAGAACTTAAAGTCCTCCTCACAAATCCCCGCCAGCTTGCCAAGGTCTGCGCGCCTGAACAAAAACTGAATATCATCGTTATCTCTGTAAAAATTCGCCATATTCTATCCTCTCGTGTCTTCTGGTTCGTAATTTGCTGTTCGAGCGATGAGTCACGATTCACGAGATACGGATTTAATTGTTTTTATCATAAGAGGGACAACAACATTTAAGTCACCGATTATTTTATAATGTGCAATGCCGAATATGGGCGCATCCGCATCGTTATTGATTGCGATGATTTTTTGACTCTGGCTCATCCCGGCCTGATGCTGAATTGCACCACTGATTCCCACTGCTATGTACAAGCTCGGCCGGACCGTTGTGCCGGTTTGGCCGACCTGATGGTCGTTGTCTATGAAGCCGGCGTCAACTGCCGCTCTCGTTGCTGCCGGCGCTGCACCGAGGCAATTTGCCAAATCCCAGATGAGTTTGAAATTCTCTTTACTGCCTACTCCTGCTCCGCCGGCGACAATTACCCTCGAGGCCTTGAGGTTGACTTTCTTCGGGCGCTTGTGTTCGGCTAAAATCTCCAGAGGTAAATCCTGCCGGCTCAATTGCACTTTCTCTGCGATAATTTCGCCTCGCCGTTGCGTATCCGGCTCCGCCGGCGGCATCACACCTTCGCGGACGGTGGCCATTTGCGGCCAGTGGTCATAATTTATAATCGTAGCGATTATATTTCCGCCGAAGGCCGGCCTTATCTGAAAGAGAAGATTCCTG
>SDBT01002357.1_pt1 | contig 33417 bp, 46 predicted proteins | sample 2277101 | NCBI WGS metagenome assembly SDBT01 (sample SAMN10404973, study PRJNA504765) | marine sediment metagenome | isolation source: marine sediment core GS10_PC15, 103 cmbsf | place: Arctic Ocean: Southern Knipovich Ridge | collected 2010
ATGTCTGACAACAACGGGAAGGGTGAAGTCGGCCTTGGGTATACGAACAAGATCGCCAACCGCGTTGTGGATTTTCTGATTCAGCGAGCCGTCATTATGGAGCATCAGCGTGACGAGGCGGTGAGATGTGTACAGGCGATGCTGCCCATGCCGATGGCTGAGGCCGAAGCGGAGATGGCGGCTGACTGCAAGCGAAAGGGACCGAGCGATGCCTGACCTCGTCCTACCACCCCACTCCCTTTACCGACTCGAGTGGGCCGACAAGACCGACAAGGTGCTGGCGGTGCTGCCGATGAAGCCGCAGCCGGAGTTCAACAAGCTATACGGATACTGCTGGTATCCCGAATGGGGTCCAGTTGATGGGAGCGAAAGGATGAGTGATTGGCGAAGGAAGTAATAGCGGCACGGATGCCGATTCGATGTCCCCAATGTGATCGCCAGTCTATGGCGTTCGCTAGCCCAAGCGACCCGCCAGATGCTGCCAGAGTGGAAACCTTGTGTCCGGATTGCGTGGAGGGCACGAAAGATGCCCGCGTGCGATTCTGGGATGAAGATGAAAACGAACTGTACCCGCCCATGAAGGGGCCGTGGCCGGGCGCATCGCCGACCAGCTTGAACGGTTGGAGCCCGATAATCGAACAGCGAAGCGTAGGAGAATGATGATGGACCCAGTCACGCGGATCATGCAAGATCGCAAGCGTTTCAATTGGGCACCCCTTTCGTGGTGGCGTCGGCTAAGACATAGGGTCGAACGACGTTTGCCGATTCGCCCGTGCATGATCTGCAAGCGGTGGTTTTTCTTTCCCGGATTCTGGCGGCTGTACTCGTTACGCTGGGGCATCCCGGAATACTGCTCAGAGAGGTGCGCGTTTCGCGATGCCGACGAATGTCGCAGTTGTAGCACGGAGCCCGCTAACCGAACCGCAGGAGATGATGATGGCGAAGACACGGCAGCCGAAAACAGACGATGAATTGCGAGAGCTTTCACTAGGGATACACAATGGTCGGTATTTCACGAGTGCCCATCTGGATAGACCGGAAGATGCTACGCTTGTTTTCATGGTACTCGGAATGATGGAAGATCTCAGCGAGTGGGCGGAACGCAACAAGGTCGCCTTCTTGTACGAAGAGCTATCAAAAGCTGGACCGCGTTCATTCAATGGGATGCCGTCGTTTTTCAGCGTGCAGTTTCTCGACCATGACGAGTTCGCCAGACTCAAGGCGATCGACTTGGTTGTGCTGGACTTTATGCGGACAGGGAAGGTGGCCGTTTCCGCCTAAAGCCCGCTAATCGAACAGCGTAAGCGAAAGGATGAGTGATGGCGAAACAACTGACCGAAGCCGAGAAGGAAGCGTTGACGTACGGGTCGAGATTCTTCGCTGGTACGTTTTGGCACGGCCACCGGGTCGGATGCGCCGGCGGCTATGCGAATGGCGCGTAAGACGTATTCTCGGACGTAGACATGCTAAATGTTCTCAATCTTGGAGCGGGCGTGCAATCATCAATGATCCTATTGATGTCATGTCGGGGCGTTCTACCTAAAGTAGATGCTGCCATTTTTGCCGATACCGGATGGGAACCCAAGCGGGTCTATGATAACCTGGACTGGCTGATCCAGCAGGGCACCGATGCGGGCATTCCGGTCTATAAGCTGCCTCCGGCGCGGGATTTACGGGAGGATTTGCTTGCTGGTGACGGTCGCCGATTCATAACGATCCCGCTGCGAACTATTGACGAATCCGGCAAAAGGGGAATCTTGCGTCGACAATGCACGCGAGAGTTCAAGATTACGCCTATCGAACAGTTTATCCGTCGCAAGTTGCTCGGGCTTGCTCCCAGAAAGCACGCTTCCGTCAATAGCGTCCGCCAGTGGTTCGGCATTTCGGCAGACGAAGCGTCGCGAATGACGCTCGCTAAAGTGCGATGGAAAACCCACGTTTATCCGCTATGCGGCGTACCCGAAGACATGCTGTCAGCACCCATGACGCGATTGATGTGCTACGAATGGCTGGCGAAGCATTATCCGGGCCGCGAATTTCCACGGTCGGCGTGCATCGGTTGTCCGTTTCGTTCGGACAGCGAATGGCGCGACCTGCGAGCGCACGACGAAGAGGAATGGCGCCAAGCTGTAGAGTTTGACAAGAAGATACGCAATCACGGCGGGTACAAAGGAATGAGGTCTACACAATTTGTTCATCGGTCATATTCTCCGCTGCAAACCGTAGATATGGGCGCAGACGATGGCCAATTCGATTGGGGCAACGAATGTGCTGGTGTATGCGGCGTCTAACCGCCCCCGCCCGCGAGTGAGACGTATTCTCGGACGCAGGAAGGAATGACATGGCAACGGAAATTTGGGGTGCAAGCGACGATCTGATCGACTTTGGCGGGGACGTACATGGGGAGGTAGGATGCTTCGGCGCGGACGATCGGGAGCATGGCGTCCTCATAATGTGCAGCGACGGCACGGTGCTCGAAGTGAAATACGGGAAGGGATGGAAGGGCATTTGGGGCATTCGTCTAGTCGAACGGGGTTCACTGTTCGAGACGATCGACCTGTGTACTGACGAAGATGCAAAGCGGCATTCTGATACTGCCCGGTTTGCAGATGGTCTCAAGTGGGCATATGCGGCCACTGACGATTGGGAACGGGTTCGCTAACCGCCCCCGCCCGCGGGGACAGAGAGGACTGACATGAGAATAGTAAAACCATCGGCGACGCTGCTGTCCATCACTCCGAACGCCGAACAACTGATCGAGCGCTGCGGACGGACCTGCTACAAGTCAGAGGATCGTATTACCTCTGACAGCGCAGCGAAGTTCATCAGCATGATTATCGAGCGCGGTCACCACTCGGTGCTAGAGCACGCTTCGGCGACGATCCTGTTCGTCTGTGACCGGGGCGTATCACACGAGCTTGTTCGGCATCGCCTGTGCTCGTTCAGCCAGGAATCGACCCGGTATTGCAACTACGCGAAGGAGAAGTTCGGAAGTAGTCTCGTGTTCATCGAACCACCGGAGTTAGGCATAACCGCGCGATCACGATGGTTGGGGATCTGCGTACGCATCGAATGCACGTACCTTGAGATGATCGAAAACGGCGTCTCTCCGCAGATCGCCCGATCCGTCTTGCCCAACTGCCTCAAGACCGAGATCGCAACGACGGCCAACCTGAGAGAGTGGCGTCATATCCTGACGCTCCGGACAAGCGTAGCGGCTCATCCGCAGATATGGCAGATCATGGTAATCGCAGCGAAACTATTGCAGGCCGAGTGTCCGAACGTGTTTTCTGATTTCTAACAAAAGGAGACTGACAATGGCCAAGAAAACGAACGGCCCCGCGGAGCAGCAGGGCACACTGATGGACATCGAGCCGAAGAACGCGAAGAAGATCGTCGCGGCTGCGCGCAAGTACAAGGAGGCGACCGGCGAGCGCCTCTTCTGGCTGAAGGAAGAGGTCAAGTACAAGCAGGATATCCTCGAATTGGTCAAGGCTGCCGACCTGAAGCGCGATGAAGACGGCAACTTCAAGTTCACGGTCGATGGCGTCGCGATCAAGATCACGCCGTGCGACGACAAGGTGAGCGTGAAGTTCGCCGAAGAGGAAGAGTCCGATGGGGGTTGAGTTCCCAGTGCTGGAGAAGCTATGACCACCCGCATTCTCGCAATCGACCCCGGCCAGGAACGCTCCGGCTGGGTCTACTATGACGGCGTGAAGCCGCTGCAACGCGGATGGGATGATAACCCTCTCGTGCGTGCGGCGATCAAAGCACCGCCCTACGCCGCGGAGCCGACAGACTGGCTCGTCATTGAACGGGTCTCGCACTACGGCTCCGGCATGGCTGTAGGTAGGTCCGTGTTCGATACGTGCGAATGGATAGGCAGGTTCAAGGAAGCGTTCGGCATCGAAGATCGCATCGCCGACGTAACCCGGCCCGAGGTCCGGATTCACCTGTGCGGTACGGCCAAGGCCCGCGATACGAATATCCGGCAAGCGCTGATCGACCGCTGGGGCGGCAAGTTTGCTGCGATTGGCAACGTGCGATGCAAGGCGTGCAACGGTAAGGGCTGGCGTGGCCTAGGTAGGCCGGTCTGCAAGGTGTGCAGCGGCAGCGGGTGCAAACATCTACCCGGCCCGCTACACGGCATCACGAGCCACGTATGGGCGGCGCTCGGCGTCGCGGTCACCTGGTGGGACAAAGAGAAGACGGACGCTGGACCCGCCCCTAAAGCCGTGATACCCTCTCTTGGACGTACAGAACAACCTCCGGAGACAGACGAATGACGGTTGACCAATGGTTCGGAACCGCAATCGCACTGCTCTACCCGATGCTTTTCGCGGGCGCTGCGATCCTCAAGAAGATATCGCGCCAACTCGACGATCTACACAACGTGCATCTCGGCCCCAATGCTTTCGACGTATCGGGTGCCCCCAAGTGGTACAGCAACCAGCACCTCGACGATGCGCTGACGGGCCTGACCGAAGTGTTGAAGGAAATCCACCAGCAACAGCGCGACGCGAGCATTGCATCGAAAGAGACGATTCGCCTGCTGCGCAAACTTGGAGAACGAGAATGATCGAAGGCAAGAAGGTTTCAGTCAGGCCCGTGTTCGTTTGGGGCATCCTCAGCTTGATCTGCTGCATCGTGGGGTGCCTGCTGTCGAGCGGGTGCGCACTGCTCAACCCAGGGGGCCAAGTCGGCGAGTCCCACAAGCAACGATTCGAGATCGGCTGGACAGCGGACGAGTTCAAGGCCGTCAGCAATGGGCTCCAAGAGCAGGGCTTCACCATGGCCGAGGGGGAGATTGTGATGATGAACGACGCAGAGGGCAATCCGGTCATGGATGTCGAGAAGTCCGTGGTGACTGCCTACCTGCGATCGACGCCGGTATCGAGGGAGAACACGCTGGCGGGACAGAGTTACGCGACGGCTGGCGTCCAACAAACAGAGGCCCTGACCCGTTTGATTGAGGCACTTGTACCGCTGTTTCGGCCAACGATTCGTTCACCGCCCAAGCCAATCCCCGACCCGTAGGGTCAGGGTTTTCGACCCGGCGCCCGGACCTCCCGTGGCGCCGGCTTTGATGCGGCGTAGGGAAGTGGCCATCCCGTGCGGCCCATAACCGCAAGATCGTCGGTTCGAGTCCGACCGCCGCTAGTGAAAGGAGAATGACATGGATCCATTCCTTATGTTCCACCGCCTGAAAAAGAGCAAGACTTTCTGGCTGATGATCGCCGGACTGGCTGGCATCGCCCAGCAGTACTTCAGCGGGGCCATCGACGGGCAGACCACAACGGTTGCCGTTCTGGGACTGCTCTACGGCATCTTCAACCGCGACTCGCAGGCCAAGACGGGCCGGGTCGGGTGATCCGTATGACCGCCAGAGAACTCCTGCTCTTCGAGCTCGGCATGGCCTGCGGCGCCGTGCTCACCGTTTGGTTGCTGGTGCTGTTGGAGAGGTTGTCACCGTGAACTTCGATCGGGTGGAGAAGGCGACGAAATCGGCTAGGAGAGTCCTGAAAATCATCCTGGATAACGACGAAACCTTCGCAAGCAGGTTTTGTAACGACATCAGGCACTCTCGGAAGGAACTTCGCGCCGCCCTGTCCGATCTCCGCTTCCAGGCCGAAGTCGACGCCATCCGGCCACGTCCGCCACTCACGGTCGCACAGACCGAGGAGTTTTGCCGCTTGGTACGCGAGGGCAAGGTGCAAGCATGAGCGAGCAACCCCTGCACCGTCCGACCCCGGAAGACTGCAAGAGTGCCGCGCTTCGGACACTGGTCGACTACCTCGTGCTGGTGCAGAACAATCCGGCGCTGGCCAACGCGTTCGAAGAACAGTGCATCCAGCCGGTGACGTTCGGGAACATGGAGCCGCACTCGATCCAGGTGTCTGACGGCTTCGAGACGGTGTGGGAGGAGTTTGGGAACTAACGACGGAGAACGATTATGGGCGTTGACCAAGGGAGCATCGATGAATTGCTAGATAAATGCGAGATGGGCGGTTTCCCTCAGTTCCCGGCTGCTCTGGGAAGCGGTCTTCCGTGGGCGCGTGCCAGGGGTGGACCACTTGGACAACCGTTCACGACATTCACTTGCACACCTGGCGATGCCGGTATCACGATGCAGGCGCAGATGCAGATGGCTGCGCAGCGACGGCAACAGCAGGGGTTAGAAGCCGCTCTGCGTGGGTCGATTGGGCTTGGGTATCCGTTTGGCAGTGTGCCGGGTGCAAAGCGACCGCAATTTTCCGTATACGGCCACCATTGCGCAACAGGTCGATGGATTGATCCTTACACGGGCGAGGACTTGGGAGGAGCGAAACGAACCAGCCCGTCCTTGGCTGAAAAGAAAAGGTATGTGGCTGCTCGCATGCCCGAGTTCAAGCGCAGCATGCGCATTCTGTTCGACGAACTCTTGATCCCGTGCGCGATCCTGCTGGCGGCGCGGCTGGTTTTCGCGTTCTAAGCCGCGACCACGTTCCCGTCCACGGAGAGGGGCTTCCAGGTGCAGTAAAAATCAATCACTCCGGCAGTGAACGTACCAGAAGGAGTGAGAATTATACCCTGTCCGTTCAAGATGATAATGCCGCCGGCCACGGCATCACTCAGCGGTTCAACAGTTTGATCCGGAGCGAAATCCTGCCAGATGTCGTTGGCGATCAAATCCTTGGCGTCGTTGATCCCTGGGATCACATTGGCCGCTATCCCGGCGGCGCCCACTTTCACCTGGATCGCCCCGCCCGAGGTCAACGCCGTCTTGCAGATGCCAAAGACCTTGACGATCACATCCCCGGTCACCGTGAACAGCGTCGTTGTCGCGCCGCCATCCTGCGGCACTACTCCTGTGTTGCGCACCATCCGCCACAGTTCGTTGGCGGGCGACACGGTGGGATTGAGCACGCCCATTGCGGCCTCCTACGCTGCCACGACATTGCCGTCGACCGATAACGGTTTCCAGGAAACGTAGTAGTCGCAAGAGCCCGCCGTGAATGTCCCTGAGGGGGTCAAGATGATATCCTGACCGTTCGAGATGATGATGCCGTCTGCGATCGGAGTCCCCACCGCTTCAACGGTCACAGTGGGCGTGGCGTCCTGCCAAATCTCGTTGATGAGCAGGTCTTTCGCGTCGGCGATCTGAGCGATCAGAACGGCCGTGTTACCTGAGACGCCTACTTCCACAGTGATCCCGCCAGCGGAAGTCATCGACGCCTTGGCCACGGCGAATATCTTGACGATCACATCGCCAGTCACAGCGAAGAGAGTTGTCACCGCGCCAGCGTCTTGGGGGACTACGCCGGTCTTGCGAATATCGCGCCAGACCTCTTCGCCGTCCGGGAACAGTTGAATATTGAGTGTACCTCCCATTAGATCACGTCTCCTTCCGAGATCGCCCGCCAGAGACCGTTGAGCTTCGTGATTTCGGTTCCACCGTCGCCGACATTCGTCACGGTCATCTGAATGTGCGAGTAACCCAGCGTCGGCAGCAGCATGATCGCGCTACCGTCGAATGCGCGGATCGCAGCGGCCGCGAGGTTATGCCCACCGGAACTATCGAACGTGTCCACCTCGAACCACGTCGCCGCAGCGCCCCAGCGGCCATCGCTGTGCGGAATGATCGACGCCGTGTTCGCGCCGAGAATCACCTGCCCGCTCCAGAGGACTTGTCCGGGGCCGGAAAGGGTTTTCTTGCCGGCCATCCAGCCAACGAGATTCACGGTAGCCGTGTCGTTGTTAGTGTCCTGGCCGAACAGGCGCAGCGCAATGGCGCGGGCAACGTTGACTGAGATGCTTTGGGCGGAGACTCGGTTGCCGGGTTTCAGTCCGGTCATGGTCGCCGGGGTCAGCGCCGTATGATCGGCCGTCACAGCGTCTGTGAGCCACGTCTGCCACGCCTGTATTCCGTTGAGGTATGATTTCATCGTCTTCTCCGTATCGTTAGGCTTGCGCCAGTGTCAGCGTGCCGGGTCTGTCGATCCCCGCGATCTCACCGCGATCATCCACCACGGGGACCAGTATCCGGTAATCCGGGACCAGATGGCCGTTTTCTTTCCGAAGGTACTTCATATCTTTGGTCGCGCGATCCTCGGTCCGATGCACAGCGAAGCAACCGGGCATCGAGATCGCCAGCTTCTTGCGCCGCATGTTTGATCGATCCCACTCGATTCTGATCATGCCCGCAGGGGTTTCGATGAACAGCGGCTTCCCGGCCGGCGTCATGTACTGCGTTCTGCGGGGGATCGGTGTCATATTCTCAATTCAGTCCAGTCACGAAGGATGCGGGTATCTCCGGCGGCGCCAGCAGGTCCGAGTCGACCTCGAAATCGAAAACGAACGGCCTCGAAGCACGGCTGGTTGTCTCCAGCAAGCGTTGCACCATAGGGATTTTCGCATTGTGCCGGTATCGACGGAGGTCTTTGCCGGAGACCGCCAGGGCCGGCATGTCCGGGAACCGCTCCCGGTACAGAGATGATAGCCGCGTCATTTCCCCCGTATCCAGCGTAGTTGCCGCTGTAGCGTACGATCGGCGGAACTGACGGATTCGCATCCGGTTCGCCTGCATGCGCTCGACCGCTTGTCTGGTTCGCCGATTGTCTTCGAGCGGGATGCCCAGCATGGATAATACCAGGTCCGTCGTATCGCCCCGGTACATCAGCCGTTCGTTGTCATCCACGAATCCGCCGGCGTCGGGGCGGAACTGATTGAACGCCCGAGCCGCGCGAGAGGCGGCGACTCCGCCGGGGAACAGCGTGCGCGGCCACGGGATCGCCCCGACGAACGGCAGATGCAACGGCTGCAACGGCTTCATGTCCCGGTTAGAAGCCGCAGACATGACGCCGTAGACCATGGACGGCGCCGGGGGTAGCGGGAGGGGTGCAAATGGCTGGCCCTCTGGCGCTACGTTAAACGGGCCTGTGATGCCCAGTGAGCTACCGAGGTCCACTCCGAATGCGTTACGGGCGCCGGTCGTGGCGATCTTGCCGAACAGGAAGCTCCGGGAGATCGTGCCCAGGTTCCGACCACCGCCCAGGAGCTTTTGCGCCGCCGCGCGACCCTTTGCCCCGCCGGCGAACAGATTGAGGACTCGGGCCTGCTCCAACTGTGCATTCGTCATGGCCCCGCGGACCGTAGATTCCGTGAAGAAGTTGAACAGCCGCGTGGGGAACGACGTGAACTGACGCATGAAGCTCGGCAGAATCCCCTGGACCACCGATCGGGTGCCGGGGCCGGGTCGGAACTGGGTCGCGTTGACGATCAGACCGGCGTCGAAGTTGAGCAGTTCCTCGATCCCGGTCTTGCTCAGACCGCGCGGAATCACGTAGGTGCCATCCCGGACCGCCCGGCGCATGGCTTGCTTGGCACCGAAGAAGGTCACGATCTGGTTGCTCATCTCCGTGTGCGTAAACGGCTGGAGCAGGGCCTTGTAGAACTGGTCGCGGTCCTTGAAGAATCGGGTGCCGAACATCCCGCGCGGCACCGTCAGCAGGGCCTCGTCGATGTCGAACAGCCGGGGGTCGATCTTGATCCCCTGCTCGGCGATCTCGGGAAAGGTCTTGACGAAGGCACGCTGGACGGCCTCGTTGACCCGGAAGGTGGCGCCGACGCTCTTGTTGCCCCGCAAGAGCCGGTGCTGGGTGGCGACCTCGGTAGCGTACTGGCCGAGGCGACTCCGAAGCGTTCGATACCCGGCCAGGGTCGATCCGATGCCGATCGCGGGGGCCGTCGTCAGAATCGGCTGCAAGAGGTTCTGGACGGCCGAGAAGGGGTTCAGGCCGAGCGTAGACGCGTAGAAGAAGCTGGTGATGCCATTCGACCGCTGCCGGTAGCTGGCGGTCCTCTCGAAGCTCTTGAGGGCCGCATCGACCTGGGTGATCTGCTTCCCAGTCAGGGCCGAGCGCATCGAATCGACGCGCGCTCCGATCGTCGAGAACATGTTGCCGAACAGAATCTCATCGTCTCCCGAACTGCCCTTGACCGCGCGCACGAGCCTTTGCAGGGCACTCATCATCGGGGCGTTGGTGGATCCGGGGAGCATGACGTCCCGGAAATGGGGCGTGCCCTTGATCGGGCTGCGCGAGAACCGCGCGCCCGACGCATCCAGCCCCTCGTTGATGATCTGGACGATGACCGGCTCATTCGTCACTGTGCGGCCGGGGGTGGCCAAGAGGGTTCTCTCGAAGTTCGAGATCGGGGCGTTGATCGAGTAGGTCCGGGCGACGGACTCGACGTACTGGGGGAGGACCGTGTTGAGATCGGTCACGAACAGCTCGCGGCCGAGGTCGGATTCCAGCGGGATTCCGAACCGCTTCCGAACGAAGAGCCGGGGGTTGATCTGGTGCCCGACGCTGCCCATGAACGCCTGATACCGGGTGAAGTTCGACGCCAGCGAATCCACGGCCGTCGCGGACCACACGTCTTCGGGCTTCACGCCCCGGAGTTCGAGGGCCTGGCGGAACTTGCCTCGGCCCATCCGGCGCAGGGCGTCCTTCCCGTTGATTTCGATGATGCTCTCGGCGCCGGTCAGCGGCATGTGAGGCAGGAAGTCGCGGAGGTAGCGGGGGACGTTGGGACTGTGGAACGCTCCTGCGGTCGCCCGCGTGATCTGGGCGTCTCCGAAGCCGCCCTGAATCTTCTGCGTACGGCCGAGGAAGCCCCACATTTCGTCCATGGTGCCGCGGATGTCCCGCGCGACGCTCCGAAGTTCCTGGGTAGCGCCGGTGGGGCTCTGACCCTCAAGAATCAGCGAGACGGTCGGCATCTCCTCGCGCCAGTTCGGTCGAGACAGATGCTTGAACATGCCCTGCCCGGCCTTCATTACCTCGGCGTGCCGGCGCAGAGCCAGCGCGTTGAGCCGGGGGACCGCCGTCCCGCGGAAGAAGGACTCGATCGGCCGAGTGACGTACGAGATCCCGCTGAACTCAGCCGCCTGCCCGATCATCCGATTGGGTACGGTCCCGCGCAGCCACGCGGCCGTAGGGAACGTGCGCGACATGAGCGCCGCGATCCACACCGTCGGGTCCGAGATCAGATCGACGAACGTGGTGAGCAGTCCGCCCTTGACGCCGAGCTTCTGCGCCGCGGTGCGCTGCTCTTTGCGGGTGACGGTGTCGGGGTCGAGCAGAATCTTCTGGAGCAGCTCCATGTCCCCGGACGTGATAGCGTTGGTGCCGACGCGGAACTGTTCTTGGAGAGTGAGGGCCATGGGTTAAGATGGCACTGCTTTCTCGCGCGCCTTGATTAACGCGGCCAGCTCTGCCTGTCCCATCTGCCAGCGCATGTCGTACATTTCCAGCAGAGCGCGGTATGGCGCTTCCACATCGTCGGGAGTCTGGTCCACAAGGGAATGCAACGCCAGTCCTGGGGCCATGGATCGCTCACTCATCGTATTCCATCCTGGCGTCGATCTCAGCGAACGCATCTTGAAGCGTGATTTGGCCCGGTGGACCGAATACGTCCTGGCTCATAAACGGGACCATCGCTTCCCGGTCGACACGATCTCGATAGTCGTAGTATTGGTCATCAGTCAACATGTTGCGGAGGGCTGTTCGGCGTTCCATCGTCATCCTCCCAAAATCCCTGTGATCTCATCCGGCAGGCCGGGGAAGTTCGGCAACTGAGCGCCGGGCGCCGTGCGAAGACCGGACGCCCGAGCCCGACGAAGGGGGTTACGCGCCACCGCCGGCGTGTCCGGGTCGAAACCAAACACCGGGGTGCTCGGCCGACCGCCGCCGTGGGGGATCTGCGCGTCGAGAAACCTATCGATCTGGTCGTTTTTCTTGGTCTTGGGCATTGCCTACTCCCTGCACGATGTAAACAGCAGACGTTCTTTGTGCTGCGCATTCGCAACGACACCGAGAATTACTTGGTGGTCGCTGGATGGCATACAGTGTGTTCCGGCCGGGCTTTCGAGGAATCGTTCCACTGCCTGCATGAACGTCGATTGCCGCGCCTGAAGTTGGTCTAGTGTTTCATATCCGAAGACTTCGTCGTCGGCATTCGGTGGGTCATTGGCCATCGTATTTCCTTTTCCGTAGTGCCTTGAGCCGCTGGAGCATGTCCGCCATGGCGTACTGACGATTGCGAATCTGCTCGCCGATCTCCTGAATCGCGGCCAGAAGCAACGCCTCCTGCTCACCGAACGTCAGCGTCGGCTTGGGGATCATCGCCGGTTCGGCAGACGCCAACGGCTGCATGAGATTCATCATCGCCGATGACGGGTTGCCGCCCAGTGCCATGTGTCGAGTCGGTGCTACCATCACACAATCCCCGCTGTCGGTTGAAGGGCCACGTTTTCGAGACCGCGAACCATTTCGATGATCTTCAGCAAGCTAATCTGGTTGCGCAACTCCCTACCTTGGGCAAGGGCGGGGTCCACGGGAGCGTTGCCGCGTCCCCCGCCTGCACCCAAGAGCTGGAGCATCTGCATTTGGGCCGCCGGGTCAACCTCTTTCTTCTTCGCTCCGCCGGAGAATGCCTTGCTTGCGAGCAGGGAGAGAATGGCCACACCTGCGGCACCGAGACCGGCGCCTTTGAGACCTCGGCGAGTAGCCGCCAGACCTTTCGCTCGGGTAACTGCCTGTTGTCCTGCACGCGCCACACCCCTCGGAGTCGGCGCACGCTGCACCCTCTCCAATGCAGGGCGAAGACTCGCAAAGGGCGATTCTGTACCCGTCACAGCGGGCGTGGCGCCGATGGCACCTGGAACGTCGATGGCGCCGAGGCGAGCCCGTACGCTACCGCGCATCCGTTCGAGTCGCGCGCTTCTGGCCGCCTGTTGCCGACCTTCACCTGCGCCCTGCTGAAGGGCACGCTGAAGCGGGGTGGTCGCCGGTCGTAGCGCCAAGGAGCCACCGCGCGTTGGGAACTGGCTACGGGTCAATGACTTGTCGATCCGCGTATCGAGCTGACCTTGTCGCTGGGTGGCCTTGATCCGCTGCCCATTCTTGCGAATCGTCTCGAGACGCGAGAGGAACTCCTCCTGGCTGATCGCCCGAGAGCGCACGGATTCCACCAGCGAATTCAGCTCTCGCGTCAGCTCAGAGAGCAACTCCTGATCGAGAGATTGTCGCAGTTTTGCCATCTACTTCCTCACACAATCGGTTGCGCCGCGCTCAAGAAATCATTGGGGTCGATTCCCAGCGAGGCAAGCACGTTGATGATCTCGGTCTCCTCAAACAGCCGTTGGACGTTCCGCCCCTGCTCGGAGTTGAAGCCCTGCCCCGATTGCAGCGACCGAAAGATGTCTTCCGTACCCACTTCGGATGCAGCGGGCGGGCCAGAGACGCCTTGATCGTCTTCGCCGCCCAGAAGCGCGAACGGAGCGATAAGGCCGGCGGCCCCTCCGGCCGTAGCAGCCGCCTTGGAGCCGATCCCGCCGAGTGTCGTGCTGAACGGCCCGACAGAACCCAGGCCTGTCTTCAGAGCGCCAACGCCGACCTTCTTTCCCGCTTGGGCGAACAATGACGGAAGGAGCCGCTTGATCGCCTGGCTTCCCAGGAACCTACCCCCTGCCGCGCCAGCCGGGGTAGTCAACATGCTCAACAGAAATGCAAGGATCGGCATTAGGGACTAACTCCCGAATCCGTAGTCGAGAATGACTGCGCGGGAGAGAAACCGAAAGACCCGAGGTTGCCCAGCAGGGCGTCAATCTGCTCTTTTGTCAAAGGGTCCGTTGCACGAGTTGGCGCTACGGGGTTGCGATTGAGACGCCGCTCGATAGCTTCTCTCTGCAATTCACGCCGCCGCTCCACCGCTGCCTCAGATTGATCGAGCGCCGCAAAGGGGTTCAGGAATCGTTCAGTTGCCGACAGTCCGGTGAGTATTCCCGATCCGATGAATCGCCCGGCCGCGCCACCGCGGGTCTCAAGCAATCGCTCCATTTCAGCTCGCTGGTCCTGTTCCGACTGCATCGGCACCTGTTGCAGTGCGCTCACCATTTCCAGGAATTGCTTGCTCTGCGAGGGGTCGATCAAGTTGCCCACGGAGTCCAGTGATAGTTCGTCTCTCAGTGCCGCGACGTCGGCTATATTCGGAGCCGCGGATACCTTGGCGAACTCAGCAGGTGGCAGCGTGCCGATTTGCCCGAAGATTTCATCTACGGATTCACGGACGGTCTTGGTGACCGCTCCCTGTCGTGCCCGCACCTCGCGCTGAAGATTCTGTTCGATGTGGCGTCCGGGCGACTCTTGGGCAATGTCGAAGAGCGCATTCGAGCGTTGGCGCAGTCTGTCAATCACCTTGTCGGCCGCATCCCGTTTGATCTCGCCCCGATCGACCGCCTGATCGACCAACGACATGAGGCCGCTGAAACTCTCTGTCAGGTTACCGATGCCGGATCGTAGCGCCACTCCGCTGCCCGCCTGGATCAAGTCCGTCAGGTCGTCCGTTGAAGCTCGTAGGGCCTTGTCGATTTGCGATTTCAATCGGCCCAGGTCATCGCTGGCAGCCGTGCGACCGGCCCGATCGAAGAGGAACTGAGCATCGCTTACGCCTCGTATCCCAGCCGTGATCTCATCCTGCTGGGCCGAGCGCACGCCGAGAACGTCCTCTTCGATATCGCCGAACAAGCGCTCGCGCCGCTGACCGCCACGGGCCACGGCACGCTGGAACAACCCTTGATTCTCAAGGCGTTGCTGAATGCCGGCAGTCGCATCTTCCCGCTTTTTCGCGCGCTCATCCAAACGAATGTCACGCCGCTCGCCCGTCTTGAACATTCTCTCCTCGAACGCGAGCCTGTCGCTTCTGCCAACGTCCAGATCGGATTGAATTCTCTTCTGGAACTCCAGGTTCTGGCCGAACTGCTCACCTTGCTGCGCACGAGATTCCTGTCCGCCGACCAGCGATGCCAGGATCGCCAGCAGGTTGTCGTTGTTCTGGGGCTGTTGGTTGAAGCCGAAGCCGAACCGACCACCGCCACCGCCGAAGCCACCGGAGAAGCCGAATCTGTAGCGTCGAGAACGCTCTGCCAGCTTGGCCGAGATTGCCGCTTGCAGAGCGGAACCCGAAACGCCACCTCCAGGATTTGCAATAACCGGTACAGCCATGAGTCACCTACTGGAAGAACTGGGAAAACTGCGGCGTTGCGTCCAGGAACGGATTGCCGCTACCCACCGGCGACATCTGCGCAGGCGGACCGGGGGCCACGCCGGTATTACCGCCCACGGTAAGCGCGTTGCCGCCGGCCGCTCTCGGGGACTTTAGAATCTGCATCAGCGCCGCCATGAGTTCTGCGTTCTCGTTTTGTTGTCCGCCAATACCTATCGAGGCACCGAAGTTGGGGCCGCCGAACTGTAGACCGAAACTGGGTTTCAGCCCTTGAAGAAGACCTTGGCCGCCAACTTTCGCCAGACTCCCGGCGGTATCCAGGGCGCCGACGCCTAGGGCTCCAGCGCCCTGAGCGGCGCCGTGAAGCAAGTTGCCGCCGCCTACCAATGCACCTTTGCCCAATATGCCGGCCAAACCCGCTGCGCCACCGGCGAGTGCCCCGAGCCCACCGAGTGCAGCGCCGCCGGCACCGAGCGCGCCACCCGCGAGTCCCGCAAGAAGTGGGAGAATGGCAATCGCACCGCCGGTGAACATCCCTGGATCAACCAGCGAAGCCAATCCTGCTAGAAGGGGAAAAACCTCCATGATAGTCAATTCCTAAAAGTCCTCGTTTCAGTTATCCAAACATTCCACCAGAGCCAGCGGCTGAGAGCCCTTGATCGGCTAGCCATTGATTAAACGCATTGTCGTAGATGGGCTGTTGTGGCATGAAACCCGGATCAATATCCGTCATTATATTCGCTGACCCGAGTCCCAAGTTAGTCTGCGCTCCCATACCCGCAAGTGCAGTCTGCAACTTCATCAAGTTTATTCCCCCAAAAGCATCGAGTGCCCCTCGCTCGTCGGCACCTACGAAATTGGCCAACGCTCCAGCGTAGTTGAATCCCCCCGTCTGATTGTATTGCTCGATATTAGACAGCAACGAGCGATTTACGCGCTCCTCGCCCAGCAGGAACTCTTCGCGGCCTTCAAGGCGTTCCATGATATCCGACTCTAGCGAGGACGCCTTCTGGCCCATGCCGAGCTGGTTCATAAACTCGGCTATCCGCACATCGTTCGCTGCAGTTCCCGCACTGCCGGCGCCAGCCGTCAAGTCCTGCCGAATCTGTTGCTGAGCGGCGCGAGCCTGAGCCGCGATACCGCCCATTCGCTCGGTGCGAAAAGCATCCAGATCAGGGAAGTTGACCGTGTCTCGATCAAAGCGGTAATCATTAACATCCAACGGATCGAAGGTGAACTCGTTCCGGAACGCATCGGCCGACGTGAACAAGTCGGAGATACCGCTCGCATCGAACGCTTCGCCATAATTGGCGAAACCGCCAGACGGACCAAACGTACCGCCCGCTTGACCCTTTGGTGTTCCGAAATCAGGCAAATTCACGCTGCCCGGTTGGCCTGACAGCAGAAAACCCAAATCGTTATTGGCAAAGAGGTCCGGTACATTAAAGGTGCCAGCGAGGTCGATCAGACTCCCGGCCGCCGCGGTATCGCGCGCTACGTCCTCAGCGGTTAGCTGACTGAATTCATCCCGATCAGCAAAACCGGCCCCAAAAGAACCTACCCCTAGGGGGGCCCGACCGCGAAGGTAGTTCCGGTAGAATCTACCGCTTGAAGCCGGATCGCCGAAGTCTACAAACTCATTGTCTGCCTCATTCCACAGCCTGCCATCCCGGAAGAAGCTATCCTCAGGAGAAATATCGTTTTGTGCCATTTCACTCGTCCGTCGTTGCGTCCGCGATCTGGTCGCCTTCTTCGCGAATCACCGCCTCGATTGATTCCAGCCGAAAATCGGTCCGGGCGTCGGTCATCTCCAACTCGACCTCGATCGCGTGTCCGTTGGAGTGTAGCGCCAAAAAGCGGTCGTTACTCTCGAATTTCTTGTCGCTTTCCCGGAAAATGGGTATCGCCCGTATTTCCTCCACGTCCGGATCGTCCTCGAAGCCAGCGAACGCCCGCGCCGTCAGCTTGCCGTTCGGGATCTTCGGCCACCTGCCGTTGCTGTGGCGATCACCGGGAATCGCCCGGACCGAGAACTGCTCCAGGGTCTTGACGCTGATCTTCGATCCGCCGACCAGATGCGCCGGCCGGTAGCGGAAGCGCACGGCCCCGATGACGAACTCGTAACCCACGGCGAGACCGGGGAGGGAATCGAACGATATCCAATCGGCACTCGCCCCGGTGATCACCCGAGCCACATCGTCCACCGATTCGCTGTCGGGTCGGAATCGCACGACGTCACCGGCCATCAGGGCCGAGAAGGCGCCCTTCTTCAGAATCTTCGCGTGCTGAATCGTGTACGTGTCGTCAAGCACGGCCTGGACCGTCACGTCGTCGTAGGGGTGCGGGATGCCCTGATAGTTGACCTCGAACGCGGCGCCCGTCCCATCGACGCTGTAGAGCACCGGAGAGGCTTTTGCGGACCCCTCAGCGAACGTCGTCGCCGCGTACCGAATACCGTTGTCGTCGTCGAGCAGGGTCATCAGGCCCGTCCGGTAGCTGTACTGGAGGGCTTGGAAGCTCCCGTCCGTCTTGTGCCGCCGCCAGCGAACGCAGTGATTCACGGTGTCGAGCCCGGCGTCGATCGTCTCCGCTGCATCGAAGGCGTCTCGGAACCACTGGCGCACGGCCGGCCGACTGCTCAGGAGGCGGATGCTGCCGCGCTTGCCGTCGGCGTCCACCTCGTTCGAGACGGACATGACCTTGATTCCCTCGGGGGTCGCCCAGAGGACCGTGTTGCTGACGACGATGACGGAGTCCTCCCAGGGGGTGCCTTCACCGGTTGCAGCAACGGCTTCGCTCCGAAGTTCCGCGAAGAGCAGACTCGGCGCCAGAAACAACAGATGAACGCCCGAGTCCATGATCGCGGCCACGTAGTTGCCCACGCGAACCATTCGCCGAAAGGTGTCGCCGATCGTACTGATAACGAGCTTGCGCGTGGGGAACGATTCCGGCCGTTCCAAGTCGGTCCGGCTGTACCCCACATGTTCGTCCGATTCGATCGTCGGCCACTCGACCGTGTAATTGCGCCGGATGAGTGCTCGAATGTTCTGGCTTTGGCCCTCGACGTCGGTATCAATTCGGAATGTCGAGGTGTCCTTGTCAATAATGTCGTGCTGACCGAGGTCCGCAGGGCCGGCTCCGACCTTAACGATGTCGAAGCGATCGTTGTCGTTGCTGCCGTAGCGATTGACGGTGTAGTCGCTGAGGAACGAACTATCGAAGGGAGTCGTTGTGACGGTCTCCTTACTGGGAATGAGGTACTCTTTTGCGAAGTAGTCCTGCCCGTCAATGTCGAAGTCTTGGGCATCGTCGGCCGCCTGCCCCATGCAGATCGTGACCCTGCCGAGGGAAATCGCCTGTTTGCAGATCGGCGGCATTCCGCCGGAGATGATGTCGCCGATACCCTCGCCTTGCAGACCCGAGAGATCGGCGTCGGCCAAGGCGTGAACGTGAGGGTTGCCCGATTGACTCTTGCCGATCATCACGTCGGGCATCCCACTGGCCAACGTCGATTTTTCGTTGGGCATCTGCGGAATCTCGACCCGCTTCTCCATGTAGTAGCTCACGCCGTCAGCAAGGGTCCGCCAGAATTCCAAGTGCGACCACCGCTTGTGATAGATCGGGCCGATCTGGTTTGCCCGAACGTCAGTGAAGACGTCCACGGAATCGGACGCTTGCACTGTCAAGAAATCCACCGTCTTGTCCGAGCTGTCGTAGACTTGCACGAACTTAGACTCAGCCCTGTCGTAGAGATTGATCGCCCGAACCTTGCAACGGCATGTACCGGCGGTCATCGACGCCTCGCTGCCAATGCGTCGCATGTCCCACGATGCGACGTCGGTGCCGGGTTGCTCCGCATAGAGAGGTCGGGTCGGCGCAAGGAGCCCCGCCACGGAACCGTCGTCCGCAACCTCGGTGGTCGCATCGTCACGCAGGCGAATGATGCGCGGCGGATACTTCGGGTGAACCAGCATCATAACCCGCTCGGAAATCTTCGTCATGCGCCACACCGCGCCCAGGAACTCATCCGAACCTAGATCGAGAAACTGGATGTACTCGCCGCCTTGAAGAAGCCAGAACTTTCGACCGTTCGTGACCCAGATACCTCGCTTGTCGTATTCGCGCCAGTAATACACATTGAACTTGTCGTTGGCCCCATCCTCAAACACCCCAGAGAGAATCAGCGAGTCGTCAGGCTCGGTGAGTGTCCGAACGTCAACGACCACGAATTTCTGCTGAGAGCCCCGTCGCTCACTCTCGTCGTAAATGAACGTCCCGCCAATCATGGCACGCGGCCATGCAAACGGAGTTGTGGTGCGAGTGGCAGCGCTCTCTGCGTTCACTAGGCCGAGCAGCACCCCGTTGGCGGTGCCAGATGCATATCTCACATAATCGATCGTTGAACCCCGAGTGAAAGCGTTGTTCCAGTGATCTTGAAACAGAACTGGCACGCGGGCCTTGAAGTCGATGCCGTACGCCGCAACGATCGGCTGGTCGGCAACAGGGATCGTGACCCCAACCGGCCGACGACCGCCTTCGATGCGAAGCGAACCGGGCCGAATCACGTCACGCCCGACCATGACCGATGCCTGATCGTCGGTGAGAAACCACCGCTCGCTGGACAGGTCCAAGTTCACGCGCGGATCGGCTAACTCGTAAACGATGTCGTCGTTGGGACGTGTGCCGATTCTCATCCTTGGGCCTCGTACGGATCGGCTTCAACTTCCCGAAACGGGATGATGCGCGTCGGCGCACGGTCGGCTACGTTGCTGACGTAGTACGAGAGCACGGAACCCCAAATCTTCGTGCGATCCTTTTCGAGTTCCACGCGAGCCCTGCGGCGCGGTCCCAGAATCCGAATGGCCACGTCCAGTGCGTAGATGTCTTGGAACTCGGCCGGCAGAGTCGGCTGCATTTGGTACTTGATATTACCCTTCGGAATTACTTCCCACGGATGCCGCAAGAGGAACGTGCCTGATACAGGATTCCACGTCTGAACTTCGCGAACTTGATTCGCACCCTCGTCGGCTTCGTACACGTCCAACATGGCGCCGTTGTAGTACGCCGGGAGCTTGATGAGTTCACCGGCGTCTGCGCCAGGCATGCCCGCTGTCAGCGTCTGCTCCCCGGCATCTTTCGCCGTCGCGTAATGGAGTGCCCCCGGACTGCGGAGGTAGACCAACGTCCACTCTTCGTCAGCGGTGAGGATCGGAGGGAACTTGACGAGTATCCCGCGCTCGGCCGTGAGAATCACGACACCCGCCTCTTCGGCATAGAACGGGATCGAGTTCAAGCGTCCGGTGATGATGCTTGGGTTTTCGGTGTCGCGCCGCTCGAAGCGAAGGAACTGACGGAAATGTCTCGGAAGGGGGTAGCGCCTCTTACCGCTCTCAAGCGTTATCGCCGCCTCAGCGTAACCAGCCATCGACTCCTGGCCGGTGATCGTGAGCACCTTCTCCCAGATCGTGCGATCAACGGATTGCAGGAGACGGAGCTTCTTCGCCTTGCTGGTGCGCTTGGACGTGGTCGGATCGTTGAGGCTGAAGTCCACATCCTCGTAGAATTGCTCGATGAAAGAGGACATGGCAGTGGTTCTCAGTTGTCAGTAGTCAATTACTCTCCACTCACATCGGCATCGAAACTTGATTCGATCTTGTGAAGTCGTGCTTCCGGCACAGGTGCTCGACCAACTCCAGCAATCGCGCTCTGCCGGACCGGCTCTGCTCTCGCTTCGTCGCTTCGACTGCGCTATCGAACTCACGCTCCAGGGCATCGCCTTCGCCGCGCCGGTGAAGATCATACGCCAACTGCAACAGGTTGATCGTGTCCTGGCCGGGCTCCAGATATCGCCCGAGCCGATCGCACAGGCTCCACGTCCATCGCTTGAAGAGCCAGCCGGACCCGGCCATGCGCTTGCAGATGACCCAGACACCCTGGGGATACTGCATCCCGTTGACGCCATCGGACTCTTCGGTGCGCGGCGGCATGAACTGTAGCCGGAGCTTCGCGTCGATCCGCGACAAGGCCAACCGAAACCACGCCGGCAATCGCGGACCCATTGCGTTCCAGTCCTCACGAGGCTCCATCATAATGCTTCTGAGATTCATGCGCTAGGCCGTAACAACCGTCGCGCCGTCGTCCAGCGGGATATACCATAGGTCCAAGGCGAGCACTGCGCCGCCGGTTCCAGCGTCGACACTGGAGATCGTCGCGATCACGCCGGGGCTGACAACCATACCCTTGTAGGCCATTACCGGAATACCGCCCGAGGCGCCAATCGCAAGAGCCGTGGCGACGGTCCCTTCGAGCGAAACCTGTGTCCCGATTTCCTTGCCCGTAAGATCGCCACTGGCAGCAGAAAGATTGGAAGCCGTTCCCACAGTGGGATTCGACGAAAACAACAGAGTGTTGCCCGTACCATCGACCGCTGCAACAGAGACGATTCCGTAAAGCGCGGTAATGAGAACCCGTCCGGTCCCAACCGTGTACACGCTGGTCGTAGCGCCGTTCAGAAGATCGGCCGCCGCGCGGGTGACACGCTTGCCCAACATGGTATTGGTGCTCGCATCGGTCCCATCGCCGAGCTGACGATCGTAGATGGCGCGAAGCACTTCGGCCATGGAGACATCGTTGGCCGGCGCCGCAGCCGCCGGAAAAGCGGCGATGCCCGTCGCGCCGGCGAGGACTCCGTAGAGCGACATGTTGGCCGGCAAAGCGGTCCCTGAGCCGAGAATCAGGTTCTCTTGAGCCATCCGCAGAACTTCGGCGATCGACACGTTGTTCGCCGCAAGAACTCCGGCGGGAAACGAAGCAATTCCCGCAGTCCCGGAAAGTTCCGCATCGATCGTGGTAACCGTTGAGTCGTGCCCCGGAGGGCCTTTCACCATAGTCATAGCCGTCTCCTACCGATAAGCCAGCCAACCCGCTGCATCGCTGCTGTTGAGCGCGTCGATGTACAGGTCCGACAAGTCGATCATGTTGGGGCTGCCCTGACCGTGAAGACCCAACTCGTCAGCTCGTGCCGCGTCGATCGTAATGCTCTCACCGGCGGCCATCGCATGACCGCGTCGTAACTCAGCGGTGGCCACGATGTTTGCGTCGCCAATCACGACCAAGCCGGTGTTCTCGCTCTCGGCGGTAATGATGACGCTGGTTACCCGAGTCTCTGTAGTCGTAAGGCGCACAGGCGTACCAGCACTTGAGACTTTCCAGGCCCCGGTTAGAAAACTAAGAAACTTAGGCATAACTGATCTCCTATCCGCGAGTGGGCCTGAGTTCGATTCTGTCGAAAATCCAGCCGGATTCGCTGCCGGAAGTCGAATCGGCCTTGAGTTGGATTTTGTTTCCCTTGACCAAGTTCACGCCAATGATATCGGCATGTAGTGTCTGGTTGACGCCGGCAAGGTCCGCGCTTCCGTTGAGCGACGCCACGATGGTCAGCGCAGTCGAATCGACCGTCTTCAGCGTGATCGCATCGAGGTCTTGCGAGACTTTCGTGTAGGACCGACTGACCGATATCACCTTGCAATCCCACGGCAACGTGAACGTATCGACCACCACGCCGGTAAGTCCGTTCGGGACGAAGCCACCGAGGCGGACGTTAACCGTGCTCTGATCCCCAGTGGGGTAAGGCGCTTTCGTTTTGTGAGAAATTCCCGCCATGATATCGTCCTATCCTCGTGTGGGTCTCAGTTCGAGAGTATCGAAGATCCAACCCTTTTCATCAGAGTCCTGAGAATCCGCCGTGATCTGAATTTTGTTACCTTTGACCAGATTGGTGCCGATGATGTCAGAGTGCAACGTCTGCTTTACGCCCGCAATGTCCGCAGAGGCGTCCAGGCTAGCCACGATCGTCAGCGCAGTCGCGTCCACGGTCTTGAGGGTGATCGCATCCAAATCCGCCGTGACGTGCGAAGACGTGTAACTGCGGTGCACCGACACGACCTTGCAATCCCACGGAAGCTCATAGGTATCGACCACGACGGTGGTAAGCCCGTTGGGAACATACCCGCCCAAGCGAACCGTGACGGTACTGTTATCCCCAGTGGGGTACGGAGCGTCGATTGCACTACTTGCACCAGCCATAGTTTACCCACCACTCACTGAGCGTTGACTCGATAGACCGACGCGACGGAAGTTGCGCCGCGGATCGTCGCAGCCGTACTCGCCGTAGAAATCGAACGGGGCTTGCGCCTGTTGCGTTGCCTGCCGTCCGGACATGACCGGATGGAAAATGCTCTCCGTGCCGGCCATCGCACCACTAGAATAGAGCCACTGAATCGTCATGTCCCCGAAGGGCATGAACTTCTTCCACGTGTCGCTTGCCATGCCCACGATCATGCCCGGACGGACACGCGGAGAATGGAACTGCGTGAATGACGCCGTGCCGTGCCCGAGTTGCGGGGCCGCGACACCGCCGGTTGCCGTGAACAGGCCGCCCTGCGGTACGATCTGCTGAGCGTAACCCTGGCGCTCCAACTGTGCGTAGAGCGTCCAGAGACTCTTCTCGGCGATCAGCACGTTGGGCGGCGCTTTCGAGGCGTCGGTGATCTTGTCGATGATCTCGGCGATCACTTCCGGAGTCGGGGCTTCCTCATCGCCCTCGGTGCCGGAAATGTAGGATTTCAAGTATCGGTGATCCGTCACCGCCATGGCCGAACCCGCGTGGAACGCGCCGGGGAAGTTGCCCGAGCTGATCAGCAGGCTCTCAAGGCCGTTGGCCGCAAGAGTACCGGCGTTCACGGTCGCAGCCGTGAAGTCGTAGGTACCCTCCAGCATGATGTTGTCGTTGTCGTCGAGCACCACGTCGCTGAAGCCCTCTTCGGTCTCGAAGTAGGGCACGCGCGTGTCGGCGTCGATATCTATGCATCGGAAGACGCCGGGCTCGGTCGCCGATCCGGAGGTCGTAACGCGGGGACTCGATCCGTAGTTGGCAGGCGTGATGTCGCTGCCGGCCACGTATCGCTGACCCATGACGAATCGGAAGGCCGTCCCGTTGTCCACGGGAACCGCCGTCGAAGAGCCCTTGGTGAGCGTGATCGTCGCGGTGTTGTTGACCTTGGCGATCACCGCACTGCCGTCGCCGTACAGATAGTTCGTAAACAGGCTGCGAATCAGGGCGGTAATGTCTTCGACCGCAACGGAGACTTCATCCTCGACCATGGCGCCGCTGGCCATTCGAGAGATGAGCTGGCTCTTGTTGATCACGTAGTTGCCCTGAATCCGCTTGAGCTTCATGCGGATCGCAACCCAGGATCGCAGGGCCGCTTTCGCCGGATCAGGATAGAGCGAATCGGCCGCCGAACCGACGTTCAGGTGATCGTCCGCGCCCATCTGGGACATGGTGCCGCCGCCGAACTTCCCGCCGGTGGCCAGACCGCCGCGCATCGTGCGAACGCGCCATTCAGCGAACCATCCGCTGTCGGAGCTGCCGATGGCGTTTTGGAGATCGCGCCCGGCCGCTCTGGTCGCCTGCATCGACTGCGTGAGCTGCCAAGCGATGTCGTCCTCCGGGAGAACGAGATTGACGACAGACGGTGAGATCGCTTCTCTGACCAAAACCTCGAATTGACTAAAAGCATCTGCCATGGTGATTGTCCTTTTGCTGGATAGCGCGCGTACATCGCACGCATTCAGTGCCGAACAACACCACGGTCGTTTTGAGCGGGGGAAAGTGAGGGGTCGGCTGACGCCCTTTGGCCTCACGGCCTCGAAATGTCTGGCCCCAGCAACCACGGCCGGGGGGTGGAGAGGCCGCGGCCGTTAGCCACGGGCCTCTATCTGGAATCCTTGCGCACCACTTTGGGTGGAATCAAGAAAAACTTCGAGAAAATCTCACGCGGTCAATCGCAGGCGGACCCCTTCTCGACCGCTTCCGCCGGGAATCGGCCCAGAACTTCGTCGTCGATGCACCCGCGGAATTGGACGGCGTGGTAGACGTCGCTCTTGCCGACGGCGATCTCCGAACCACAGTGCTCACTGCGAATCACGACGATGTCACCCCGTTTGTAGGGGCATTCGGGCCCCGAAGCGGTTTTGTATACCACCATGACGGTGCCCAGGGCGGGTTTCTTGCAAGCCATTTCGGGAATGTGAATCCCGCCTTCGGTCAGCGTCTCGGGATCAAACTTTTGGATGATGATTGTCCCGATGGCGGGCTCGAACTGCTCGATCGTCAGATCCTTGAGACGTTTCTGCGAAGTCGAAAGGATCTTCCCGTAGGTCAACGCGATCTCCGGATTGCTGGGCGAGGTAACGGTCAGAGGCATGTCAATCTCCTGGGTGGTGAATGTAAAAACTACTCGGGCACTTTACTGACCAATGGCGTCCATGGCCTGTCTTCGGGCGGCAAGGTTGGCTTTGAGGTCGCCCAGCGTAAACGGCTGATTGCCCGGCACGCCGGCGGGGGCACCCGATACCGCGGTCCCGCTCGGTTCACCGGTCAGAGGTTGACTCGGGATCGTCTGGCCCTCGGGAACGACCACCATCGGACCATGGGCTTGCTGGGTGATCGGCTGACCGGCCCGGTTTCTGGCGATTCCGTCCTTGTCGAACGTGACGTTGGGCGGGATCACTCCGGGGACCGTGTTCTGATCGTTGACCACGTTGGTCGTCGGTGCCGCTGCCGCTGCGCCGGCGGCCGGGGGTGCGAAGCCCTTGTAGAGTTCGGCTTGATTCCTCAACCGAGTCTCGACAGTCGAAACTGCCTGAACCAAGATTTGCGTACGTTGCGGGTGGACGGCGAATTGAGCGGCCGTTAGCCCGAAGCTCTGTTCGGCCATTTGCTGCATCGCCCTCATCGTTTGCTGGAGCATCGCCGCTCCGTCCGGGTTGTGGCTGAGATAAGGGCAACTCTCTTTCACACGCTCGACGACGCCCTTGAAGCCTTGGATTTCCTGGGCATTCCGCAGGGCGTCGTTCACGGGCGTGTGCTGTTCGACGATCTTCGTCAGCGTTTCGATCTTCTCACCCATCGCGGCGATCGTCTCTTTTTCGCTCAGTTCGGGCGCTGCGGGGGCCCCGGGGATCGCCTGATCGACCAGGGCGTGACCAGCCAAGCGGCCATCCTCACCGCCGATGGCGATGCGCTCGTAGAGCTTCGCCCTTGCGGCTTCATCGGGCGTCGCGGAGAAACTCGAATGAGCGGCCACCGAAGCGTCGGCCATTTCCTGAATGGATTTCGTCAGCACGGTTCCATCAGGCATCGGGATGTCGACCATCTGAGTGGGGTCGATCGTCGGTGGGGCGGGCGCAGCAGGAGCGGGCGCAGTCGGCGCGGCAGGTGCAGCGGGCGGCGCAGCCCCGGATGCAGTGTTGGCGGGCGCGCTGGGCGCCGGTGCAGCGGGCGCGGTCGTTACGGGTGCCGGGTCGTTACCGGCGGGTGCTTCAGTAATCGGCGGATCCATTTGGTATCTCCAAAAAGGGTGTTACTTGTCTCTTCGCGCTCATATCGCAATCCCCACCGGCGCCCCGTTCTCCGTCACGCTACCCTCGAAGGAGCTGACGTCTTGCTCGGCGAAGTCGAGATCGCGCTCGGAGCGTTGGGCGTCGTCGTCCTCAACGTCGTCATCGAATTTGTCCGGCTGTCGGAAACCTTGAGTTGTAAGTTCGCCGTGGAACTGCAACTCCAGAAGAAGCGCTTGTTGGACCTCCGGCGAGTAGAACTTGAAGCCTGGATCAAGAACGGCGTCCTTCAGCAACTCGGTCGCCTTCTTGTGGTCCTCGAACATGAGCGGGCCGCCAGTTTCCAAGGTCGCGGGGGCAATCGCCGGCTTCTGTCCGTCGTTGATGAGCATCCCGATCCGTACGTTGATCCGCTGCTCGACCTTATCGACGAGCTCGAGCCCGGGCGGATTCATGTTCATCATGCGCAGACTGCGGCGCAGTTCGCTGTCGCTGACGGACGTGCTCTTTCCGTCGTCCGCGGGCATGGTTCTCAGTTGGAAGAGCATTTGCAGCATCGTCGCGTTGCCGCCGGGGATGATCGGCGTGGGAGTCATAATGACGTGATCCGACGAGGGTACGTCATCGCGCTTGATCAGCATCTCGCGCCCGAGATCGCCCGGCGCTCTGACCAGTTTTTCGTCCGGCCAGACAGTACGGAGCATGTCGAGCACCTCCGGGAAGGTCTCTTTCCAGGCCCGGAAGATGCGATCGGTCACAGGGGCAAGAGGCGCCTTGGCGTTTTCATCGAGCAATCTCGTGGCCGGCCCGCCTTCGGTTCGACCTTCCTGCTTGCCCCTGATAATGCCGGATTCGTGCCCAACCGCTTTTTCGGCCCCCTGCTCGACCAACCCGAGAATCGCGCCGACGTCCTTGCTGAGATTGGCAGCGGGGACGTGGATGAACGGGGGCTTGCCAGTCTCGAATGAAGAAGCGCGGGCTGCGATCCAGAGGTCCGGCTCGCCCTGAATGTCCTTGATGTCGAACATTTCGGAGTCGTAGACGTTGAACGCTTGATTGCGGATGGCGTTTTTCACGATCGCGGAGAGCTGCCGATTCGCTTCGAGCTGCTCCGAGATCATGTCTTCGCAGAATCCGTCACCCCACCAGTCGTTCGGACGCTTGGTGTAGTACACCGGAATGATCGGGAGCTTGCCGTTGAACAGAGGCGGCCCTTGGCCATCTTCCTGGAATTTCGCGCGGAAGAGTTCCTCCTCGACGAAGAACATCCAACCGCCTTGGGGGTACGCCTCGGAGACTTTCATCCAGACGGTCTTGACCACGGCGCCGTCCATCTTCCCGCCGAAGTTGTCCATCGAGCCGATACCGGCGAAATCCGTCGTCAGAGAGGTCTTTTGAGTCGTGGCTTTCGCAGCCATGCGCGGGAAGTTGGTGTGTCCGAGTTCCTGTTCGCGGGCCGCGTCCTGGGCTTCCAGCCACTGCTTCGAGACCAGAGTGACCCGCATGATCCCGTCGGACTGCTCCGTCGTGGTGGCATCGAACGGGATCGGGAACAACTCCGGGCCGGGGACCGCTTCCATCTCCACTCGCTTTCGGAAGCGGTTGATGTAGCGGTAGTAGCCGGCCGTCCCGTAGAAGAGCTTGAGCTGGTTCGCTCGATCGCTGAATTCGGGCAGATTCACCTCTTCGACCCAGTCGGACATGATCGCCTTGGCCCGCTCGGCCCAGATGAAGGCGCTCTCGCCGTGTCCGATCTTGGGCGTGGTCGTGACCCCGATCTGATTCGAGTTGAGTCGGCCGAGTTCCCGGCGATAGGCGGGCTTCATGATCTTGCGAACCGCGCGAATCTGACCCTGCTTCTTTCGCAGCGGCATGTGTTGGCCGTTCACGATGCGGAAATAGTGGATGTTCTGCATGATCGACATGACGCGCAGCCAGTTGGCCGCGTGCGGTCGACGCTTGCTGAGCCCGCCCTGGTAGTGGTCTTCAACGAAATCAGCGAGTCGCTTCGCTGAGATCGTCTGATCCTTGGGGATCCCCGCCGAAGCGTCCACGTTGGGAAGATTCTGGGTGATCCGGGCCATTTCCTGATTGGCAGGCAGGGCGGTCATCTAGTTGTTGTACTCCTCCGGACTGCAAAACTCGGACTCAGGCTTCGCGGTTGGCTCCGGTTCCTTGTCGGCCTCGCGCTCGGTCAGCGCATCCGACCGGACGTGGGCGATGCGCTCGCCGGCGTGCAACCTCGCCACCTCCATCGCGTTCGCGTCGCTGTGCTTCTCCAGTAGCCGTTCGAACCACTGGAAATCGTTACGACGCTCGCGCTCGCGCGCTCGGGTGGAGGCGCCGCCTATGGCCTGCAAGCCGCCGACGCATCGCCAAATCACGGACAGGAAGCCGAGCAGAACGAAGCCAAGCATGATCGCGGTGGATTGGGTCATAGGGATTCTCGGGGGCTACATCAATTGATCGTCATCGTACGGGTCCATCTCGGAGTGTATGCTTGCTAAACGCTCCTTTTCCCATTCCGCCCACTGTTTCTTGCTCCACCAGTCGTGCGGGATGTCTTTTCGCTCGACGGGAACACCCGCGTCCTCCCACCGCTGCCACTCCTCGCCCTTGGGATCGTCGACCCGATTTTCGACTTTCTTGCCGCGGTGCCGGCCCAACAGAACGATCCCCATGTGGACCGAATCGACCGCGTCGTCGTGGCCCATGCCGCCCTCATCCGTGTATCCGTCGACCTGCTCTTGAAGAATCCGGTGGTACTTCTGATGCGGATCGGGCGATGCCACGTGCCTCTTGTCCGAGAAATCCACGAACTCCCTGAACCGCCGGAAGCGGATTTCCTTGTCGACGATGACCGGGCGCAGGGCCGCGATGATGCGGCGTTCCTTTGATTTCCGCTGGTTCTCCAACGCTTTTGAGATCGGAGGCGCGAGGCCCTGGCGGCGCAGTTCGTCCTCATGCCGCCGTGCGTACCGGAACAGGAACGTCTGGAATCCCTCTTTTTCCCAGCCGATCCGCTCGGCCTTGAGCGCCATGCACATATCGTACGCCTGGAGGACCAGTTGATCGGCGTGTCCGCGCCGGACCCACATGTCGAGCACGTAGATGACGCCTCGCGAGTTGCACCCCAGAATCGCAATCGCACCCGGATCGGCGTGGGCCTGGACGCTGTCGGCGGGATCGACGGCCCCGACGATGTAGAGCGTCTTGAGAAACTCCTTCCACGGCATCGTCTCGCCGGTCAGGCAGTCCAGGAAGTAGTCGCCGTCGTCACCGTAGCACCGCATCCAGAAGTGGTGATTCTCGTGGAGCTCGAACACGAACGCGCCCTCGGCGACAGGGGTGCCCTGCATCTCGGCCATGGCTCCAGCGAGCCCGATGTCGATGATGAGCTGGTGGAACTCCTCCACCGTGTAGAGGTCCGGGAAAATCGATCGCTCGTTCTCGGTGCCGTAGTTCTCGATCAGGCTGAATCGCTTTTTGTTCCAGGTGTCGAAGCGCTTGTCCCGCGCGGTCTCATCCTCTTCACCCTTGCCGGCGTCTTTGATACCGCGCAACGCCATTTGCAGGCAGGCGAAGTCGTGAATGATGGTACCGATCCAGACGATCCGACCACCCGGCTTGAACATGGGAACGTAGGTGTGGAAGAGCCAGCGCAGGTGCTTCTTGCGCCATTCCTGATTTTTGGAGGTCTCATCCTCTTCGGGGTCGTCGATGATACCGAGAGTCGGTCGACGGCCGCGCTGAGCAGAGGCGATCGAGTAGCCCATGATCACCGAGCGGTTGTGCATAAAGTCCAACTCGGCTTCTTTCCACTTCTCGCCGCCGATGCGCTTGACGGGCCACAGCACGCCGGGTCCGCCGAAGTCGCGATGGATGGTCTCATTCTTCTCGATCTGCATCTTGATCTTGTGCATTTCCTCCTTGGTCCGGTCGTCGGTCAACTGGGACATGAGGATTTCGACGGGCGTCGTGCGACACACTGCGATCATCGTACACATTTCCTGGATGATCGTGATCGTCTTGGTGGAGCCGCGCGGCGCTACGATGACACACTTGGCGACCTTGTTTCCCGCAACCGGCGGCGCCATTGCCGCGCGTACCATGTCGTACTTGTGGTCCGGGTCGTTGAAGTGATAGACACTCGCGTTCCAGGGGTCCGGCTTGAGATAGAACGTCACCCAGAGCCGATGGGCTTTAATGAACTTCTCGACGTCGGTAACGAGAATGTGTGCCCTGGCCGGATCGGGATGGAACCACGATCGCAACGAGACGAATCGCGCCCGCTTCTGATTGAGGGCGTTGAGCGCGGGGTAGTCGCGCGGTAGACCCATACCGTCCAGATTGGAGATCCTGGCTGGGCTAAGGGTCGCCGACTTTTCGGCTGGGCCTAAAACAACCATGATTCATCATCCGGTGATCTCGTTGAAACCGATGCCGTCATGTACTTTCAGGATCGCCATCAGGCCACCTCGTCGATGTAGTATCCCAGGATCGTCATGTGAATATCGTCGTCGTCGGTCTTAGCGTTGATCCACACACCTGGGGCGACTTTGATATTCAACGGTGCGGGCGGGAATAGCTGGTTCTGTTCCAATGCGAACTGTAGTAGCTCTTTGTCGACGGTGGCCGAACTACTGGACGATGCCTCGAATACGATGACCTCCGCGTTAGCCCCACCGCCAGTGACATCTTTGTCTGCGTAGGCGATTATAGAACTGATGATAAACTGTTTCTTGACCCTTGGTCCGTAGAAGTTGTAAGCCGTTCCCGCGACGGCCAGAATGTTGAACTCCGTCTCGTTGTACGCTGCGGGCGCAACGACAAGCTCGCCAGTAGGCGTAACCTTGACAGCCCTTCCGTCTGCACCAACTAGTCGAACTCGTAGCATTACGCAGGCACCTGGAAGTGGCCGTACAGAATACACGAGCCGCTCGTGGATTCCGTTATTTGGTTGACCTGAATGTATCCGCCCTTTTCAAGAATAAGGCCGGTCAGGTCGTGAACGTGATGACCGGATACCGGCGTCTTGACGCGATCAAAAATCGTACCGTCTGCCACCGCAGTTTCATCAGAAAACGCAGTCGCATCCGGTACGTCAGCAAGAGACTTCGTGTTCAATGCCGCTGCCAACACTACCGTTCCAGTTGGCGTGGTTACTGCTTTCCCGAGAAGAAGTGTCCAAGTACAAATGACGTTGGAGCCGTTTATAATCAAGCGATCCAACACGAGCGGAGTGTTTCCCGTGTTCTTGACGAACAGCATGGTATCGCCAGTGTCGATGTCCAATTCAAGAGAATCCCAAGAGAAGGCTTGTCCTTCTGAAGAGGCGTGTTCTAATTCGGGCTCGACGATAGCTCGGACAACCCCTTGCCCTTCTTCGTTGACCAGCATCGGCGTCCCGTTAGCATCATTTAGTGTCGGCATAATCTATCTCCTATTTTGCGTCACCCTTGAAGTCTGTGACGTCAGTTACAAGTTCCGCGTGTTCGTTCAGTGTGCGTAGCTCGGCCAAGATAGCTTCGAGCAGTTGGATAACGTTGCGATCCGTAACGATCGCACTGCGCTCGCCTCCTACATTTGTTTTCGGCGTTGGGTCGTATGCCATTAGTGTGCTATGTCCCAGTTAGAGGCCGATGCGACCCCGATGAACGGAAGAGCTTCATTTTCCTCCGTCATCTCCAGAGAGTCGGCCTCCTCGATCGTATCGTCCCCCGTGCCGACAATCGTCACCTTGTTGATTGACGAGTCGATCTTCTTGATGAAGTAGCGCTGACCGTCAGCTACACTGACGTCCGGGAACGTCACTTTGATCGCTCCGTCAGAGCAATCACATCTCACGTACATGTCGGGCGTAGTCAACACAGTATCCTCGGTGATCGTCTGCACGGCCACCTTGCGGGTCTGCATTTGGCTGTCGTCAGAGAACGTCTTGATCGTCGCGCCGTGGCCGCGATTAAATTGGCCGGGATCTACCGACATTACGTCACCGTCTTAAAGGGGAAGAAGGTATCCTTGCACCCGGCAGCGGACATTCGCCACATTCCAGTGTCGCCGTTCGTGTCCGCCGCTAGCGCGTCCAGTTGATAGTGCCCATTGCTGACCTCGGCAAACGACCCGTCAATGCTGACTTCGGCCCCGCCATCAAGGCTTCTCTTGCCCGTCACCGTCTTGCCTGTCGCTGGCGTGCCATCAGTTAGCTCCATGACGAACGGGAAGTTGCTCAGGGTCGCGTTCTTCTTGATGCCGGTGGTACTGACTTGCACCGCAAGCGCTGCCAGGGCTGCCGTATGGTCCGCCGTCTGCTTCGTGTCACCACTAACCGAGCCGACAGAACCCGATAGGCTGCCAGTGATGTCCATCGTTTGATTCGGAAGATTGATTGCGGTCAGTTGATCGCCGGTACCACCCGCTTCAACCAGATGGTCACCATCGCCCCCTGCTTCAGTCAAGCTCGTTCCGTCAGCAATATGATCGCGGAGCGCTTCAGTGCTATCCGTTGTGGGATCGTAAGAGCCGCTGCCCGCTCCAGTGGCCTTGATCTCGGTTATAGCCGTAGCATCTCCAGCCTGCTTACCGGCGATCAGCCCGAGCCATTCTGCGACAGACGTAATGCCAGCGAACAAGGTTGCCAGATCAGTGTTCACTGTTGACGTATCGGTGAGCACTACGCCCTGGACCTTGTTAGTCCCTGGATCGTAGCCAGCGTCCGCAAAGTCCTTGAGATCGGTTGCCGATTGAACTGTGCCACCCAGAGCTTCAACGTCTACCGCCGGGCGATTGCCAACGCCCGCCGTGAATGTGACCGAGCCATCTCCCGTAACTATCCCGTTGTTTGCATCCGCCGCCGCGTTCGGCAGAGAAGTCATCCCGCCGCGAACGGCATCATTCAGGTCAACGTCGGTAAGTTGAATCTCAAGAACGATCGGTGCCATATTTGAGGCGCCCGATAGCGATATG
>SDBT01002358.1_pt1 | contig 33409 bp, 31 predicted proteins | sample 2277101 | NCBI WGS metagenome assembly SDBT01 (sample SAMN10404973, study PRJNA504765) | marine sediment metagenome | isolation source: marine sediment core GS10_PC15, 103 cmbsf | place: Arctic Ocean: Southern Knipovich Ridge | collected 2010
TTCCGACAGAAATCACATTTAATAGTACTATAATGTTATGATTCATTAAAATTAAAGTCGGAATATAGATTATTGGAGATTAAAAATAAATTTAAAATTAAGTAATAACTTGTAAACTTAAGATTTTAAAAAAATTAATTAAAAATTATGGTAGAAAAAGAATTATTATTTATAAGAAATGGCGAGATAAGGCTTGAAGCAGAATATTTTCAACCAAAAAAAAATCAAGTAAATTCAACAGTTTTAATTTGTCACCCTCATCCCGAATATGGTGGCAACATGTATAACAATGTCGTATCTGGAGTCTTTAATAACTTAATTAAAAACAATATTTCTTGTTTAAGATTTAATTTTAGAGGTGTTGGAAGTTCAACTGGAAATCACTCTGAAGGATCAGGTGAATTAAGTGATGTAATAGCCTGTATTGATTTTTTAATAAATAAGAAAAAATATGAGAATATAATTATATGTGGATATTCTTATGGAGCTGCTATTGGGTGCTCAGCAATAAACCACTCAAATAAGGTTATTGGGTATATTTCCATATCTTTTCCTTGGGATTTTATGGGACCAAAATTTAAAGAATTGTCCCAATCTACTAAAGAAAAACTATTTATTCAAGGTAATCGAGACACAATTGCTTCATACGAAAATTTTGAGACCCATTATAGCTTTTATCATGAACCTAAAAAAAAATTTATTATTGATGGAGGAGACCATTTTTATAGGGGTCATGAAGAACATATAGCTCAAGAAGTTTTGAAATTCTATAACTTAATAGTTTAAAATTTTATGAAATTTCTAACAAAGCTTTACCAAATTGTTTTTCTTCACTCAAGTACTTTTCAGCCTCCAAAGCTTTTTCATTCTCTCTGATTCCTTTTTTTTTAATTTCATTTAGGTTTAAATTTGCTGTTTATTTTTTAAAAAAGTATCAAAAAAAATTAAGCATAGGATTTTTTTCATTTAAATTATAAACTCGAAAGCTTTTCTAATTCGGCGTAAGAATTTTCGACTGCCCAGTCTATGAGTTGGTCAAAATATCGCTCTACCTCATCGTTTTCAGGAAGTTTTGCCAAAATCGCTAAGAGAAATTGATTTTTTGAATTAGATAAAATAATATTTCTCATGATAATGTAATCATCTAAATACTTTATTCTCATACTTTGGATATCTGAAAGCTTTAATTCTTCTGCTGCCTTATACGCAGAATCACTTAATAATGATCCCATTGCTGCTACTACCCGTTCATCGATATCCTCTTTTTTTTGAGATGCTAAAACTAAACCACTTGATGTAGCAAAAAGCGATGCTCGAAAATTACCATTTTCGTTAAGCTCTTTAAGCACCAATTCAAGTCTACTAACCAATTCCGCACACTCTCTCTAAAGATTATTAAATTCTTAAGTTTTTATTCTGATATTCTTACATAAAATTTCTTTGTATAAATAATATGAGGTATTTAATATTTAAAATTATTCAATGTAGTTTAAAACTACTGTCTAATATTTATAGAAAGAAGTATAATTATCAAAAATTTATCTTAAAATGGCTTTTATAATTCAATTCAATTTAAGGTTAATAACATATGTTGATAAGATATCTTCGTCATCAATTTTTAGAGTAATAACGCTTGGTCTCGCTATAGGTTTTAAAAATCCAGGTCTTTTGAAAGGCGCTTTTGGTTTTGTTGGAGATCCCGGATTTAATAGAAGAACATTAAAATTAGTGCCTTTTATAAGAGGTTGGTGAGTGTGTCCAAAGATTAAAATATTTAAATTATGTTTTTTAACAAACTCTTCAAGATTCTCAGGTAATTTATGAATCACTCCAATATTATAACAATTCACAGAAAATTTAGTAAAGATGTCTAAATCTTTGATATTGTCAAGATTTCCTCTTACACATCGTACGGGTGCTATTTTTTTAATCTCGGATAAAAAAAAATCTTCACAAATATCTCCTGCATGTATAATCTCATCAGCATCTCTAAAGGCTTCTTTTATTTTATTTAATAGCGTTGTTAATTTGTTATTATCATAATTTTTAGTAATATGCGTATCAGAAATAATTCCTAGCTTCATTTAACTAACACTCCTCATATCATTATCATGATGGCCATTATGAAAATTAAAAATGCCATAATCACATCAAAAAACACACGAAATATTCTATCGCCGCTAGTTTCTTCTCTGGTTTCATCAAATTTAAAATATTCTTTAAAGATCTTTACTCCGATCGATAAACTTTCCTTGATTCGAGGAAATTGCCAGATTAATAATAGAACGCCAATAATTAATAAAGGAGAATAGAGAAATAATGCCACATCTGTAAAATCATTTCCTTGTGAAAAATTCCACACTGCATGGGCAGAGATTATATTATTTAATGTATGGGCTAGGATTACCGGGAACAGCCAATTCCTTCTCAATACTACCAAAGAGAGAATTATTCCTATAATAAATGCTTGTAAAAACCATATGAATGGATACCAAAAAGGAAAATATCGACTTATCGGATTAAGGAAATAAGCAAAATGACCTAATCCAAAATAAAGAGCTGAAATTATAACTGCTGACATCCTAAAAAAATGTTCACTACCTCGTTTGTTTACAAAACCTCTCGTGATAGTTTCTTCAGAAATTGCTACTGAAAATTGAATTACGATTACAGAAATTAGAAAAATAATATAATTTGTTCCAGCTCCTAAATAAGCATTTGTTTCATTATAACTTAAGGCTTCAGATTGATATTTAAGCATTCCGGGTATGAGTACATATGTAAAAAAGTCGAGTGGTATAAAAACTAAAAATAAAAGCAATATTCCATATAAAATTTGATATTGATAATTTTTTTTTGTTAGTTTATATAAATTTAGATGTCCTTTTGCGGGAGAAATATCTTCTTCAATAATGGGATTTCTCTTTTGAGTTCTAAATAATAAATTAGAGAGAATTAATGTTAAAGGTACCCCAATAAATACCATAATAGCTCTTAAAGAATAAGACAATATCCCATAGAGATAAGAACCTCTCTCTACAAATAATGGGAGTATATATGCAGGTATTAATAATAGAAGAAAAATTAAGAAAAACCCTAATGCTACCTCATATACAAAAAATTGAATTCTATCAAAGGCAATTTGTTTCTTTGTTTTTTGCATCGGTTTTATTATAATTATTTTTTTTATGAAATAATTTGATTAAAAAAATATGGAATTAAAGAATTATAATGTTATTTATTTAAAAAATTCTGATATTAACTCCTCACCATTTGGAAGACCATTTCTCGCACCTAATTTTTGAATACATTTTCCCGCAACGAAGTTTCCGATTTTTACGCTATTTTTCAGATCTTCAAAATCATAACTAATATTTTTAATAAATTCATAAATGAATCCCGCAGAAAAAGCATCTCCTGCTCCAGTTGTATCAACAACTCGTAAAAATTTACCAGAAATAGGTTTTATCAATTCAGAACATTCAAAATTTAAAACTGTAGCACCATCCTTACCCATTGTTATAATAATTGCTTTTATCCCTAAATTTAGCAGCTTATGAATTTTTTTGTTAATTATATCATTCATTTTGCCTTTAACTTCAGATATAAAGAGAGTCTGAAATTCTCTTTTAGATAATATTAAAATATCTATTTGTTCTAGCAATTCTTTGATTGTAGTGAATCCTTGATCAATGATCAGCATCCCCGGATTTAATATTACAGGAATTTTATATTTTTGACCAATCTTGGCAGCTTTAATTAAGGGTTCTAGATTTCGTAAGCTACTTAAAAAAATTATTTTTGTGGAAATTAACTCTTGTTCTAGAATCTCCTCTTTTGAAAGATAGTTAGCAGCACCACTATAAGCATAAATTCTGCGTTCACCTTCTTTATTTAGGGCTATATAAGCTGAACCGGTACCATATTCGTTGGAATATATTATTAATGAAGTGATGACATTTACTTCGTTGAAATCATTAATAATTTTGAAGGCAAATGCGTCATTTTTTCCTAACTTACCAATAAAAACAGTTTTTAGTCCCAATTTTCCACATGCGTAAGCCGTATTGGCCGCAGCACCCCCAGAAAACAATTTTAAATCTGATACGAATACTTCATCATCTTCAAGAGGATGTCTTTCAACTTGAGCTACCATGTCAACTAAAGCAGCACCTATGCAGATGATATCGAATGTGTTCGTCGTTTTAAATCAACTTAATTATATGTAAAGGAACCAAATTGAGATTTTATTTCAACTATGTTTTTACTATTAGATGGTGATTTTTCACACTGACCGATGATTTTAGAGTCGATATTATCCTTTTTTGCGATTTTAATTATTTCATTTGCAATTGATTCATTACAATAAACTTCCATTCTATGCCCCATATTAAACACACTAAACATTTCATTCCATTGGGTTTCAGATGATTCTTGGATCACCTTAAAAATTAATGGAAGAGTAAAAAGGTTATTTTTAATATATTTAATACCCCTCCCATAATTTAAGTTCTTAGTTTGGCCTCCCCCAGTAGTGTGTATTAATCCATGGATTTCGTTTCTATGTTTTTTTAAAATTTTCAAGATTACTGGAGTATATGTTCTTGTAGGTGATAATAGAGCCTTACCAATCGATAGATTTAATTTATTTATCTTATCAGTTAAATTATATTTCCCGAAAAACATCAATTTATCATCTAGGTTTTGATCATAACATTCAGGATATTTATTATAATATTCATGAGAAAGAGTACCATGTCTCGCTAAAGTTAAGCCATTACTACCGATTCCACTATTATATTCATCTTCATAAGAAGCTTGACCAAAACTAGCTAATCCTACAATTACATCATCTTTCTTAATTTTATTTGTATTAATAACATCTTTTCTCCTCATATTTGTGAAGACTGAAGCATCCACCATGAATGTTTTTACTAAATCCCCTACATCTGCAGTTTCTCCTCCACACATTATTATATTTAAACCAAGGGACGTTAACTTTTTGCTGTATTGATAATATTCATCAATAATAGTCGTGACTATATCACCGGAAATAAATTTACTATTTCTTCCAAGGTTATTTGATAAGAACATTGTACCTATAGCTCCTACACATAAAATATCATCTATATTCATTATAATCGCGTCTTTTACTACATTTCTAAAAACAGATATATCACCCGTTTCTCTATAGTACATATAAGCTAAACTTGATTTCGTACCAGCCCCATCCGCATGAAAAATTGAGCAATAATCCGGTCTACCTATTACATCCTCTACTATTTTACAAAAGGCCCCTGGAAAAAGACCCTTGTCCAATTTTTCAACTGCTTTATGAACATCCTCTTTCTTAGAAGAAACTCCCAATTTTGAATAAATATTATTTTTTTCAGCCATTATCCTAGTTACCAGTTATATTTGTTTTTAAGAAAATTTAATAAATTTTCTGTTTGTTCAATGGCTTTTCCTATATATTTATGGGGATTAAATAATTCCTCCAAATCTTCCTTAGAGAAGATTTTTCTAATTCTTTCTTTCTCAAATAAGATGTCTTTCATAAATCGATTTTTTTCTCTTGCTGTAATTGCTGCCTTTCGTAAAATTTCATGCCCTTCTTGTCTTCCTATTCCTCTCTTTACCAACTCAATCATAACCTTTTCAGCTAAACAGGCACCTTTAGTTAGATTAAGATTTTCTTCTATTTTAATTTCATTGAACTCTATACCTTTAAGATTTCGAGTTAATTCCTTAATCATGTAATCTAACAATATAAAATTTTCTGCGAATATTACTCTTTCAGATGCAGAATTAGTAATATCTCTCTCATCTTCTAAAATAATGTTATCTAAAGCAGGAATAACATTTGATTTAAGGATTCTTGCCAAACTACAGATTCTTTCTGATTTATGAGGGTTTCTTTTTTGCGGCATTGTAGAACTTCCGACTTGATCTATTTTAAAAGGTTCAAACATTTCTGCTATTTCGTTCCTTTGTAGAATGCGGTTTTCTCTAGCGATTTTAGCTAGGGTTTGCCCAATTAATGCTGTTAAAAATAATACTTCGGCATGTCTATCTCTCTGTATAACTTGATTTGTAATAAATGATGATTTTAAACCTAGTTTTGCCATCACAGATTTTTGAATTTCAATTCCTTTATCACCAAAACTAGCCATGGTTCCAACAGCTCCAGACATTTTGCCGTAAGATATGCGATCTAAAACTTCAGAGATTCTATCAAGATGTCTACTGATTTCATATGCCCACACACCAAATCTCATGCCATATGTTGTAGGTATTGCATGTTGTCCATGTGTTCTTCCAATACAAATTAAATTTTTTCTTTCTTCTATTATTGTTATTAATACTTCTAATAAATTCATTAAAGAATTTTGAATGTAAATTAGTGCTTCCCTCAACAATAAAGCTGTAGCAGTATCCTCAATATCATAACTCGTTGCGCCAAGATGTATATATTTGCCTGCTTCTCCTTCGCATTGTTCTGCTAAGCCCTTAACCATTGCCATTAAATCGTGATGTATTTCTTTATCAATTTCTTTTACTCTTTCTAATTTTACATAGTGGATATTTGCTTTTTTATTGATTTCATCTGCTACTTCTTTCGTGATATTTCCAATCTCTGCATGTACTTGTGCTAAAACGGCTTCTACTTTCATCCAGTTTTCTAATTTTCTCTCTTCCGTAAAAAATTTTGCTATTTCAGTACGATAGCGTGTTTCTATGGGATGAATAAATTTATGTTCCATATCTTTTTCTCAATTTTTATATGTTCTAATTAAAATAATGATTCACCAAAAAATATATATTATCTTATTAGAGTTTAAATAATCTTAATAGGAATAGTAAATTTAATTAAAACTTATAATAATGATATTGATTGTATTCTCCTTAATATCAAAAATTCAGTCCAAGAATGATTATATAAATTATGTCTTATATTACTTTTGCACTTGTCAATAAATGCATAATGTAATCTGCAACAACTTCGATTGAATCAGATACAGCTTCTAAAATATCAAAAACATTTCCTACTGTAAAAACGGTAAAATAATTTATATCATAATTAGTTTCTTGAAGACTTTTTCTTAGTTTTATATTAAGAAGATCGACTTTATGTTCAAGCTGATTTATTTTAATAGCAAATTCTTCTACTTTTTTCCTTTCTCCCAATAGATCAATTACAATCTTATCTAAGTAATCAACACATTCTGCGGTAATTTTCATCATTTGCGTAACTAAATCTATTGTTTCCTCACTACTTTGCTCCCAAAATTTAATAGGGATTGTATTTATTCTTCGAGCAACTCCATTTGCACAATTAGCGACATCATCCATTCTTTTAATCAAGTGTGATAAATCCATTCGGACACTAGGATTTAATTCTCCTTTTGAAATATCCATTAAGATTTCTCTCCTTATCGTGTCAGCTTCACCTTCTAAAAGATCAACATTATGAAAAATATCATGTGCTTTTTCTAGATTTTTTTCTATGATAAGTATTTCTACCCCTCGTTCTAATTCTTTTACAGATTCTTGTACTTTTTTAGCATGTTTAATAGACTTTTCTAAGACATTTACAGCTGTTTTTTTCTTGAAATATTCAATTAATGAACCCATTATGATCCCTTTATTTTTTTTCTTATTTTGTTTATTTTTTATATTTTTAATATTTATTTATTTTAAAATCTTAAAACAACCCATTCATGTGAAATCCTAAATATATTAGCCCTCCCATAATAGCAGCAATTGGGAGTGTTAATACCCAATATATCACCATTTTACCGAGACCTTTGTAATCGACTTCTTTTTTCTGAGCTCTATTTAATCCTAGGATAGCAAATACAATTACATGACTATGACTGATTGGTATCCCCATAGGTGTTACTACAAATAATACTATAAGCGCTGCAGTTTGTAAAATAAAACCTTCACTCGGACGAGCGTCCGTTGCTTGAGCCGCTAAATTTCTTATAACATATCTTCCTGCGATATATAGACCTAAAAATGCAAAAATTCCAAGTAGCACTTTATAAAAAAAATATTGTCCTGAAACAGGATATTCTCCCTTAAGGGCAAATAATATTCCCACCGCTTCCGCTGAATTTGCACCTGATAGGAGTGAAACACCAAACCCAGCAATTAATAATGCCCATGTGAAAATTTTCTCAAAATTCTCAATTTGGTTTAAACCTTTCAGTTTTTTTAAAAATAATTTGGCAATTACTTTGTATAAGATATATGATATAATAAAACCAACTATAGGACTTATAACCCATGTAAGCATTACTTCAACCGCTTTATCCCCATTGAAAGCACCAGTAGGGTCAATATCAGGATTCATCAATGTATGAACAACTATTACGCCGAAGATAGAACCAAATAATGAATGAGTTGATGATAATGGTATTCCAGCAAAACTCCCTATGATTAACCATATTATTGCACTTATTAACACGCTTAACAGCATATAAGTTGTATATTTGGGTATATCAGGACCTAAAAAATCTTGTCCCACATACTTTGCAACCTGTTCTGAGAGAAATATTGTCCCAAGAGCAAGACCTATACCTCCTAAAATTAATACGTATTTAAATTTAATAATACCTGCTGCCGCAAGGGGTGCTGGCGTCTCATCATTACCCCCTATAGAAAAAGAGAGAAGAAGAGCAAGTATAATTAAAACGATAACTATTATAGTGGTTAAATCAGCAGCCATAAACTAAACCGTAAGATTTTTTTCATTTAAAAATTAAATATTTCGTAGAAAGAAATTGTATATATTCAGCAAAATTCTTAATGTGATCTGCCAACATCATAATATTTTCAATAAACTGTTTTAGATACAGAAATGTACGACTTAAATAATCCATATCATAAATCCAAAGTCGATTCAACAATTGCCATTCTTCTTTTCGCATTCCTCGCCTTTCGTCTTTAATTTCTTCTGAAATTTCATGAGCTTTCTCAAGATCAGAACCAATTGATTTAACGGCTTTAACTATATTATTTGAAATATCCTTTAACGATTTTATGATATTCCTTATTTGAAGTTTAAATTCATCATCTGGAAAAACCACTCTGTAAAGGAGCAACCTATTAGCTAAAAATTCTCCTATATTTTTTATCTTATTAATCTTTGCGAAGGTTTTAAGTCTATCTGCTTTAGTAAAGGAGGATTTTTTAGATTTGAAAAGCTTTCTTTCAAAAGCCTTCTTGATTTGAACTTCAGTTGTAGTTTGTATTACATAATTAAGATTATTTTTAAAATTTTCGAAATCTTCATTTATAAGAAACTCTATTCCCTCTATTAACTTTAAATTCTGTTCATTAATACTATCCATAAATAAATGCGTTAATTCATCAATACTTAATTTTTGAAGTTTTTTTTCCTCTAATTCAATCATCCTAGTTATACCTCCTTTCTTATTGCTTTCTCCTTTATTAATCACACCTCTTCGATTAACTTAATTTTTAAATTAAATTTAATCTTATGGTTTATCTATTAAAGTAAAAATATTTTTTTATATACAAATCAAAAAATCTAATCGCTAATACATGTTAAATTTCAATTCATATTCAATATAAACATGATGGATAATGAGCAGAAATACTTTTTTTTTAGATGTTATCACTGTGGAGAGTGGTATTATTCAAAAAAAATCATTAAATCCAAGAAATGTTGGAAATGTAATCGTTCATTTCTCTTTAAAAATTCAACTAAATTTTCTAAAATTTGCTGTATTAAAGGTGCCATCTCAATTGCTAAGAATTTAAAAAATAAAATTTAATCCCCCAATCCATCTGAAAAATAACTTTTTCTAAGAAAAACAATATAATGAGAGGAGTGACAAAAATAATAATATTTCAAACAAAATTAGAAATCAATTACTTGAAAGTGAAAAAAAAATTTTAAATTTTTTTTCCCATCTAGGTGAAGATAAAGAGTTTTTTCTTCAATTGATAAGAACAATATATCTATCTTTAAAAAATGAAACTAAATTGTTAGATTGTTTATCGATTAATCAACTTAAAAAAATACCATCTATGATTTATAATATTGCAAAAGATATATCTTCATATCAGGGTTTTGTTCATGAGGAAAAAATTTTTTTAAAAAAAATAAGAAACCTTCATGGTTTCATTTATGTATCAACAAATCAGGCGTGTAGAAAAAAAAAATATATTGGACAGACTACAGTTCTCATAGAAAGAGAATGGTCATCTATCATAAATAAAGCTTCACAATTAAAAAGAAGAAGAGAAAAAAATCCCTCTCAACCAATACAATCGAGATATATATTAAATGCAATTATTAAGTATGGGAGTGAGATATGGGATTTGAAGTTAATTGATATTGCTTACAACCAATCTGATTTAGACGAAAAGGAAATATTTTATATCAAGAAATTCAAATCAAATGCATTAAGATATAAGAATCCTACTTATGGTTATAACATGAATGATGGAGGAAGAGGTGGAAAACATGCTCCAGAAACTATAGAAAAAATTAGGGAGATCTCAAGAAGGAAGTGGCAAGAACCTAAATATCGAGAAAAAATAAGTAAGGGAATAAAGGAAGTCTGGGAGAGAGAAGGGCATAAAGAAAAAATGAGTGAGATCTTTAGTAAAGCCCAAAATAAAATTTGGAAAAGACTTAAAAATGACGATCCAAAGACTCTAAAAAAGAGATTAGAAATTTTAAAAAGAGTTCAAAAAGAAAAAATAATTCCTATTGAAGATAAAAAACAATTTTTGAATGATATTATAAATTCGAAAAAACGAGAAGACTTGACTAAATATGGTTTTGGGGATCATACAGTTAGTAGAAAAATAAAACAAATTCTTGGTCCATTTGGAGTAGGGAATTATAAAAAGGCAAAGTCCTTTTTAGATGATAGGAGTATCGATGAAATCTTTAGATATTTAGATAATCCTGAAGGCTACAGTACCTTTAAAGATCCAGCTATAAGAGAATTTTTTATAGATGTATATAAGTCAGAGACAGCATCAGATTTATTTGATAAATATGGATTTCGAAATATATCAAGAACAAAAATTCCGCGAATTTTAGGAAAATTTAAAATAACAAATTATACAGATTTAAAGACATTTTTAGAAAAAATGGGCGTTAGCCAGAGTTTGGAATATTTTAATGATCTTGATAAAACATATAGGGAAGAAAATAAAGAACAGAATAAATTAACTAAATATGAAATATTAGATGCAATAGCAAAAGAAAAAAAATTAATATTTACATCTCCTTATGAGAAATACAAAGATGAGCGTACTAAATTAGAATGGAAATGTATAGTATGTGGATATAAATTTGAACTGTCTGCGAAAAATTTAAAAAGAGTTAAGACCCCTTGTGAAGAATGCAGGAAAAGAAGGTCATAATTTTTACTGCAAGTTTTTTTTGACTATGGAATTACTTGCATCTTTTAATTACAATTATTTAATAAAATCTTTTAAGACGTCATAATTTTCTTCTTTTAATAAAATTAGTAATAATATGAATAATAATGGAAATTATTGATGACTTAAAATTTATTGATGACGGTTTGATTACTCAAATAAATAAATTGGCATTGAATAAAATTGATTATTGGGACATAAGATGTAGTTCAACAACAGGAACTAATTTAGATTTTACAGATCAAAAAAGTAAAGAAATATCATCTTATCAAATCAATGAATCTGGAATTCGAACCTTTCTAAATGGGGGATGGGGTTTTTGTGTTTTAAAAGATCTTAATAGAGAGGCTCTTAAAATAGGATTTCAAAAAGCAATTAAATTAGCAAAACTTTCAGAATCTTTAAATAGAAATAAATTTAAAATAATAGAGAGCGATCCTTTGATACGTAGATTTAAAGCTATAGCTAAAAAGGATTTAGATGAGGTTGACATTGAAGAAAAAATAAAACTGGTTATGGATCATGAGAAAAAAGCATCAGATTACTCCCATAAAATTAAAAACACAAGGACTTTGTATATGGATGGACATAAACAAAGCTTATTCTTAAGTAGCAATGATAGTAATATTTTTCAAGATTTATCATTTCTGCGACTATTTTGTTTAGTATACGCTAAAAAAAATAGTATTATTCAGAGATCTGTAAATTCTGTTGGTGGGATTGGAGGATACGAAATTATTGAGACTGATAAAGCAATTAATTTAAGTGAAAAAACAGCTAAAGAAGCAGAAGATCTGTTAAGAGCAAAATCACCTGTTGGTGGCAAATTTACTATTATTACTGACCCTAAATTAACGGGAACCATGATACATGAAGCATTTGGGCATGCTTGTGAAGCAGATCATATATTGAATCATGAAAGCGTATTAGAAGGGAAGATTGGGGAAAGCGTTGCCTCGGAAAATGTTAATATTATAGATAATCCAACTATAGGCCAAGGGAAGAAATTTAATTTGCCTTATGAGTTATTTGGGTGTTATTTTGTAGATGATGAAGGAATTCTTTCACAGAAAACAACCATTATTGAAAATGGGATACTAAAAAATTATTTACATAATTTAGAAACATCTTCAAGAATGAAAACTTTACCAAATGGTCATGGCAGGGCATCAGCAAGTTCAGAAAGACCTCAGGTACGCATGGGATTCACATATTTAGAACCAGAAGATTGGAATATTGAAGAAATTATTGAAGATACGAAGAATGGCATTCTTTGCGAAGATTTTCAATATGGGTATACAGATCCTACAACTGGTAATTTTCAATTTAAATGTAAATTTTCATATAAAATCATAAATGGAGAAAAGAAAGAAATTATGAGAGATGTTGCTCTTAGTGGTATGATCTTGGAGGTTCTAAATAAAATTTCAGCAATAGGAAATAAGAAGACTTTCAATTATTCGGATGGTGTATGCGGAAAAAATGGCCAGCGTGTTAGAGTATGCGATGGAGGCCCTTATATTCGAATAGAAAATGTAACCGTTGGTGGATTAAATTAAATGGATAATTCAGATATTTTTACTTTAGCAGATTATTGTTTAAAATTAGTAGAACAAAATAATTCGGAGATCGCGTGTGCAGAAGTTTTCTTTAGTAAAAATAAATATACTAGTTTTGAAATTGAAGAAAATTCAATAAAAAATAGTGAAATTGGAGAAGATAATGGAGTTTCAATTAGAGCAATTAATAAGAATGGTTCTCTTGGATTTGCTTATGCAAATAAATTTGAGAAAAAAACTGTTGAAAAACTCTGTAAAACTGCAGTTAAGATGATGAATGTTGGCACTCCTGATCCCGACTTCAAAAATATCCCTAACCCCTCTAAGAATTATCCCGGTGTTAAGGATTTATTTGATAAGAAATTAAAAAATCTCCAATTAGAAGATTGTATAGATTATGTAAATGATTTAATTAGAGTTTGTCAAGAGGACGAAATCGCAATTTCTCAATCTGGGAATTTTTTATCAAGCTATTCAAAAACATATATCTTTAATTCCAACGGATTACAAGCCTTTGGAATGGAGACAAGTTGTCTTGTATCTTCAAATATTATTGTTAAAGATAAAATAACTAAAGAAACTTCATCTGGTTATGAATGGCAGGGTGAAAGAATGTTAAATAAGCTAAATGCAACTAATGTAGCACAAGTGGCTCTAAAAGATGCCAAAAGAAACTTGAATAGAAAAAAAATAAAAAATATGGAGGTTCCTATAATTCTTACTCCAAAAGGTACAATAAATTTAATTTTAAGACCTATAGCTTTAGCTATTGATGCAGAAACTTATCAACATAAAAGGTGTTTTTTAGTTGGGAAAAGAGATGAAATTTTAGGTTCAGATTATTTAAATGTTGAAGATAACGGATTAATTGATGGTGCTTATGGTTCGTCAATATTTGATGGTGAGGGTGTTCCTTGTAAAAATAAAAAGATTTTCGAAAACGGTAAATTTTTGAAAACTGGATTATTACATAATAGCTATACTGCTAACAAAGAAGGTATTGAAAGCACAGGAAATGCTTCTCGAAACTCATATTATTCTGTTCCTTCTATAGGTACTAGTAATTTTGTTATGAAAAATGGAGATTTTACACTTAAAGAAATGCTAGAAGATGTAAAACTCGGAATCCTGTTAAATTATTCAGCAGATTCTCCTAATATTGCAACTGGTGATTTTTCTGGTTTAATACTCTATGGGAATTTAATTAAAAATGGAGAAATAAAGGAAGCCTTGAATGAAACCATGATTGGTATTAATCTTTTAGATTTATTTCAAAATATTGATGCTGTTTCAAAGGAATTTAGAGTTTATGGTTCATTCCAAGCTCCATATGTTAAAATAAAATCAGCAAACATTATTGGTGGCGCAACAAATTAATTAGTTATATTTAATCGCATCCAAGCATTATTAAAATACTCTTCAATGTTATTTTTTATTTGCCATAATTCAACTATAATAATCTGATTTTCTCCTAATTCTGAGAAGGATACGTTTAACAGCAAAGAAGTCCAATCTTCATTATGGCTCAATGTAAAGGTCCCTATTGTATAAACGAGAGTTCCATTTGATTGTTCTCTTGAGCTTAATAATGTTTGATTATTGCCCTGTTTGATCTTAACTTGAAATGAGAAGTCACGATTCAAATAATTTCCAACATAAGCATAAAAAAAAATAGTCTCGTTAAGAGTTGCACTTGTTGGATAATTTTCTGCTTTTTCTTCCTCATTTAAAATCCCAAACGAAACATATCCGGGTTCTGGATTTAAAACATAATAGATGATAAATCCTGAAACAATTAGGATTCCAATAATTAAACTTATTTTAAGTAATAACCCAAATTGCCTATTACTTTCTTTAAGGTTATTTTCTTCCTTTTTTTTTGTTACTTCATTCATTATCTTTAAACCAAGCAATAGTTTTCTTTAATCCCTCCTCTAATGATGTTGTTGGCTCCCAGTTTAGTATTCTTTTCGCTTTTTCCAAAACTGGACACCGGTATCTTGGATCATCAATAGGTAACGGTTTAAAAACTATTTTTGAATTAGAGTGCGTTATATTTTTTATTAATTCTGCTATTTCTAATATTTTATATTCTTTGTCATTACCTAAATTAATGACTTCTCCAATTGCACCATCAAGATATACCATTTTAAGAAGGCCTTCAATCTCATCCACTACATAAGTAAAGGACCTAGTTTGAGATCCATCTCCAAATACAGTAATATCTTTATCATGTAAAGCTTGATGTATAAAGTTAGGAATGACTCTACCAAATTCGGGACCATATCTTATTCTAGGTCCTGAAGTATTGAAAATTCTTACAATTTTGGTTCTCATTTTATGTTGAAGTTCATATGCTTTTATGAAAGCTTCCCCTGCTCTTTTTGATTCATCGTAACAACTTCTGGGACCTACTGGGTATGCGCTCTTGTAGGAGATCTTAAACAAGAATTACGTGCCCTACATAAGTCTCAGGAGTAGGTATTGCTTCAGGTGGAGGATTTCCATAGACTTCAGATGTGCTTGTATAGAAGAATAATGCATTATGATGTTTTGCTATTCCTAAAGAGTTTAATGTTCCTATTGTATTACTCCTTAAAATTGAAATTGGATATTTCGCAAATTCAAATGGGGAAGCCCGAGAAGCCATATGCATAACAACATCGATTTTTTTGATATCACCTACACATATACCTAGGGGATGATAACTCATCCCAAAATATATTGGATAAGATATATCATGATTGATAAAGCGAAAGTTATCCTTATCCATTAAATTGAGTATATTTTTAGGCGAACCGGAACTTAGGTTATCTAGACATATACAATATGCTCCTTGTCTCACCAATATATCACAAACCCAGGAGCCTAAAAATCCCGCCCCTCCAGTTACCAAAACTGTTTTACCCTCAAAAGAAACTTTATCTTTCTCAAGCCGAGTTATTATTTCTTGAATGTCCTGATTAAAATTGTAGTTCATATTTAAAACCTTTCGTGAATATCAGTATACTTTTTCATATTTATTGTTTTAAATAAATTTTTCTTTAAAACAAATGTTATGTTGATAAATAGAAATTATAACAATAAATCTAGACTTTACAATTTTAAAAGCCAAGGAAAATAACAAATTTTTATAAGAGAGATATCTAAACTGTTTTTGTACCACAATATTGGCAAAATTTTAACTCTAATGGATATAATTTTTCACAATTATGGCATTTCTTTAAAGAATTTTTGAGTATTTCGCGCCCTAACATTTCAAAAGCGTTCTCTATATTTTCGCCCGTTTTAGCAGAAGTACTTAACAATTCTCCCTGAAATTTGTATTTTTCAAAAAAATTTAAAGCATCTTCTTTCTTTACCTTTCTTTTTAAATCAATTTTCGCCTCAAGCATTATTTTTGTTTTAGGAGAATTAGGAACAGATGAGATAACATTTATCCAATCATAAAGATCATTTAAAGATTCTTTATTAGTAATGTCATATAACAATAAAGCTCCTGAAGCACCAGATATATAGGAAGGAAATAATAAGCGGAATTTTTTTTCGCCCGCGAAATCCCATTTTAACTGATTTATTGAAAAAATAAATCATATATTAAGGAGGATTTCGGTCCCATCCACAACAAGTTTTTTAGTTTCAAAATCGACTCCAATCGTAGATAGAGTAGATTTTTCAAACTTACCAGTGGCAAAGCGGCGAAGCAAGCTGGTCTTACCTGCATTTTTCGCTCCAGCAACAACTACTTTAAATTTTATCATTTTTTCTCTCGATAAGATATTATTTTAAAATTTGTAACTTTATACTGCTATTATTAATTATTGTTGAAAACATTAAAAGTCTTTTTTATTGTTTTAAACTATTAAGAACTCTATTTTAATATGAACTTAGTAAGTATTTTTATACTTATATCTACCAATCTTGTAAATATTAGAAGCAATTTGTTTTCCAACACTCTCGATTTTAGTTAAATCTGGAATATCTGCTTGGAAAACATTTTGTAGGGTTTTCAATTCTTTCAGTAGATTTTTAGCTCGATGTGTATTAACACCCGGGATTCCTGCAATTATGTATTCTAACAAACGAGAATATTCAATTGGAGCTTTATCAAACCTTAACTTTAACGATGATTTGGAAGCTGATTGTTCTTTTTTTGCTAATTGATATAAAAATTGCGCAGTTTCTGTTGGATTTTTTGTTTTGTAAAGAGAAATTCCCAAGTTAAGAATTATCGAAGTTATTGCTCCGTAAAGAGCATTTTCACTAATATTTGAATCCAAAAACAGATCTCCTTCTAAAATTAAAATTGGTCGTATAAATTTTTCTCTAAGTTCACTTAATTCAGAAAATAACCTTCCATCGATAATTGAATCATTAAAATCTTTTGCAGATTTTCGTTCAATTCCTACTCTTTCTGAAATGATATAATCTCCTACAGGTAATTGTTCTAGTTTAAGACTAAGTCCCATTAAAGAAAGAGTTCTAACAACTGAAGATGCTGTCTCTCGACTATCACACAAAATTTCAAAATTCTCAGAACCTTCAATTCTCTTAATTAACTTTTGTTCTATATTATTTCCTTCAATTGATTCAGGAATATCATCTTTCTTAGGCGATATAAAATTTAATAGGTCTGACTGTCCTAATTTGGATTGAGTTTCGGAATTTTTTATTATTTCTAAACTTGTTTTCATTTTTTTCTCTTTTCCTTTTTCTGCCCAATAGTATCCTTCATCGCGTGTGTTCTCTGCCATTAAAAGAAACACTTTCCCTTCCTTTTTTCTTCCTGTACGCCCTCGACGCTGAATAGAGCGAATAGCACTAGGAATAATGTCATAAAACACAACCAAATCACATTCTTCTATATCCAATCCTTCTTCTGCCACACTTGTTCCTATTAAGGTGTTATAAATTCCTGCCTTAAAGTCTATAAGTAGTTTTATCTGCTCTTTCTGCGTTAGACCTCTATCAGATCCTCTTGTTGCTTGCCCAACAAACTTATGAACTTTAACTACTTCATGGTCTTCAAAAAATCTAACTATGTTATTAACAGAATCTCTAAAATGACAAAATACTAGTATCCGTGAATGTGGGTTCTGGTTTATTTGCTCAGTTAAAATTTCATTTAATTTCTCTACTTTTGGATGAATAACTCCTTTAGAACACAATTCCAATGTTAGTTTTTGCACTTGTTGAATATTTTTATTACGATATAATTCTTTCAGAGATTTGTTTGCAGTATTTTTTTTAATTTTTGTATCGTTCTTTTTAAAATAATCATTTAGAGCATTGATTCCTTGAGTTTCTACTAGCTCAATCATATGAGATAATCGAATAGCATTAGCTGTCAATTTTTTTGCATAGAACATCTGGTATTTTTCATCCTGTTCTCTTGTATTTGAAATCTTAATGTTGATTTTATGGTCTATTTCTAGTATATCTTTTCTTGTGACTTTCCTTAAATCAGAAGAATTAAGAAAATCGTTCTCTTTAAGGAATTTATAAGATTCCTTTAATATTTCTTCTAAAATTTTCTTTATTTCTAAAAATTCACTCGGAAGTTGAATTTTTATCCATTCATTATCAACCTTATGGATATAAGGTGTAACGTCTGAATCTTTTTCTGTTCTGATTTCAATATGATCAATAAATAAATTATGCTTAATTTCATTAATTTTTCCGACTGTAGAACCCGGACTAGCAGTAAGACCTAAAGTTTGTGCGTTTTTTGAGAGATCTCTATACTTTTCTGCAATAAAACAATAAGCATAATCACCTACGGCTCTGTGACATTCATCAAAAATTAGTAATGAAACATCCTTAACAGAATACAACTCTGAGATTAAATCATTCTGGAGTACTTGCGGTGTCATGAAAGCTACTTTTACCGTTTCCCAAATCTCCTTTCTCTTTGCAGGAGCAATTGCCCCTGTAAGAGATTTTAACGATTCTGGAGGGAGATTAGTTAAATTTAAAAATGAATTGTGATGCTGCTCAACTAAAGGTTTAGTTGGCGCTAAAAAAATTACTTTCGTTCCTGGTAATTCTGTTAGTCGGTGTACAGCAAGCATCAAGGCTATAACAGTTTTTCCTAAACCAGTAGGGATAACCACTAAACAATTATTATTTAAACAATTTACGAAAATATTTTCTTGATATTCTCGTCTAACAATTAAATTTTGCTTAATTAAAGGATGAACAATAAATTTATCTTTTTTTGATATCAAAATCACCAGTTAAGATTCTTATATTTTTGATTTATTGATAATATAAATTTAAATGAAATATTTAAACTCACAGACCATATTAGATCATTAAAAAATACTTAAATTCTTAAATCGATTTACTAATAATTTAATAATTAAGATTTAAATGAAGAATTAAGTAATATTTATTTCATATTACATATTTTTCTTAAATATAAATCCGCGCGAGTGGTTTAGTGGCTATAACGACACGCTCACACTTAAAAAAGCTAGGAGCAAACCGTGTAGATCGGGGGTTCAAATCCCCTCTCGCGCATTAACTTATTATACATGAAAAACCGAAAAAGTTATATGATATTATACACTTTTGAATCTAACTACTTATTTTTTGGTTTGAATAACCATGTCTAGCTTCTTAGAATCTCGAGAATTACGTAAAGAATATAAAAAGGTTAGACGTATTATAAAGATTGGAGCTATTTTTTTAACTAGGTATGAAAAAGCGCGTATTGTCGGTGCAAGGGCCTTACAGCTTTCATTTGGCGCACCTATATTAATCGCGAAGCCTACAGACGTGATAGACCCTATTAAACTTGCAGTTTTGGAGTTAAATGCAAAAATCTTACCGTTAACCATCAGACGTGCGAATCCGAATGGTGAATATCAAGATATACCGATAAATAACCTAATTATAAAAAAGAAATAAGTAGTCTAAATCATTAAATTTTTATTGATTTGAGTAAATTCAAGCTGTCTCCCAAAAATCAGTATAGTTTTTAACCCTTAACTTGGTAAATCACAAAAAATTAGTTCAAAAATAACCAAATTTTGAAAAAGAATTAAAGTAAAATCTTAAAATTTATTGAACCCGATATTTTCCCCTTTCAGTAAGAATATAAACGTTCTTGTCTCCGACTATTTCTAGTCGTATATAACCCTTCGATATTAAATTATCTAAAATTCTTTCAAAATCTGCTTTTTTGAAACCAGGAATTCCTAAGGGTATCCTTGACTGGTTTGCAATAATAGCGATTCGTTCTAAAAACAATCTTTTGCCCATGAAAGTTTCGAGGATTGTAATCTCATCATTTGAAAGGGTTTCAAATTGATCATGCTCTAAATATTGTCCCTTTAGAGCTTTAGCGAGATCCATTGTCTCTGGACTTATCTCTTGTTTCTTCACTTCAACATGTTTTAATTCAACTAAATCTTTTGCAACTGGTTGTTTTTTACTCTCAGTTATTTTTTCTATATGTGTTCTTACCTTTTCTTTTTCTTCCTCATCATTTTTAATGGATTGATCATTTTCATTTTCCATAATAATACCATAAGGAATTTAATTATAAATATTTATATTTAAGTTTATGAATAAGGTCATTGAGTTACAAAATGGAGAAAAAATCATTATACGACATCTAAAAAAATCAGATGTTGAGGGAGTATGGAAAAATTTTAATGACGTAATTCACGAAGGCGCTTATTTACCTATATTATTTCCCGTGAGGTCGCAATTAGAGAAGGATTCATGGTATTGTAGCATTAAGAAAGAGAATCAAATCTGTATTGTAGCAGAAAATCCAAATTTTAGACCCCCCTATGATATTATCGGACAGTGTGAGATTCTAGATTCTGAGTGGGATGCAGCTATACATGTTGGGATTTTAGGTATTATACTAAAAAAGAAATATCGCGATTTAGGTATTGGAAGGCAATTAATTGATTCCGCAATTCGAGAATCTAAAAAGTTAAATAATAAAGAAAAAATCATATTAAGCTGTTTTTCTTCAAATGAAAGAGCATTATATCTCTATAAAAGTATAGGGTTTAAAGTAGTGGGTGCAAGAAAAAAGCAGTTTTACATGGATTCAAAATATTATGATGAGGTTCTTATGGAACTCTTTACAGAAGAATATATAGATAAAAATCCATTAAAAGATGACTAATAAAAGCCAAAAAAATAAGCGAATTTTACTAACTTATTGTTTAGAGCTAATTATTTCTTTCACTCGCCCAATTTTACCGCTCCTCAGTCGAACCTTAATCCCATAATGGTGATTAGGAGAGTTTGTAAGCACATCTTTGACTATACCCTCGGTTAACTTACCAGATCGCTGGTCTTTCTTTAATACGATTAAAACTCGCAGGCCTGATTTGACGTCTACTCGCTTTGTTCCCTTCAATTTAATTACTCAAACAATTTGTGGATCGTGTTTAATGCGATAATTTTCCCTTCATTTTATCTTTTGCCTTTATCTCCTCATTATTGATAATTATTCAAGGCCATAATACCTTCGGAAAGTATATAAAATTAAAAAAGAAACGGAATTTCAAGAATTACTCATAACGATAAGAAGTTAATGAAAACCATTTTAGAATTTTTCAACTTAGAAAGTTCATAAACACACGATAAAAAAAGAAAAATAAAAAATTTATAATATTTATTCCTGTTTGATTTCTGGTAAAATTCTTGACGCCTTAGAAGCAACGGTGGATAACCTGTGGTCCCATCTCTTTATATTCGCGACGAGTGACCCACATACGATGGAATGTTTTTAATGAACTCAAAATTGAACCCCCAATCCATACGGAATACATACGCTCTGGTGGGGCAATTATTTTTACGTCAACGCTCTCTGGGATTTGCTCTTTTATTTCCTTGGTTAGTCTCTCCTTTATACCGGGAAACATTGTAGAACCGCCCGATAGGACTATATTACTGTATAAGTCCCTTCGAAGGTCAACATCACATTCTGAGATAGCACCTACGATTACATCGTCTAAAGGCTCTAACTCTTTACCAATTACAGATGGATTGAAGAAACATTCAGGAGCTAAGAAGCGCTCTACGCCTACATTGATGGTTTCACCATCAGGTAACATGTAAGACTTCTCCATACCAGCTACTTTCTTGGAAAGCATCATTTCTTTCTCAGGATCAATAGCTACGTAGCAGAGTTTCTCTTTAATGTCTCTGACAATTTCCTTTTCTGCTGAAGTGGTAAAGGAATAACCTTTTTGTCTGAGTAATCTTTGTAGGTAGGTCGTAATATCTCGACCAGCAAGATCAATTCTCTGGATAGCGTGGGATAAGGCAAAACCTTCGAAAATTGGGACTACGTGAGATACACCGTCACCAATATCTATAACACATCCGGTAGTACGCCCAGAAGCATATAAAGATAATACTGCTTGCATTGCGACGTATAGAGCTGGAGTGTTAAAGGTTTCAAACATTATTTCAGCCATTTTTTCACGATTAGGTCGCGGATTCAAAGGAGCTTCTGTCAAGAGAACAGGATGTTCAGATGGATCGATTCTAAGATCTGTATAAAACGTATAATGCCAGATCTTTTCCATAGCGGTCCAATCTTCAATGATACCATGCTCTACTGGGAACATTAACTTCAAGACACCTTTGAGTTGCATTGCTTCTTCTCCGATATAATACTCTCTTGTATAATGTTCTACGTCAGTCATAATACTCTCATATTTAGGATACCCAATTAAGGTTGGGAATACTGAACGAGGTTGATCTTCACCGGCAAATCCATTCTTGGAGATACCGGTACCATTGTCTACTACTAATGCTTTTGCACTTAAAAAAGATTCTTCTTCAGCCATGTTTAATTTCAGCTTTGTTTTTTTTTAATAATTAAAAATTTTTTTACTTAAATGATATATTACGTGTATTATAATAATTGCAGAACATGTATATAAACTTGAGTTAAAATGAATTCCAGATTTCTGGAACTCATTCGAAGAAAAAATTTCTAACAAAAGAATATATATATCAGCATTTTCATACTATGATTAATACAATTCGGAACGTTGAAAATTCATCAACTTCTAAAATCATGGAATTTATATTATAAAAAAAATAGAACTCAAACCCATATAGTAAAGCGTGAGTGGTATGAAATTAGATCGAGCTATCAAAGTGTTGGAAATTTTGAAGTATATTCATGTAAATTCGCCATGTATTGCACCTGAAATTCGCGATTATTTAGGAATTGTTCATGAAAGCATTCCATCCAAAGAGGAGAAAAATCTCTATAATGTCCTAAGCGAATTACATTGGGGAGGATACATCGAGAAAATACCGATTAAGAGAAAAGGACCAGGTGGACCTAAGTTTAAACTCAGAATTTCGAATGATGGATCAAATATGTTGGCGCGCATTCGAGATTATGACCTTCTAACTAAAGGTAAAAGTTTTTCTGAACTTGATAAAAAGATACAGTTATTATCATTAGAACGCATGCTAAGGCTTTTCGGTTCGGATATTTATAATGTCATAGAATCAGCTCTGGAAACGATCATCGAGGACCTGTTCAAAATACATGTTGAAAATGTTGACTATAAAATACAGATGGAGGTTGTAGATATTATTAATGGAGCGGTAAAAAGCATTCAAGAAAAGACGTCCGAGATCGCCACAATTTTTTCGAGTAAAAAACAGTAAATCTTCGATAAAAGTGTTAATAAAAGGAAAAAACAATGAACTATGAAGAATATTTACGTTTTCTCTCTCAAATTCTAAGTTAAATTTGTCAGACAATTGATATATTTATAAGAAGATTATGTTTGCTTGAAAAATACAATAAAAAAAGAAAAATAAAAAACTTATTCCTGTTTGATTTTTGGTAAAATTATTGACGGTTTAGAAACACCGGTGGATAACTTGTGGTCCCATCTCCTTATATTCTCGCCTGGTAACCCACATTCTATGGAATGTTTTTAGTGAACTCAAAATTGAACCACCAATCCATACGGAATACATACGTTCAGGTGGGGCAATTATCTTTACATCTACGCTTTCTGGGATTTGTTCTTTTATTTCCTTGGTTAATCTTTCCTTAATTCCTGGAAACATGGTGCTACCACCCGATAGAACGATGTTGCTATAAAGATCTCTTCGCAAATCAACATCGCATTCTGAGATAGCACCTACAATTACATCATCTAAAGGCTCTAATTCTTTTCCGATAACAGATGGATTGAAGAAGCATTCAGGCGCTAGAAATCGCTCTACACCGACATTGATTGTTTCTCCATCAGGTAGCATATAGCTTTTCTCCATTCCAGCAACTTTCTTGCTTAACATCATTTCCTTCTCAGGATCAATTGCAACATAGCAAAGTTTCTCTTTAATATCTCTTACAATTTCTTTTTCTGCTGATGTTGTGAAAGAATATCCTTTTTGCCTAAGAAGCCTCTGTAAATAGGTTGTAATATCTCGACCCGCGAGATCAATTCTCTGAATGGCGTGACTTAAGGCGAATCCCTCAAAAATTGGTACAACGTGGGAAACTCCATCACCAATATCGATAACACATCCAGTTGTACGACCAGAAGCATAGAGACTTAAAACTGCTTGCATTGCTACATAAAGAGCGGGTGTATTGAACGTCTCAAACATAATCTCTGCCATTTTCTCTCGATTAGGACGAGGGTTTAATGGTGCTTCTGTTAAGAGTACGGGATGTTCGCTTGGATCGATACGTAAGTCTGTATAAAATGTATAATGCCAGATTTTTTCCATAGCAGTCCAGTCTTCAATGATACCATGTTCAACAGGGAACATTAACTTTAAGACGCCTTTTAATTGCATAGCTTCCTCACCAATGTAGTATTCCCGAGTATAATGTTCGACATCAGTCATGATGCTCTCATATTTAGGATAACCAATTAGTGTTGGGAAGACAGACCTCGGTTGATCTTCACCGGCAAACCCATTTTTGGAGATACCAGTACCATTATCAACAACCAAGGCTTTTGCACTTAAAAAGCTTTCTTCCTCTGCCATTTTTATAATTCAGCTCTTAATTTTTAAATTTTTTTTAATTTGATTAATTTATTAAATTATTTTGTTTTTGCTAATTTTTTTAAAGATTTTTCGATTTTTTTCTTATCATTTATCTTTAAATTGATAAATTGGAAGATTAAAATTAAACTAATAATAAAGTTTATGTTTATAAATTTTTTGAAATACCACACACAAAACAAATTGTCTTGATAAATGTATGTAAAATTATTTTTATTTATATGTAAAAAGGGATTAATTTTTTAATCTTTTAGGATACAAACTTTTAAATTGATATTATTTGATTTGTTTTGGCATCAAAAAATGTTAAAAAAATTCAAGTATTGTTATCTTAAAGAATTCCCTTGATATAATATTGATATAAAACTTTTCTTATCTTTCTCTATTATTTTTCCTCGGTTCAGTCAATTAAATATCATATAGAGTTGAATCAATAACTTTTTTCTTAGTAGTTTTTCTAATTCCTCTCTATAATTAATAATAAATTTTATAACTTACAATTTGATAATTAAATTTAGTGGATAATCCAATTGATTAACAATTACAAATATTAGAGAGGGATTATATTAAAAATATCTTAAAATTAAGGAGAATGGATAAAATATATGCCAGAAAGTGCTTCAATATTATATGATTTAAATAAAGTCTTTATTCCCTGTAGAACAGTGTTAGAAATGGAGGCATTAACCTCGTTATTTCTTGAAAATTATAATTATGATGAAATCAAAGAGTTGGCTAACACTGAACTATTAAGCTATAAGTTTTTTGAAAAATTTCGAGTAGTAGACTGTCAACCACTTGAGAGAATAATTGAATATTTTATTGACGTTATTGTAAGAAAAATAAAACCTATAGTAATGTATGCAAGAGACCACCATGATAGGTTTAGAATGGGAAATGTTGGAGCATATACAAAAACACGGTTATGTTTATATTTCGCTTTGCATAGATTAAAATTGAAATTTCTATTTATTAAGAAATTTATGGATCAATTTAAAGAAAATAATTACGAACTTAATATCCCTGAAGAACAAGAGAATCTAGGGGCACACACATTTCTATCTACTTTTTATAAAAGCTATTATGGTAAAAATAAAATGAATCTTAAATTGACACTTTCTTCAAAGAGAATTTCAGAGAGAGTAAAAAAACTAATAGACACTTCGAATACAATTACTAATGAAGATATAATTAATGCTATTACTTTTAAAAAATTTTTAGATGATAAAAACAGAATTAAGTTTATTATGAAGGAGATAAAAGCGTCTCTATTTGTCTGTAAAGTTATGTTTGGAAAAATGGATGTGTTTAATCCATTTACTATCGGAAGAGAAATTATGATTGATGCGGAAGAGATAATGATAAGCCAAGATTTTATTCCAGAGTTAATTCCAGCAATATCACATTGTTATGCTGACAAAACCATGAATCGACTTGATGATTGCTTTCGAGCTTATGAATTTATGATGAATAGGGTTTTAGAGGGGATAAATTTTGCTATTGGAACAGCTTCGGGGGGGCAAATTAATCTCGATTTAGATGGAACTATTTATGATACGGGAAATGTCTTTAATATATGATTCTTCTACTTTTATTATTCTACATTATTACAATATGTGTTATTTTTCTTTTTTGAAGAATTCACACTGATTTTTCAAACTATATTTAGGATTACAAAATTATGAAAAAACCTGATATAAAACAATAAATATTTTTATCCGTATTCAAGGATAATTAAAATTTAAAGAAATTCAATACTCATCTGGCAACTTCTTTAGTTCGGCAAGTGAGAAGACGGGACCATCAGTACATATGAATTTATTTCCTATGTTGCACCGACCGCATTTTCCTATGCCACACGCCATTCTAGCTTCTAGAGAATTCAAAAGTTGCTCATCTTTCCAACCTAATTTTACTAATTCCGCCACTGCGGTTCTAATCATTATAGGAGGACCACAGATTACTGCAATAGCATTTTCTGGAGAAGGCGCAACTTCCTTGACTATCGCCGCAACAAATCCTACTTTTCGAGTCCAATTCTCTTCCGGTCTATCAATAGTTAATACCACATTAACATCATCTCGTTTTTCCCATTCTTCCAACAGTTGTGTGTATAAAACTTCTCCGGAATCTCTATTTCCATAAATTATAGTTAGTTTTCTATAATCTTTTCTATATTTCTCATCCAAGGCATATAGCATCAGTGATCTTAAAGTGGAAAATGCAAATCCTCCTCCAATAACAACTATATTTTTTCCTTTCATTTCCTTCATAGGCCAACCATTTCCAAAAGGACCTCTTATACCGACTGTATCTCCTACTAGAGTATCATGAAATGCTGATGTTACTTCTCCCATTTTTTTAATCGTGAATTTAATAGTCCCTTCTTCTGTCGGTGATGAAGCTATCCCTATAGGACATTCTCCTTTTCCAATTAAACTTATTTCAGCAAATTGCCCTGGAATATAATCAAAACGTTTATAATCTTCTTCCTTTTTAAATTCTAATTCAATGGTTTTAATATCATTTGCTTTATTTTCTGTTTCAATTGATTTTATTGTTGTTAAATTTGGAATATATGGGTTAGGCACTTACTTTCTCCTCCTCCTTCTTCTTCTGTTCTATTTTATTTATTTTTGTTATTATTGATCTTAGATCATTATTGACAGGGCAGAGAGCCACACATCTTCCACAACCAACACATCCAATTAAATTATAATTTTTTGGGTAATAACTGAATTTATGCAGTATTCTATTCCTACATCTCTCAATAACACTATTGCGTGGGTTATGACCGCTTGTTTCTTTAGTGTATAAGCAGTATTGGCATGTATCCCATATTCTTATCCTTCTTCCCCGATTTCCATATGGTTCATTTTCATCAATAACATCAAAACAAGTACAAGTTGGACATAAGAATGTACATGTTCCACAACTTAAGCAAATATCACTAATTTCTGCCCAAATAGGATGTTTAAAATTAGGATCCAAGGTTACAGCGACATTTGAAAAATCTAATTTTGTGCTCATGAGATCTTCTGCTTGTTGAGATAGTTTCTGTGCTTTTTGCACATCGGCATCATCGGCATCAGAGAGCCAAGATAATTTTTGGATAAGTTCTTTTCCTTTATCACTTACACCTTCTACTAAAAATTTATCATCAAGATCTACCATAAATATATCAAAATCATCCTTTTGAAATGGATGTCCCTTGAGAGAGGTGCAAAAACAAGTACTTTTAGGAGTATTACAGCCAATACCTATAATAGTAGTATTTTCCTTCTTCTTTAAAAACAACTCATCTTGAAATTCTCCAAATGCGAAAAAATTGTCTAGTAAAACAAAACTATGAGCATCACATGACCTTATTCCAAAAATTAAAATTTTATCATCTAGATCTTCTCTTTCAATGATTTCAGTTACATTACGACCATCTGTTTTATACTCAAAAAGAATTTCTTTTTTTGGGAATAAGACATCTTTAGGGGGAACTTTGGAATTTAAGAAATCTAATATTATCTCATCTGAATTTGAAATCTTCTTAAAACTAATATTTCCACTTTCTTTTACTGGGGCAAAAAAATGATATTCTCCTGAGAGATCACTGTATAGTTTCCCAACTTGATTTTTTTCTAATATTTTTAGTTCCATTTTTCTAACCTCTTTTTAATCTTCTTCTAACATGAATTCTTGTTTATCATCCATACTGAACGACATCATAGGGGGCAATATTTCGGTGTCCAAACCAGAAGTGAAATCAAATCTCTCCTTAACGATTTTCTCTAACTTCCTTGTTATCATATTCAGGTCAATACCCATTGGACACACACTACTACAAGCTCCACATGCTACACAACGTCCAGCTAAGTGAAATGCTCTCACCAAATGAAAAGAAATAATATCTGATAAATCCGTAGTCTTTCCAAACCATACAGGCTTATTTTGATCAACAAAACAAAGATGACAATAACACATTGGACAAGCTTCTCTACAAGCATAACATTTTGTACAACTACCTAAAATATCAACTATATATTTCCATTTTTCTTCTGGGGATTTTGCTTCAAATTCAGAGAGATCGGTAAAATCATCTTCAACCGCACTTATATCTTGACATTCTCCTATGCAAGCTTCATGAGCACTTGGTGGAGCTTTGACTTTACAGTATCTACACAATTCATTAATATAATCCTCAAAGGGGAAGCTTTCCTCAAAATTATTCCCTTTTACAACAATATTATTATCCGAAACTGAAACTTCTAATATTTCTTTCTCCCCTATTTCTTTTTTAAGCCTGTTCCTATTAATTATCCCATTACAAGGAATCCCGATTATTTTTATGTTCTCAAGATTGAGTTGTTTCTCAACTGCTAAATGAATTAGAGCCCTACCAACACATCCTTTAGATATAACTCCAATTTTTAAAGGTGTTCCTTCAGGTCCTTTTAACTGCGGTATTTGAGGTACTAAGTACTTTGCCAAATTTACATAACAAAAATTATTCCATATTAATTTATCAACATCTTCTTCATTACGTATCATAATAGGTGAAGAACTCAATGGAATTGTACTCCCCGTATAACCGATAATAACATCAACTTGTTTTTCAGCAAGTAACTTTTTTGCTATTTCTCTTATTTCTTTTTCAATTTCTTGGTTTTCCGTCTCTAATCCCAAAATCGTCACCATTTTTTCTTAAATTTTTTATTTGGACCAATTTTTCTTACTATACTTGTGGCCTTTTTTATTAAATTCGCAAAACGTTCACCTTCAGCAGCAGAAGCCCACATAAAATTAACTCTCCCTGGTTCGATACCAAAAAAATCTAGTAAATCGTTTAAAATAGCAAAACGTCTTCTTGCTACTAAATTACCAGAGATATAATGACAATCTCCTGGATGACATCCAGATATTAAAACCCCATCCCAACCATCAATTAAGCTTTTAATAATAAAGTAAGGATTTACTCTACCCGAACATGGGACTCTTACTATTCTGATTGATGGGGGATATTGAATTCTACTTACACCTGCTAAATCTGCCCCAGCATAAGAACACCAATTGCATAAAAATGCAATTATTTTTGGTTGCCACTCTTCATTTCTATTTTTATCTTGCATATTTTCGGTGACTGTTTCATTCATTTTTTTACAACCTCCCGGTTATCATTGCATATATTTGTTCACCCGAGAAACCTAGAATATCAATTGCCGAACAACGACAATTTCCTGAGCATGCACCGCATCCCTTACATAACGCTTGGTTAATGGCCGCTACTGTTCCGAATCTTCTATCTTCAATCATTTCAATAGCATTGTAACTACAAATAGGCACACATAATGAACACCCAGTACACCTAGCCATATCAATTCGAGCTGTTTTTCCTTCAACCTCAACCTCATCCTTCGAGAGGATTGTGCAAGCCCTTGAAACTGCAGCATTAGCTTGTGAAATTGAATCCTCAATTGTTTTTGGACAATGTGCTGTTCCCGCAACGAATATTCCTTCTGTTGCGAAATCAACGGGACGTAGTTTTACATGAGCTTCTAAATAAAAATTATCCTCATTTAAGGGAACTTTTAACTTTTTTGCAAGTTCTTCATTGTCCTCATGGGATGCTACAATGCCAACACTCAATACTACTAAGTCTGCAGGGATAGATAAATCACCTGATTTTGGTGTTTTGACTTTCACTTTTAATGAAGATCCATCCTTAATAACTTCAGGAGGTTTTTCATCATCATATCGTAAGAAAATTACTCCCTCTTCCCTTGCCTTTCTATAATATTTCTCTTTAAAACCATACGTTCTAATATCTCTAAATAATATCATAACTTCGCTTGATTGGTTCAATTTTTTGATTAATAGAGCATTTTTAATGGCTTCCGCACAACACATTTTGCTACAATAAGGGTGCTCATCATTTCGCGACCCTACGCACTGAATCATTACAATCGATTTTTTATCTTTGATTTTTCCATTTGTATTTAAGATTTTTTCAAGTTCTGATTGCAAAATAATTTTATCATCTTCTCCGTAAAGATATTCTTTGGGTTGATATTCCTTTCCTCCAGTAGCCACAATGATAACTCCATGCTCTAAATCAATTCTTTCACTATTTGTTCCAAAAACTACAGCAGATTTAAAGTTACCTACATAACCGTCGACATGCTCAACTTCTGCATTGGTATAAACATGAATAAATTTATTCGAATTTATCTTTTCGATTAAATCTCTTAAATATTCCTGAACATTCCCCCCCTCAAGAGTATTATAGATGTGGTTAACAAAGCCTCCCAATTCTCCCTCCCTTTCTACTATATAAGTTTCAAATTCTTGATTTGCAAAATTGAGAGCAGCTGTCATACCACTTATACCTCCTCCTATAACTAATGCTTGTTTTTTTACGCTTAGCTTTATTCTTTCAATAGGTGTTATTTGTCTTGCCTTGTTTACAGCCATTCTCACAAGGTCTTTCGATTTTTGCGTAGCAGCTTGCCAGTCATTCATATGAACCCAACTACATTGATCTCTTATATTAGCCATCTGAAATAGGTATCTATTCAACCCTGCTTCTCTAATTGTCTCTTGAAATAGTGGCTCATGTGTTCTAGGAGTGCATGATGCTACAACAACACGGTTTAAATGATACTCCTTTATTTTTTCTTTTATAATCCCTTGAGTATCAGCAGAGCACGTATATAAATTATTATCTGTCATAACTACATTCGGTAGAGTGGATGCATATCTAGTCACTTCTGGGACATCTACATATCCAGCTATGTTTATTCCACAATGACAAATAAAAACACCAATACGTGGTGGTTGTCCAGAAACAAAAAGTTCTGGAGGTAAAGTTTTTTCTGTGATTAATGTACCTCTTTTTTCATATAAAAGTTGATTAACACAACCAGAAGCTGCGCTTGCTTGAGTAACCGTCTCAGGTATGTCTTTAGGTTGACAATACGCTCCACATGCAAATATCCCTGGCCTGGAAGTTTGTACAGGATTAAATAAATCTGTCTTTGCAAATTTATATTCATTTAATTCAATTCCGAATTTTTCTGCTAAAAATTCTGAGTCATTTGGTGGATTTAGCCCAACACTCAGAACCACCATATTATAATCTTCTTCAATAATTTTTCCATCTTCGGTTTCATACCGCAGCTTTAAATCCTGAGTTTCTGGAATCTCAATTATTGAAGAAATTCTGCTCCTAACATACCGGATCCCATATTGTTCTTGAGCCCTAATAATATATTTGTCGAAATCTTTCCCATATGCTCTGATATCCATGCTGAAAATCGTGGGCTTCACCTGGTGTTGGTGTTCATGAGCAATCACAGCTTCCTTTGCTGTATACATGCAGCAAACACTTGAACAATATTGTTGTCCTTCTCCTGTATAATCACGTGATCCTACACATTGAAGGAAAGCTACTTTTTCTGGAATATCCCCATCAGATGGTCTTAATACTCTTCCAGCAAAGGGACCTGATGCACTAAGAATGCGTTCAAATTCAATACTAGTAACTACATTTTTATATTTGCCATAACCATATCTGTTGGCTTCAGAAGGCACATACTCATCAAACCCAGGTGCTAAAACTATTGCTCCTACATGAACATCAACTTCTTCATCCTTTCGGTCATATTCCACTGCTTTTGCTTTACAAACTCCTGCGCATATTCCACAACCTATACAATATTCCTTATTGATTGCGTAAACAAGAGGAACGGCTTGAGGATATTTTACCGAAGTTGCTGCATATTTAGCAAATCCCTCATTGAAGATATCGATTGCCTCAACTGGACAATTACGTCCACAAATTCCGCATCCCGTACAAGTATCCGGATTGATAAAAAAAGACTTTTTTAATATCTTTACTGTGAAATTACCTGCTTCTCCAGAAACTTTTTGTATCTCACAATTAATACTCAATTCGATGTTTTGATGACGCCCTGTTTCAACCAACTTTGGGCTTATTATACACATAGCACAATCATTCGTGGGAAAAGTTTTGTCTAATTGAGCCATTACACCTCCAATACTGGTACTTGACTCGATTAAATAGACTTTAAAACCCGAATCTCCTAAATCTAGCGCAGCTTGGGCTCCTCCAATTCCTGCGCCTACAATCATTACAGCTCCAACTTTTTTCATTTTTTTATCCCCTCTACGTCTTCATAAATAGTGGCGTAATTCCAACAATTTTTTGAAAGTCGGCTTGACCTCGACTTTTTAAAGTTAACATGTGTTGTAATACAATACTTGGATCTATTTCTAATTCAATTGCTATATCTTTTACTGACTTAGAATCTTTTTCCAATGAAAGTAAAATTCTATGTCGATTATATTCATCGATAATTGCAGAATTAAAAATTTCA
>SDBT01002359.1_pt1 | contig 33406 bp, 30 predicted proteins | sample 2277101 | NCBI WGS metagenome assembly SDBT01 (sample SAMN10404973, study PRJNA504765) | marine sediment metagenome | isolation source: marine sediment core GS10_PC15, 103 cmbsf | place: Arctic Ocean: Southern Knipovich Ridge | collected 2010
TTAAAGGATCAAAAAAATTATCAAAAAGTTCACGTGCAAAAGTTTCTATTTATTTAGATAATACTGATAAAATTTTTAAACTTTTAAATAATGAAGGACAAAATATTGATTTTAATTATGACACTATTTCTATTTCTCGCGAAGTTTATTCTGATGGTGTAAATAAGTATCTTTTAAATGGAACAGAAGTTAGATTAAAAGATATTAACCATTTATTGTCTTCAGTGAATGTTGGTTCTTCAGGACACCATATTATTTCTCAAGGTGAGGCAGATAGAATACTTAATGCAAATGGAAAAGAAAAACGAGAAATGATAGAGGATGCTCTTGGGCTTAAGATTTATCAATATAAAATAAAAGAAAGTGAAAGGAAACTTGAGCGTACGCAAAATAACATGAAAGAAATTACGCTTCTTCGTCGAGAGAATGCTCCACATTTAAATTTTTTAAAGAAACAAGTTGAAAAATTTGAAAAAACGAAAGAGACACAGAACAAACTTGTTTCTTTTTATCAAGAATATCTCAAGAAAGAAAGTGTATATTTAGAAAAGGAAAAAAATACTTTAGAAAAAGAAAAAAATAAAATTTCAACCCAACTTGTAGATATTTCTTTAAAAATTTCTGAAAATGAAAATGATGACAATATTAGGGGAAATAAAAAAATTAATGAGCTTAAAATAGTTGAACAGAAAATAAATGAAATTCGTAATATAAAAGGAGAAGTAAATAGGAAGTTGGGTAGAATTGAAGGAATGATTGAAGGAGAAGAGCATCATTTAGAAAAAGATACAGAATATATTATGTCTCCAGAAGAAGTTAAAGTATTTATAAAAGACATAAATAGTTCTATTGATGAAGCAATTTTAAAAAATAATATAGATGAAGTTCAGCCTATTTTAAAAAGAATTAAAGAAATTTTAAATAATTTTGATAAAATAAATAAAACAGAAAAGAATGAAAGTTCTTTTGAAATAAATAATTTAAAAAATACTCAAAATGAAATTTTGCAAGAAATTCAGGAATTAGACAAAAAAGAAGAAATAATTAAAACAGAAATAGAGCATTTGAAAGATGAGATAAATAAAGAAATGGAAGAATTACGTGATAAAGAAAGAGAAAAATTTTCTTTCAAAGTGAAACATCAAGAATTATCTTCATCTCTTAATTTAATTAACTTAAAAGAGCAAAACTTAACAAGAGAAATAGAGGCCTTTGAAAATGAAATAAAGGAAGGTAGTGTGCTTATAGGTTCAGATATTTTGTCTTATAAAGATTTTGAATTTAAGGGTGAAGTAGATAGAAATATACAAGAAAAACAAAGACGAAAGATTGAACGCCTAAAAATTAAAATTGAAGATGCGGGTTCTACAAACGGGGCAGAAATGAAAAAGGAATTTGACGAAGTTTTAGAAAGAGATAATTTCTTAGCTAAAGAAATAGAAGATTTAGAGAAAAGTATTATTCTAATTGAAAAATTAATAGTTGACTTAAAAGAAAAAATTGATTTTGAATTTAAAGAGGGGATAAGAAAAATTAATTTAGAATTTCAAAAATTTTTTTCACTCATGTTTGGCGGGGGAACAGGATCTCTTTCTATAATTGAAATAAAAAAAACCCGACGTCCTTCAGGATTGGAATCTAATGAATTAGATGAATATAAAGAAGAGACAGAAGATGATGAGAAAATAGTGTTTGAGCAAGGAATAGAAATAAATGTTTCCCTTCCACATAAAAAAGTAAAAGAACTTCATGCTCTTTCTGGTGGCGAGCGCTCACTTACATCTATTGCTTTACTTTTTGCCATGTCTCAAGTAAATCCTCCACCATTCTTAGTGCTTGATGAAACAGATGCAGCTCTTGATGAAGCTAATTCAAGAAAATATGGAGATATGTTAGAAAAATTATCTAAACATTCACAACTTGTCATAGTTACTCATAATCGTGAGACTATGTCTCGTGCTGAAGTTTTATATGGTGTAACTATTGGTTCTGATGGTGATTCAAAACTCCTTTCTGTAAAATTTGACGAAGCAGTAGCTATTGCAAAATAAATTACACTAAAACATAGTCTACTGTTTTTTTCTCTAAGTCAGTATTTTTTACTTTTATTTTTACACGGTCACCCAATTTATAAACTTTCTTTCCCGAAGCTTGCGGTCGGGGCCCCGACCCCTTCGGGCGTCGGGGCTTTTTACCTTGCCCAATTAAAGCTAGATGTTTTTCATCAAATATATAAAAATCATCATTTATATCGCGTATTTTTATTAGGCCTTCACATTTTGTTTTTATTTCTTCTACATATATACCCCATTGTGTAATACCGCTAATTATACCTTCAAATTTTTGTCCCAAACGTGAAGACATATATTCTACTTGTTTATACTTAATTGAAGCTCTTTCTGCTTCACTGGCGTATTTCTCTTGTTCTGATGCTTTAATTGAAATTTCTTCATATAGATTAATTTTTTCTTTATTTATTTTTATACCTTTGAGATAGTCGGAAAGCATTCTATGCACTATTATATCTGGATATCTTCTAATTGGAGAAGTAAAATGAGTATAGTGCTTGAAAGCAAGTCCATAATGACCAATATTTTTTGTAGAATAAATCGCTTTTGCCATTGAGCGTATAACTGCACGACTGACTGCGTCTTTTTCATTCGTATTAGATAACTTTTCTAAAAGATTATTAATTTCACCTGTTGAAATAATTCCATCTTTAATACTTATTTTATAACCTAAGCTACGCAAAAAAAACGCCAAGTCTTCCATTCTTTCTTTATTTGGTAGGTCATGTATTCTATATATAAATCCCTCATTTTCTTTTTTAGTATCTATCGACATTATTTCTGCTACTTTCTTATTAGCAAGTAACATAAATTCTTCTATTAATTTATTTGAATCTCCGCGTTCTTTTTTTATTACTTTTATTGGGACTCCTGTATTATTTAATATAAATTTTACTTCTTCTTGGTCAAGTGATAGAGCTCCATCTTCAAATCGTTCTTTATTTAATTTTTTTGCTAAAGTATTTAAGATGGTGAGCTCTTTATGTAATGGCTCCTTTTTGTCTTTTATTATTTTTTCTGCTTCTTCATAACTTAATCTTTTTTTAGAATGTATTACAGTTTTTCCAAAATATTTACTTATTATTTTTGCTTTTTTATTCATAATAAAGACAGTAGACATTGCAAGTCTGTCTTTAAAGGGAACTAAGGAGCATAAATCATTTGAAAGTACTTCTGGAAGCATCGGTATTGTTCTATCTACTAAATATACTGAAGTCCCTCGCTTATATGCTTCTTGGTCTATAACATCTCCATCTTTTACATAATGAGAAACATCTGCAATGTGAATACCTATTTCATATTCATTTTCATTTATTTGCTTGAATGATATAGCATCATCAAAATCTTTTGCATCTGCTGGGTCAATAGTAAATGTTAAAGTTTTTCTAAAATCACGACGTCCTTTATAGTCAGATTTTTGTATTCCATGTTTTTTTATTTCTTTAGCTTTATCTTCTACTTTTTTTGGTAATTTTTCATCAAAACCTCTTTCTAGAGCAATTGCATACATTTCTGTATCATTATGTCCAGCTTCACCTAAAACTTTAGTTATTTTTCCAATTGGAGCTTTGTTACTATCTTTCCATGAGACTATTTGTCCAAAAACTTTTTGACCAATTTTAGCAGAATTTAATGCTTCTTTAGGTATTAAAATGTCCGTATACATTTTAGTATCATCTGGTTTCAAGAAAAACATATTACCTTCTTTTTCTAATATTCCAGTAAAGCCATTTTTAGCACGTGATATTATTTCTAAAACTTCTGCAGTTTGACGCTTACTTCCTTTTGGGTGAAGCATTATTTCTACTATATCCCCGTGAAGGGCAGTATTTAAATGCCTAAAATTAATTTCTGGGTCTTTTCCCATATTTTTATTTGGTACCACTATTCTTTTAGATTTTAGAGTCTTATCATCAAAAACAGCAACATAGCCAGTACCTCTTGAGGAAATAGATATAATACCTTCTTTTTTATTTGTAGATTTTTTCACTCTTTAAATATAACACAGAAAAAGAAGAACTCGTTTTATTTATTAATGAGTGAATTGCATTTTATATAATTTGTGTTAAACTCACTCTATGTTAAAAATCAGATTACAAAGAATAGGAAGGAAAAATGACCCATCTTTTCGAGCAGTTTTAACTGATTCAAAGAATAGCACTAAGAGTGGAAAATTTTTAGAAATACTTGGAACCTATAATCCAAAAATGGGTGAAGCTAAATTTCAAAATGATAGAATAAAACTTTTAGTTTCTCAAGGTGCACAGCTTTCTAATACAATGCATAATTTTTTAGTGCAACAAAAGGTTATAGAAGGTAAGAAAATAAATGTTTTACCAAAGAAAAAACCAACCCAGAAGAGAAAAGAGTTGAAAGAGTTGAAAGTGAAGAAATAATTCTATATAATGAGTGAAGGTGGTGACTGGTCGGAACACCCCGTAAATTAAAAAGTAAATAATTCTGTAATATGGAAAACGCTAACATCGAAGACGCTGATAAGGTTTTTTTAGAATACGTAGTGAAAGCTCTTGTCGATAATCCGAACGATGTAAAAATCGATCGTACTTTAGACGAAATGGGAGTGCTTATCTCTCTTACTGTAAATCCTGCCGATATGGGCAAGATTATAGGTAGAATGGGTAATACTGCAAAGGCTATCCGTACTCTTCTCCGAATCATCGGTATGAAGAATAATGCTCGAGTGAATTTAAAGATAAACGAGCCAGAAGGTAGTACAAGGCCTGAAGTAAAGCATGAGAGTCCTGCCGAAGAAGACGCATCTCTCAAAACAGTTGACCAAGCAATGGAAGACTTAAAAGGAATATAAATTAGGGACTAGTTTCTAGCAGAAAGCTCAGAGTAATCTGAGTTTTTTGTTTGTCCGCATACTTACTTTGTTATAGAGCTTTATTATTTATATGCTCTAGAAAAATCAAACTCTCCAGCGTTAGGTCATAAGGAGAATGCTCTTGGAGGGTTTATTTTTCTGTCGCATATATACGAATGGCAGAATTAATCCCGCTATTACTCGAACAACAAGGTTTGCTTTTTTTACCTAAAACCTATAATCTAAAACCTATAACCTAATTTTATGGTTTTTCATATAATTACAATTTTTCCTAAAATTTTTGATTCATATATAAATGAATCTATTTTGGGACGTGCTATAAAAAATAAAAAAATAAAAATTAAATTTTATAATCCGCGAGATTCTATAAAAGGAAATAAGTCTAATTATAAACCTATTGATGATAAACCTTATGGTGGAGGTCCTGGTATGGTGATGCGAGCTGAGCCGTTAATAAAAACAGTAGAAAAGATACTAAGTACAACAAAGGGTAAAAATCCCCGACGCCCGAAGGGGTCGGGGTCCCGATCGCAAGCGTCGGGAAAAAAAACTTTAGTAATAAATTTTATTCCAAGTGCAGAAAAATTTACAACCAATTCTGCAAAAAAAATATCAAAAAAATATACAGATATAATTTTATTTTGTGGAAGATATGAGGGCATAGATGCACGAATTGACAAAATATTTAAAACTAAAAAATTTTCAATAGGGGATTATGTATTAACCGGTGGTGAATTACCAGCAATGGTTTTAATTGATTGTATATCTCGTCAAATTCCTGGAGTTTTGGGTAAATATGAATCATTAGAAGAAGAAAGAGTTTCAAATAGTAAAGTTTACACCCGTCCAGAAGTTTTAAAACATAAAGGTAAAAATTACAAAGTTCCAAAAGTTTTACTTTCTGGGAATCATAAAAAAATTGAAGATTGGAAGAAAAAACATTAATTTCAATAGATATTTGACATTTTGTCCCAAATAGAGTAGGCTATTTAGGATTCATTGATTGAGTTTTGGATGCAATCTCCGTTTTATTAATAGAGCCTTTAATAGGTGTTAATTTAATATTATCCAAAAGTAAGTAAAGCTAAGAAAAATTCTATTTTTAGCTTTGTTTGTTTTAGGATTTTTGATAATAATGCAAAATAAAACAAGTCGTCCAAAAAGTCGTCCAAAAAAGTATTTCTCAAGGTATAAAAAACCCCTCGCTCCGTTTCCAAATTTAATTGAATCTCAACTTCAATCTTTTAAATGGTTAATTGAAACCGGTATTGGTGAAGTATTTAAAGAGTTTTCTCCAATTTCAGATTATTCAAGTAAGAAATTTCAACTTGAATTTACTTCTTTTTCTCTTTCTGACTCAAAATCTAATGAAAATGATTCAAAAATTAATAAGCTTTCATATCAAGGACAATTAAAGGCTCGAGTAAAATTAACTAATAAAATTTTAGGCACTGTTAAAGAACAGGAAATTTTTATGTCTGATGTTCCTTTAATGACCTCTCATGGAACATTTATAATTAATGGAGTAGAGCGTGTTATTGTGCCACAACTTGCACGGTCTTTCGGTGTTTTCTTTACTCAATCTGAAAGTAAGGGTAAAAGATATTTTGGGGCAAAAATTATTCCAGCTCGCGGAGTTTGGATTGAAATTGAGTCTGAGTCTGATGGTGGAATATATATTAGAATTGATAAAAAAAGAAAGTTTCCCGCAACTACACTTCTTCGTGCTATGGGTTATGAAAATAATGAAATGATTTTAAAAACTGTTTCTAAAAATAAAATAGCAGAAGAAACAATAAAAATTTCTTTAGAAAAAGATGGAGTTAAAACTCTAAGTGATTCATATATTGAAATATATAAACGCTTAAGAGACGGAGACATGGCAACACCTGAAAATGCTAAAGAATTTATTGATTCTTTATTTACTCCTGAAAGATATGACCTTTCACCAGTTGGAAGATTTAGATTTAATCAACGCTTTGATAAAGGAATGGATAAAGAAGAACTTCTTCGTAGAACTATATCAAAAGAAGATTTAATGACAGTAATAATGCATATTATTACTTTAAATAATAATCCAGAAGCAGAATCTGATGACATAGATCACTTAGGACAACGACGCGTAAGATTTGTTGGAGAACTACTTCAACAAAAAGTACGTACTGGTATGATGCAAATTAAGAGAAATATTCAAGACAGAATGTCTATTATTGATGTAGATACTGCTCTTCCAATTCATATTATAAATCAACGTCCACTTCAAGCACGTATTAAAGAATTTTTTACTACCAACCAACTTTCTCAATTTATGGCTCAAGAAAATGTACTTTATGAAATAGAGCATTTGCGTACACTTTCTGCATTAGGACCCGGAGGACTTACTCGTGAAAGAGCAGGACTTGAAGTTCGTGATGTACATCCTTCTCACTATGGAAGAGTTTGTCCTATTCATACTCCAGAAGGACCAAATATTGGTCTTATTTTACACTTATCTACTTATGCAAAAATTAATGAATTTGGAATTATTGAAACACCTTATATAAAAGTAAAAAATGGTAAATTAACCAATGAAATTGTGTATTTAAATGCTCTTGAAGAAGAAAAATACAATATTGCACATGCTGGTATTCCTTATAATAAAGATGGAAAAATAACTAAAGATAGAGTTGAAGCTAGAATAAAGACAGAACCAGGTACGGTGTCTCGTACTGAAGTGGATTTCATTGATGTAGCTACTAATCAAGCTTTTTCTATTGCAACTTCTATGATTCCTTTCTTGGAACACAATAATGCTAACCGTGCATTAATGGGAAGTAATATGCAGAAACAAGCTGTTCCTTGCGTATTGCCTGAAGCACCTTTTGTTGCAACTGGTATTGAAGAATTAGCGTCTCGTGATTCAGGTAGATTGGTTTTGGCAGAAGAAGATGGAGTTGTTTCTTATTTAGATTCACAGAAAATTGTAGTAAAGAGTAAAAAAGAAAAAACTTACGTTTTGGTAAATTTCTTAAGGAATAATAACTTTTCTGTTTTTCATCAACGTCCCTTAGTTAATTTAGGAGATAAGGTTAAAAAAGGTGATGTTTTAGCAGATACTTCCAGTACTGTAGATGGGCAAATTTCTATCGGACAAAATATTTTTATTGCTTTTCTTTCTTGGTCTGGGTCTACTTATGAAGATGCTATTATTATTTCTGAGCGTTTAGTAAAAAATAGTAAATTTACTTCTGTATATGTTGAAGAATTTGTCTGTATTGTACGCGATACTAAACTTGGACCTGAAATTACTACTCGTGATATACCAAATGTTGGAGAATTAAAATTAAAAGATTTAGATGAAGATGGTATAGTTCGTGTTGGTGCTGAGGTTCGTGAAAATGATATTTTAGTAGGTAAAATTACACCAAAGGGTGAAACTGAACTTACCCCAGAAGAGAGATTACTTCGTTCTATTTTTGCTGAAAAAGCACGCGATGTTAAAGATACTTCACTGCGTATGGAGCATGGCAAGCGTGGACGCATAATTGGTGTAAAAATTTTTTCTAGAGAATTAGGACATACACTTGAAGCTGGCATAATTAAGAAAACTATAATTGAAGTTGCTCAAATTAGAAATATTTCTGTAGGTGATAAGCTTTCTGGAAGACATGGAAATAAGGGGGTTATTTCTATGATTTTACCAGAAGAAGATATGCCATATGCAGAAGATGGTACACCTATTGATATTATTCTTTCACCATTGGGTGTTCCTTCTCGTATGAACTTAGGACAGATATTAGAAATACACTTAGGTATGGCTGCACACAAATTAGGCTATCAAGCAATTGTTCCACCATTTCTAGGAGCAAAGCATGATGAAATTAGTGAAGAATTAAAAGCCGCTGGGCTTCCAGAAAATGGCAAAATAAAACTTTTTGATGGACGTAATGGTGAGCCCCTTGAACAAGATGTAGCAGTGGGATATATGTATATGCTTAAGTTGCACCACATGGTAGAAGACAAGATTCATATGCGTTCTATTGGTCCTTATTCTCTTATTACTCAGCAACCTTTGGGAGGAAAAGCCCAAGGTGGAGGACAAAGATTTGGAGAAATGGAGGTCTGGGCACTTGAAGGATATGGTGCTGCTTATACTTTACGTGAAATGCTTACAATAAAATCAGATGATATTAGCGGTCGGTCAGCTACATTTGATTCTATTATTAAAAATGAACCTATTAGACCACCAAATGCTCCAGCATCATTTAACGTTTTGTTAAATTATTTACGAGGTTTGGCTCTTAATGTAGATTTGAAAAAATATAGCGATGAATCCCGTTAGAAGCCGTGGTCTCAATTTGACATACAAATAATAATATGAAAATAAATATAAGAAAAATTAACAACATAATCAAGCACAGTCACGGTTTACTGATCCCATTAGAAACCGCGGTCGCAGTTGATAGCGACCTGTTTCTAACGGGACTAACCGCGACCTGCTTCTAACGGGATGAAAATTATAAATACAACTGATTTCGATCACATCACATTAAAGCTTGCTTCTCCTACACAAATTAAGGAATGGTCTTTTGGTGAAGTTACCAAGCCAGAAACGATAAATTATCGTACTGGTAGGTCTGAACGAGGTGGTCTCTTTGATGAAAAAATCTTTGGTCCAGAAAAAGACTATGAGTGTTATTGTGGTAAATACAGACGTATTCGTTATAAAGATATAATTTGTGAAAAATGTGGTGTTGAAGTTACCCGTTCTATAGTTCGTAGAGAACGTATGGGTCATATTGAACTTTCAACTCCAGTGTCACATATTTGGTTTTTACGTGGAGTACCAAGTAGAATGAGTATTTTATTAAATATTTCCGTTTCTGATCTTGAAAAAGTTATTTATTTTGCTGGATATATTATTACAAAAGTTCATGAGGATGAAAAAAAGAACCTTCTTGAGGGCTTAGATAAAGAATATAAACTAAAATTAAAAAATTCAGCTGATGATGACATAAAGGATAAATTAAAAAGCTTACTTCTTATTACAAAGAAAGAAATTGGTGAAATTTATGAAGGAAAGGTTTTGAATGAAATTTCTTTTCATCATTATTCACTTAAATACGGTATTTGTTTTGAAGCAAATATTGGTGCTGAGGCTATTTATTCTATTTTTAAAAATCTTGATTTAAATAAGCTTAAAAAACATACCGAAACAATGCTAGAAAAAGCAAGTGCTGTTGAAAAGGAAAAATTACAAAAGAGACTTTCCCTAATACGAGCAATGACTTATGCTGATATTCGTCCAGAGTGGATGTTCCTTACTGTTATACCTGTCATTCCACCAGTACTTCGCCCAATGGTAGCACTTGATGGTGGTAGACATGCGACTTCTGACTTAAATGATTTGTATCGTAGGGTGATTAACAGAAATAATCGTTTGAAAAAATTAAAAGATATAAATGCACCGGATGTAATTCTTAGGAATGAGAAAAGAATTATTCAAGAATCAGTAGATGCACTTATTGATAACTCAATTGCAAAACAAAATGATTCTACTGCAATGAGTCAGTCTCAAAAAAGACCACTTAAATCTCTTTCTGATAATTTAAAATCAAAACAAGGTCTTTTTCGTCAGAACTTACTTGGAAAGCGTGTAGACTACTCTGGTCGTAGTGTTATTGTAGTTGGTCCACAACTTAAATTAAATCAATGTGGTTTACCAAAACACATGGCTCTTGAACTTTTTAGACCTTTCGTTATTTCAAAAATTTTACAAGCAGAATTAGCTTTTAATATTCGTGGTGCTAATAAGCTTATAGAGGAAAGAACAAGTGAAGTATGGGCAATACTCGAAGAGATAATTCAAGGCAAGTATGTGCTTTTAAATCGTGCACCTACTCTTCACCGTTTAGGTATTCAGGCATTTAATCCTATATTAATTGAAGGAAATGCTATTCAAGTACACCCACTTGTGTGTCAGGCCTTTAATGCTGACTTTGATGGAGACCAGATGGCTGTTTATGTTCCCTTGCTTGAAGAAGCCCAACAAGAGGCTAAAAATTTAATGGCATCAGATAAAAATCTTCTTAAGCCTCAAAATGGTGACCCTATTGTGCATCCTCGTATGGATATGGTGCTTGGTGCTTATTGGATGACTAAGGCTGTTGATGGTGAGAAGGGTGAGGGTAAACACTTCTCAAATCCAAATACAGCTATTACTGCTTATGAATATGGTGTTATATCATTACGTGCAAAAGTTAAAATTCTTGCTACTGAAACTCATAAATATAGAAAATTTGATAGTGGAATTTTTGAAACTTCTGTCGGACGACTTCTTTTTAATAGTATTTTACCGAATGATTTTTCTTTTGTTAATGACGAAATGAATCAAAAAAGATTGTCTGCTTTAGTTGATGAATTAATTGTGCATTATGGCATAGATGCTACTCCTCCAGTCTTGGATAAAATTAAAGAATTTGGTTTTAAGTATTCAACGGTTTCTGGTACTACTTGGGGATTTGATAACGTAAAAGTATCTCCAGAGAAACCAAAAATTATTGCACAAAGTAAAAAATTAGAAGAAGAAATTGTTTCTCAGTGGAAAGATGGATTACTTTCAGAAGAAGAAAAATATCAAAAAATTATTGAAATTTGGACATATGCAAAAAAAGAGCTAGAAAAGATTTTACCTGAAACACTTGATAAAAATAGTTCTACTTATGATATATTTACTTCTGGTGCTCGTGGTACAATGTCTTCCTTAATTCAAATGATTGGAATGATTGGTCTTATTCAAAATAATCAAGGTAAAACACTTGAATTTCCAATTATTCCTTGTTATCTTGAAGGTCTTTCTCCAATTGAATATTTTGTTATTACTCACGGAGCCCGTAAGGGAGCATCTGACACTGCTCTTAATACCGCAAAGGCTGGATATTTGACTAGAAGATTAGTAGATGTAGCACAAGATGTGGTTATTACTGAAGAAGATTGTGGCACTAAAGAAGGAAAGACTGTTAGTAAGGAAAATATATTAGGTATTGAAATTCCTCTTTCTAAAAATATTCGTGGACGAATATTAGCTGCTAACCTTAAAGATAAAGATGGTAAGGTTCTTTATAAGAGAGGCTTTTTGGTTACTAAAGAAGAGGCTTATAATATTGAAGGTGCAGACTTTGAAAAAGTATTTGTTCGTTCTCCTCTTACTTGTAAGACGATTCATGGTTTATGCCAGATGTGTTACGGTCTTGATTTGGGAAGAAATTATTTAGTCAAGAAAGGAGAAGCTGTCGGTATTATTGCTGCACAGGCAATTGGTGAGCCTGGTACACAGCTTACTCTTCGTACTTTCCACGCTGGAGGTGTAGCCGGAACTGATATTACTACTGGTTTACCCCGTATTGAAGAAATTTTTGAAAGGAGAATACCTAAAAATTCAGCAATAATTTCACAATCCAATGGTGAAGTATTTGAAATTAAGAATAAAGATAAAGATGGCAAAGAAAAGATTATTAAGGTTTTATCTGACCTGCCTACCGGACAGGCAGGTACTAAAGTTGACGGTAAAACAAATGAAATGGAATATATAGCTCCATTTAGAAGAATTCCTATTGTAAAAGTTGGTGACAAAGTCTCAAAAGGTGAATTATTAACTGATGGGTCAGCTAATATTGCAGAAATTTTCAAATATGGTGGTAAAGAGATTGTTGAAGAATATATTATTCGTGAAATTAATAAAGTTTATGAATTACAAAGTGCTTCAATCTCAAGAAAGCATACAGAAATAATTGTTCGACAAATGTTTTCACGTAGAAAAATTAAAGATGCAGGAGAGACTAATTTCTCAGCTGGTGATATTGTGGAAAATACTGCTTTTATTGAAGAAAATATAAGAATAGTAAAAGAAAGTGGTAAGGAGGCAACAGCGGAAATTGTAGTTTTGGGTATTACAGAAGTATCTCTTCGTACTAAGAGCTGGTTGTCTGCTGCTTCATTTCAAAATACTAATCGTGTGCTTATTGAAAACGCCATTAAGGGTGGGGTGGATTCCCTTAGGGGCTTAAAAGAGAATGTTATTATTGGTAGATTAATTCCAGCTGGCACAGGATTTAAAGATCCTGCTGCAATTCCCCCAGTTGTAGAGTAAAAAAATTATGAACTCTCCAGTTCAACAAATTAAGGAGAGGCTTTCAATTGAAGAAGTAGTCTCTTCATATATAAAGTTAGAAAAAGTAGGCACAAACTTAAAAGCCAAGTGTCCTTTTCATAATGAAAAAACTCCATCTTTTTTTATTTCTCAAGATAGGGGTACCTATTATTGTTTTGGCTGTGGTGCCTCGGGCGATATTTTTTCTTTTGTGGAAGAATTTGAGGGACTTGATTTTAAGGGGGCTCTTACATTTTTAGCAGACAGGGCTGGAGTAAAGCTTGGTAATTATTCAAAAGAAAAAGAAAGTGAAAAAGATAAACTTATTCAGGCTATGGAAATAGCTATGCTTCATTTTATTAATAATTTAAAAGAAAATAAAGAAGTATTAGATTATTTAAAATCTCGTGGATTAGAAGAAAAAAGTATTAAAGATTTTAAAATTGGTTTCGCCAAGGATGAATGGCGTAATCTCTATGATTTTTTAAAAAATAAAGGTCTTAATGATATTGATATAGAAAAAGCTGGTTTGGCTAAAAAAACCGAAAAAGGCTTTTATGATAGATTTCGCAATAGAATTATATTTCCAATTTCGGATTCAAGTGGACGAATTATAGCCTTTTCTGGTAGGCTTTTTCAGTCAGCCCCGACGCCCGAAGGGGTCGGGACTCCGACATCGCAGAATGCGATCGTCGGAGCAAAATATTTAAATAGCCCAGATACTCCTATTTTTAATAAGTCTGCAATTTTATATGGATTAAATAAAGCAAAAGATTCAATTCGTAAAAATAATTTTTCTATTTTAGTGGAAGGGCAAATGGATTTAATTTTATCACATCAGTCTATTTATAAAAATACTATTGCAACAAGTGGCACAGCACTTTCTGATTCTGAAATGTCTAGGGAAAATGTTGTATCAAACTTAGGACTTGTTCGTAGATTATCTAATAATTTAGTCTTAGCTTTTGATGGAGATAAGGCAGGTATTTCTGCAACGAATAGGGCAGGTAAAATTGCTCTTTCTTTAGGTATGGATGTAAAAATAGCAAATTTACCGGAAGGAATGGATCCAGCTGATTTAATCTTAAAAAATGGTGTTGATGCTTGGAAAATAGCAATAAAAAATTCTAAACATATAATTGAATTTCTTTTAGAAAAAACTTTTAAAAATTTTAGTAATGATTCTCGTAAGATTAGTAGAGAAATACAAGAAAAAATATTACCCTATGTGAATGCACTTAGTAAGTCTACTGAAAAAGCTCATTTCTTAAAAAAAATAAGCGACAAAACCTCTATTTCTATTAATTTTCTAGAAGAAGATTTAAAAATAATTGAAAAAAAACAAAAATATGAGAAGCGTGAAATTGAAAATACACTTGAGAGTTCTAACAATTTACACAGGAAAGATTATATAAAACGAAAATTGCTTGGGATTATTTTTTGGCAAAAGAGTTTATCTGAAGAGAGTATTGATACTGATAAAATCTTATTAGAACTTTCTGAAATTTTAAAAAAGAAAGGAGAAGATATATTAGAAAATAATAAAAAAGATAAAGAAGATTTAATTTTTGAAGCTGAAGTTTTTTATGGAAATATTCCTTTTGAAAAAGATATGAAAGAACTTCTTTCAAATTTAAAAGAAGAGTATTTAAACGAAGAACGATTTAAAAAAATGCAAGAATTACAGATTTGTGAAGAAATAAAAGATACAGAAAAAGGAAAATTAGTGTTAAAAGAAATAAATGAGATAAATATTAAGATACAAAATATTAAAAATAGTCGTTTAAATAAATAAATACTATGAAGAAAAAAATAAAAAAAATATCTAGTCGTATAGTTCGTAAAACTAAAACCAAGGTGAGTAAAAAGTTAAAGAAAACTACAGTTTTGAAAAAAAAGAAAGTAAAAAAGCCCCGACGCCCAAGGGGGTCGGGGTCCCGACCGCAAGCGTCGGGAAAAAAAGTTGTAAAAAAGAAGGTAGTAAAGCCCCGACGCCCGAAGGGGTCGGGGTCCCGACCGCAAGCGTCGGGAAAGGTAGTAAAAAAGGCAATTAAAAAAATAACAAAAAAGTCTCGACGTTCAAAAGGTTTAAAAATTCGACATAAAGCATTGAAAAAAAGGGTAAAGAAGATAAATAAAGCAAAGAAATTAACAGCATCTCAAAGAAAAAAAGAAGCCTTAGGACGTCTCTTAACAGAGCTTGTTGAAAAGGGAAGAAAGAGAGGTTTCATTACTTATGATGAAATTTTAAAAACTTTTCCTGATATTGAAAATAATATTTTGTTTTTAGATGAACTTTATGAAAAGTTTTCAGTTGCGGGTATTGATGTACTTGAAGGTGGCAATTTACTTAGTCTTGATAGTGAAGTTTCTGATAAGAATTTAAATAAATCAAGTATGCATGATTCTATTCAAATGTATCTTAAGGAAATAGGGCAATATCCGTTAATTAATGCAAATGAGGAAAAAGAATTAGCTAAAAGAATTGAGCGTGGAGATGTTGAAGCAACAAATTTACTTGCTAGGGCTAATTTGCGTTTAGTGGTTTCAATTGCAAAGAAATATGTGGGACGAAGTGCTAATTTAACTTTACTTGACCTTATTCAAGAGGGGAATTTAGGATTATTTAAGGCAGTAGAAAAATTTGACTGGACTAAGGGTTATAAATTTTCTACTTATGCCACCTGGTGGATTCGCCAGTCTATTACTCGTGCATTAGCCGACCAGAGTAGAACTATTCGTATACCAGTGCACATGGTAGAAACTATATCTAAATATAAACAAATACATAGAAAATTAAGCCAGGATTTAGGTAGAGAGCCCTTAGCTGAAGAAATTGCTACTGAAATGAATATTCCTATTGAGAAAATACACATTATTGAAAAAATTAGCCAAGAGACAGTTTCTCTTGAACAACCAATTGGTGATGACAATGATAAATCTACTTTAGAAAACTTTATTCCAGATGATAAAATTTTACGTCCAGACCAAGAATCTTCTCGTCGTATTTTATCTGACCAAATTAGAGAAGTATTAAATGAATTAAATCCAAAAGAACGCAGGATTCTTGAAATGCGTTATGGTTTACTTGATGGTATTCAACATACATTAGAGAGGGTAGGTGAAGAATTTGGTGTAACTCGTGAACGTATTCGTCAAATTGAAGCAAAGGTACACGAAAAACTCCGTCAGCATGATAAAATCTCTCGTTTGAAGAACTACTTTGACTAAGAATTGTAATCAGTTATATTTTGACTAACTTATTTTAATTTATTTAATTGCTCTATTATTGCTTCATATGGCTTAGCCCCACGAATAGTGTTTACGATTTTTCCATTCACTAGAATAAATGAATATGGTGTGCTATTAATGTTAGCTTTTCGTGCATCATTTATATCAGTTTCTATTTTATCGCGATATTTTCCACTTTCAAGACAGGTGTAAAAAGATGATGTATTTAATCCAATGTATTGTGCTGTATTAGTTAGTTCTTTATCTTCAAGTCCATTATTTGATGGGGTGATTTGAAATATTCTGTCAATATATTTCCAGAAAGCTGTATTACCTCCTTGTTCAAAAGCACATTCTGTTGCTTCTGCTTCACGAATAGCCTTTGAGTCGAGTCCTGCAATAGGGTAGTGTCTATATACCCAAGCTATATCAGTTCTTTCTTTTATTACTTTATGCATTGTGTCGTGAAATACTTGGCAATAAGGACATTCCATATCTGAATATTCTACGATTACTATCTTTGCATCTTTATTACCCAGAATATGGTCTTTATCACTAACTGTTTTTATTTCAATATTTTGAGGATTTATTTTGATAGTATCTTTGGGCTGTATTGTTTGTATTCCCTGTGGTTCACTATCTTTTAGTAAAATTGCTCCACCTATTATAATTGCTGCTATTATAATTGCGCCAACTATTTGTTGTTGATTATTATTTTTCATTTGCCCATTATAGCATTCTTTTTTCAATATGATATAATTTATTTATATAAACTCGTCTGACTAAATAGTTGTTCGGGTGGGGGTCGTTTATTATTTAAGTACTCGTTTTTAGCGAGAAAATTAAAAAGTATGTGTAATTCAAAATGTTGTTCTAGGAAGGGAGGTACATGCGCTATGATTAGTAAAGTCTTAGTTGTTATTGGAGGCTTAAACTGGGGATTAGTAGGTCTTGGTATGCTTTTCGGTAAAATGGATTCCTGGAATGTTATTCATATGTTATTGGGGTCTATTTCTATGCTTGAGGGCTTGGTATATCTATTAGTAGGTATTGCAACTATCTGTCTAATTCTTGGTTGTAAGTGTAAAAAATCTACAACAGATAGTGCTCCTATGGGTGGTGTAGCTGAAGAACATACAGAAGCAAGAATGTAATTTAATGGCAAAATTTTCTTCCCAATAATTGGGGTTTTTTGTCTTACATTTTAGTACTATTTGTGCTATATTTTTATAATGGTATTGTCATCTATTTTTATATATATAATTATGTTTTTGGCTGTATATGTACAGATATTTTTTCTTGTAACCTTTTTAGAGCATCGAAAAAAACTTATTATAAGGAAAGACCCGATTAGCCTTTCCCGGTATCCATCTGTTACAATTATAGTTCCATGCTATAACGAAGAACATACGGTTTTTCGTAGTGTAAAATCTCTTTTAGAGCTTGATTATCCAAAAGATAAACTTCATTTAGTTTTAGTTGATGATGGTTCAACAGATAGAACATTTTCTATTCTTAAAAGTTTTGAAAATAAAGCAAATATTAAAATATATCACAAGAAAAATGGGGGGAAATATACTGCACTTAATTTAGGACTTTTAAATACTCAAACAGAATTTGTTGGATGTCTTGATTCAGATTCTTTGGTTCATCCACAAGCTCTTAAGAGGATTATGAGTACCTTTACTAATGGTAATAATCTTTCAGCTGTAATTCCTTCAGCTTTAGTTTATAGTCCAAGTAATATTTTAGAAAAAGCACAAAAGGTTGAATATGACCTTATTGTTTATAGTAAAAAAATGCTTGGTTTTTTAGGGGGTCTTCATGTAACGCCTGGACCATTTTCAATATTTAGAAAAAAAGTTTTTGATGAATTGGGTCCCTATAGAAAAGCATATAATACTGAAGACCAAGAAATAGCATTAAGGATGCATGAAAATGGATATAGGATAGATAATTGTCATGATGCTTTTATTTATACTTTAGCTCCTAATACAATAAGTAGTCTTTTAAGTCAGCGTGTTAGATGGCTTTGTGGTTTTTTATATAACCTTTTTGATTATAAGCATCTTTTATTTAATAAAAAATTTGGTAATTTGGCTTTTTTCACACTTCCTTCTGGTCTTATAGCTATTTTGGGAGTTATTTTAATGTTTAGTTTATTCATAAGTAATTTTATTTCTTTCATTTTAAGACAAATGGTTAAGATTAATATTATTGGTATGCCGTTTAATTTAAACTCTTTTAGACTTGATTTCTTCTTTATTAATACTAACTCCTTATTATTTATTGTGATTTTTACCTATCTAATAATAAGTTTCTCTCTTTTTATTGGTAAAAGAATTTCTGAAGGAAAGTCACAACTACCAATTGGTGTTCTTTATCTTTTACCCCTCTATGGATTTGTTGCTCCTTTTTGGATAGCTAAATCTATATGGAATGTAGTTTTTAAACGTGAGTTAATTTGGGGTACAAAAGCCGCAGTATTATAAAATGACTTATTTTGATTGGAAAAAATATGTAGTTGTTTTTTTTATCACAATTTTTATCTTTTTGTCAGCTTTTTATCTTTCAAATTTTTTCAATTCAAGAAAAATAAATCAAATTAAGGGTATTCAAGATCAAATTTCAATTGATATTCTTTCTTCTGAAACAGAATATTCTCTTCTTCAAGAACTTTCTTGTAAAGATGTTTCGGGTTCAATTTTATCTAGACAATTAGAAGAACTTGGAATTAAATTAGAATGGAGTGAAATTAATATTGGTCCCACTGATGAAGTTATTTATTTGAGAAAATATTATGCACTTCTTGAAATTCAAGATTACCTTTTGATGAAAAAAATATCTTCTAGGTGTGGAGTCAAGTCAGCTTTTATACTTTTTTTCTACCCCAGGGTAGATAATTGTAGTGATTGTGAAAAACAAAGAATAGTGCTTTCTAGTTTACGAGCAAAGTATCCAGAATTACGTGTTTATGCTTTTGATTCTAGTACTGATCTTTCAGCTGTTAAAGCAATGCTTCATATATATAAAATTAATGACGTTAAGATACCATCTATTGTTATTGATGACGAGCTTCTTAATGGTTTTCAAGATATAGACAGTCTTGAAAGTCGTATAAAAAAATCTTTTAAGCTACAAGAAATTAAGCCTAAAGATAAAAATGATTCTTCATAAGAATTTAATAAATAAAAAAACTATTATTTATTATTTAGGTTTTTGTATTATTTTTTTAATCTTCTTATTTTTTATGACCCATCGCACTGATTCTATTCTCATACCTTACACCAATATCCATAATATTGCTCCAGATGATACATTAATTGTCCTTTCTCCACATCTTGATGATGCAGTTATGTCCCTGGGTGGATTTTTGGTAAGTTATCCTAAGAGAGCCATTGTTGCAACTTTTTTTACTAAGAGTACAAATGAAGTTGTAAAGACATACTGGAACGGTATTTCAGGTTTTATTAATAGTCATGAAGCAATAAATCAACGTATTCAAGAAAATTCCAATGCATTGTCTGATTTAGCTTTAATTGTAGAAAATTTTACTTATGATGATGTGCAGTATAGAAAAGAAGATAATGTGAATGAAATTAAGGGGGGAATTGTGAAAGATATTAAAATGCTCTTATTAAAATATACAAACAATAGGGTGTTTATCTATGGTCCAGCAATTTTTAGTTCTGACATTGTTAACCCTGATCACGAGATTCTTCACAATGCCTTCTTAGAGGTTGCCGAGAGTTATGCTTCTAGGGACAACTTTAGTTTTTTTATTTATGAAGATGTGCCTTATACAGAAAAATTTATAAAAAATCAGAATTTATCTCTTCTTGAACTAATCCAAATGAAAGATGAGATTATTATCTCTCCCGAAGTAATTCCTCTTACTTTAACCTTAGTTGATTTAAAATTAAATGCTTTTAAGCAATATTTTTCACAAATAAAAGCATTTAATGCTCTTAATGAAGACATTATAGCTAAAGTTCAGCATTTTGTTCTTTATCGTTCTGTGCTGGGTCCTGCCGAAATTGTTTACCGTATAGTTCCGTAGAAATTAATTATTATTTGTTACAGATAAGAAATAAATAAAATCTTATTTAAGCCTTATTTTATAAGCCTTTAATCTAAATTGAGCCGGCACGAGGATTTGAACCCCGGACATCCACTTTACAAAAGTGGCGCTCTACCAACTGAGCTATGCCGGCATAATTTTCATTTTAGCATATTTACATTCTATTTTCTTCTTCTTTTATTTGATGTTTTATTTCTTTAATTTTATTTTTATAATCTGAAATCCCTTTAAGAAATTTATTTACTTCTCGTTTTTCTGTGCCATTTACTACTTCACCTTTATTTAAATTATCTATTCTTGTTTTTAATTCTTTATATTTTCTTTTTAAAAGATTTAATGAGCGAAAGTATAATCTAATTATTGTTACTAATATTACATATCCATATTTTTTTATTTTTTTATTTGTAATATTTTTTATTTTTAATATATAGGGAATTTCAAGTACCATATTTTCCTTTTGAGTTACAGTAATATCTCCGTTTTTTAATAGAAATAATTTTCTATTAAACATTACAGTGATAGCAATAAACGATATTAAGAATAAAGAAATAAGAATAGTCATATTATATTGAATATTTTTTTACTTTTTTGATTGTTGCTTTATTTTTTTCAAGCAATTGTCCAACTGTTTCGTCTCCGTTTTTTATAAAAGCTTGGTCAAGTAATGTGCGTTCTTTGAAATATGTAGAAAGCTTACCTTCAAGTATTTTTTTCTTTATTTCTTCAGGCTTGTCTACATTAGCTATTTCTTTTTGGAAGATTTCAGTCATTGTTTTCTTTATTTCTTCATCAATATCACTTATTTGTATGTATTCTGGCTTCATTGCGACTATGTGCATAGCTATATCTTTTGCTAATTCTATATTTCCGCCCACTAGAGATACAATTATTGCTGTTTTATTACTATGTACATAGCTTCCAGCAATTTCTTCTTCTAATTCATAAATTTCTCCAAAACCCATATTTTCTCCAGTTTTTTGTATAACAATATCAATTTGGCTTTTTGCATCTTCTTTCATTTTATCTATTCCCTCTGTTAATGCTTTATTTGCCAAGTTTTCAAGTAAATTTACAAAATCTTCATTCTTAGATACAAAATCGGTTTCGCAATGTAATGCAATTAATATTGTTTTATTACCTTTGGTCTTTACTATAACTCTTCCGTCTTTTAATTCTCGGTCCTTCTTTTTAAATGCGACATCTGCACTACTTTTCTTAAGTACAGCAAGTGCTTTTTTCATATCACCATCTGCTTCAACAAGAGCATTTCTGCACTGCATTACAGAGATACCAGTTGCATCTCTGAGTTCCTTTACTAATTCTGTCGTAATTTTCGGCATATAATTATATGTTTAAACTTCTTTATTAGGCACTGAGCTTTGTCCTGTTTTATAAGCACGAGCAATTGTTTCTGTGAAAAGTTTAATTGATGGAATAGAAGCATCATTGCCAACAATAGGATATTTAATATGCTTAATATCTGAATCAGAATTTATTAATGCAATTATTGGAACTTCTCCTTTTCTGGCTTCAGTTGTTGCAATGTGTTCTTTTTTCGCATCTATTATGAAAATTGCATCTGGGGCTTTTTTAAATCCAATTAATCCAGAATAATACTTTGTTAACTTATCCATTTTTTTTGCCATCATTGACCTTTCTTTTTTTGTATATTTTTCAAGTTCTCCTTCTTTATTGTCTTTACGATAAGTTTCTAATACAGCAATTCTTTTTTTAATTTCAGAAAAATTACTCAAAATACCACCAATCCATCGCTCTACTACATAGGGCATACTTAAAGATTCTGCAGTACTTTTTACTAATTCTTTTGCTTCAGGCTTAGTACCAACAAAGAGTATAGTTTTATTTTGAGCTCCTAAACTTTTTACAAATTCACAAGCTTCACTTAGCATAGTACTTGTCTTTTCAAGGTCTATAATATCTCCATTATTTTTTGTTGCATATATATAAGAAGAAACAGAAGGATGCCTTCTTGACTTTCCATAGCCATAGTGAACCCCTGCATTAAACATTTCTTCTATTTCGGGGAAAGTAGTTATTTCTTTTTCTTCTCCTTTTTGCATAGGATTTATATTAGCAGAAAGTTGCCCCATTTGCAACTATATGTATATTTTAAAGATTATTTTATATACTTTGACCAAAGGGCTTTTTTCGGGTAGTATAAGAATTATGAGACAAACAAAGCTTTTTACTAAAACCAAAAAAGAAGCTCCTTCTGATGAAGTGTCAAAGAATGCTGAACTTTTAATCAGAGGAGGCTTTATTCATAAAGAGATGGCTGGAGTTTATAGTTATTTACCTTTAGGTCTTCGTGTGCTGAAAAAAATTGAAAATATTATTAGAGAAGAAATGAATAAAGTTGGTGGCCAAGAGGTTTTTATGTCGGCTTTACAGAATCCTGAAATTTGGTTAAAAACGAATCGTTGGACTAGTCCAGTTTGGTTCAGTACTAAATTAGCTAGTGGAACCGACTTAGGTTTAGCATTTACTCATGAAGAACCCATTACTCAAATGTTGAAGGAACAAATTTCTTCTTATCGTGATTTACCATTTTCCATATATCAGTTTCAGACAAAATTTCGTAATGAAGTACGAGCTAAAAGTGGCATTATGCGTACTCGTGAATTTATTATGAAAGATTTATATTCTTTTGATATTGATGAAAAGACTCATTTAGAATTTTATGAAAAAGCACAGGAAGCTTATAAAAAGATTTTTGAGCGTATTGGCATTGGACATCTTACTTATCTTACTTTTGCGTCTGGTGGAACTTTTGCAAAATACTCTCATGAATTTCAAACCATTACTTCTACTGGAGAAGATACAATATATATAGACGAAGAAAAAAATATTGCTTTAAATAAAGAAGTTTATAATGATGAAACTATAAATAGTCTTGGATTAAATAAAGATAAATTAGTAGAAAAACGAGCAGTTGAAGTTGGAAATATTTTTACACTCGGTACGAGGTTCTCTGATGCACTTGATTTTAAATATAAAACAGAAGAAGGGGATAGCAAATCGGTTTTTATGGGTAGCTATGGTATTGGTCCAGGACGAGTTATGGGCACTGTGGTGGAGGTTTTATCTGACGATAAAGGTGTAGTATGGCCTCAATCTATTGCGCCTTTTACTTTGCATTTACTTTCTTTAGGTGAAGGAGAAAAAGTGTTAAAGGAGGTAAATAAAATTTATAATGTTTTGCTTAAAAAAAATATAGAAGTTTTATTTGATGATAGATGTGGTGTTTCTCCAGGAGAAAAATTTGCTGATGCTGACCTTCTTGGTATCCCTTTTCGTGCAGTTGTTTCAGAAAGAAGTACTAAAGAAGGTGGCATAGAGTTAAAAAAACGTATAGAAGAAAAAGGACAAATTATTTCTTTGGATGAATTAATTAATTTATTAACAAAAGAATCTAAAATTTAATTTAGGATGCTTAAAAAATTTTACAAATTAATTTCAAATGATATTGGTATAGACTTGGGTACATCAAATACCCTTGTTTATTTAAAAGGTCACGGCATAGTAATTAATGAGCCTTCTGTGGTTGCATTAAATATTAAAACTAATCAGATCTTAGCAGTTGGTGGAAAAGCAAAAGAAATGTTGGGTCGCACGCCTGGGCACATTAAAGCAGTACGTCCGCTTGTGGATGGTGTGATTTCTGATTTTGAAGTAACAGAAGAAATGCTTTCATATTTAATTAATAAAGCAGATAAGATATCTAAAAAACTTGCAAGACCTAGGGTTTTAATTGGTGTGCCTTCTGGTACGACAAATGTTGAGACTCGTGCTGTTTATGATGCTGCTCGTAGTGCTGGAGCACGAGATGTATTTTTAATAGAAGAACCCATGGCTGCAGCTATTGGTATTAGATTGCCCGTAAAAGATCCAGTAGGTTCTATGATTATAGATATTGGTGGTGGTACTACTGATATTGCTGTAATTTCTTTGGGTGGTATTGTTAAATCAAAGAATTTAAAAGTAGCTGGTGATAGATTGAGCAGTGACATTATTAGCTATATGCGTGATGAATTTAAAATATTAATAGGAGAAAGGACCGCTGAAACAGTAAAAATTTCTATTGGTTCAGTCTTGCCTGGAGGATATATGGAAATTGAGGTTCATGGTCGGGATTTACTAACGGGTTTACCCCGACAGGTTGTTGTTACTGATTCCGATATTCGTGAAGCTATTTCTCTTTCTATTAAAGATTTAATTAGAGGAATTAAAGATATGCTTGAAACTATGCCTCCTGAAATTCTTTCTGATATTATGCAAAGAGGTATAACTTTAACTGGTGGTGGTGCTCTTATTATCGGACTTGACCAACTTTTACAAAATGTTTTAAAAATTCCTGTATATGTAGTAGATGATCCATTGTCCGCTGTTGCTCGTGGAACAGGAATAATGTTAGATGATATTGCTTCTTATCATGAAATTCTTATAGGTCACCAAAATGAGTTACCTCCTAGATAAAAAAATTAAAAGAAAAAAGATTTTGAATATTATAGTTCTCCTGTTTTTTATTATTGCATTTTTTTATTTTAGAAATTCTATTTTTAATACTCTATCTTTTGTAAGTCATAATACATTTCGTCCAATATTGGTATTAAAAAATAATTTAAGTATTACTTTTTCTAACTTAAAAACCGCCTTTTTATTTAAAAATTCTCTTTTAGATGAAAATGAATATTTAAAATTGAAATTAATGGAAAATAATGCACTTTTGTTAAATTATAATTCAGTTCTTAGTGATAATATTAAAATTAAAGAAATTTTAGGAAGAAAGGATGAGAAAATGAACATGCTTTTGTCTGCTGTATTATCTAAACCAAATCAGAGTCCATATGATACTTTTATTATAGATGTTGGTGCGAATAATGGAGTAAAAAAAGGGGACTTAGTTTTTGCTTTAAGTAATGTGCCTATTGGTTATATTTCTCTTGTATATCCTAATTCTTCAAAAGTAATTTTATTTTCAAATAGTGGAGATAAAACAGAAGTAGTAGTGACAGGTCAGCCTACTCGAAACCATCCGTCTAATACGGGTGAAGATGTTTTTATGCAAATAGTTGGACGTGGAGGTGGAAATTTTGAAATGATTTTACCTAGAGATTTTGTTTTAGATAAAGGTAGTACGGTTTTTTTACCTGGAATATCTTCTTATGTAGTAGCTATTACTGAGGCGACAATTTCTGACCCACGTGATTCTTTTGTTAAAATCTTACTTACAAGTCCAGTTAATATACAGGAATTGAAATTTGTAGAAGTGAAATTATAGAAATGATTTTTAAAATAGAAAAGAGGTTAAAAAAATCCGTCAATCAATACTAGATGATAATTTTTATGAATTTAAAGAAGAATTTTTTAAAAAATGGAGATCAAAAATAATATTCAAAAATATACTCCTTTTCTTATAGTCATTGTGTTTTTTATACTATGTTATCAATTGCTGACGGCCCTCAACTTTGATAATGTTAAATATATAAATATATCTGGAGAAAATATTAAAGTTGAATTGGCTTTGACTAAAGAAGAGAAAATTCAAGGTCTTTCTGGTAGGGAAGGATTGGAGGAAAATGAAGGCATGTTATTTATTTTTGATAATCCTGATAAACATTATTTTTGGATGAAAGGAATGAATTTTCCCATAGATATAATCTGGATTGCAGAAGATAATCATGTAATTTATATAAAAAAAGATGCACCTGTAGAAAATTTTTTAAATACTTATGGTCCTGAAGAGGACTCTAAATATGTTTTAGAAGTTATTTCTGGATTTTCAGAAAAACATAATCTTCAGATAGGGGATAAGGTTGAATTTTTATATCGTTAGTTTATTGTGTTTCTATATTTCCTTATATCCCTTATTCGTGCGAATAAGCCGATGGTTGTGTAGATAGGGGATAAGGTTGAATTTATATATTAATAGAGCAAGAGAAAACTCCGCCCGAAAGGGCGGAGTTTTCATTTTCGTGTAGGTATCTATAAGCCGAATTCTGTCCCAATTTTGTTCACCATAGGTGGTACAAAATTGAGGACCCTGAGTATTTCGAAGGGTGTCCCTCGATTCTCTCGGGATGCTCAATTTTGTAAATGCCTATGGCAAACAAAATTGGCAGATAGCAATTTATCTAGGCCTAAAATTACTCTTAGGCTCAAGCGATTCTTCCCTCGGCTACGCTCGGGACTAGTCCTGAGTTTGTCGAAGGACACGATCTTGCACAGAGATAAGGATTTAGCCGTTTCACCCTTCGACTTCACTCAGGGCAAGCCCTAAGTTTATACGAAGACTTATCCATTTCTGGATATTTACTTCTTTTCAGAAATAAACGTCTCTGCTCGCACCTATGTATTGCTACATATGGGTATTACCCACTATCTTACTCCCTAACCTGAGTCGGGGCTGTGTTCGGACTTTCCTAACTGACTTATGCCAGCTTAGCTATCCAATACCTACACAATTAGTCTACAATACTTGCATTTTTTTTACAAGTATGCTATACTCATTTTGTGAGTGTGAGGTAAAAACTTACATTTTTCGTAAACAATATATGTGCTACAAAAGACGCCCCTTGGGGCGTTTTTTGTTTTATTATTGATATGTAATATAATTATTTTATGGGAATATTAAATAAAACAGAGAGACTTACTGATGTTCATAAAAAATGGTTAGCAGAATGTGTTTGTGAGTTGAAGAAAATTGCGACTCAGGGTGTGCCTGGGCATGGTAATTCTGATGCAGATATAGTTTTTATTGGTGAGGCTCCAGGTAAAAAAGAAGACCAAGAGGGTATACCATTTGTGGGTGCAGCTGGAAAATTTTTAGATGAAATGCTCTCAAGTATTAAATTAAATAGAGAAGATATTTATATTACAAATGTCGTAAAATATAGACCACCAAATAATCGTGACCCATTACCAGAAGAAGTATTATCTTGTGCAAATTGGCTTAAAGAAGAGCTTGAGGTTATTGAACCAAAAGTAATTGTTTTTCTGGGTCGGCATGCGCTTCAGCATTTTTTTCCAAATGAAAGTATTGGAAAAGTTCATGGTAAAATTTTAAAAAAGAAAACCAGAATAGGGAATTTCTTTTTTGCTTTATATCATCCAGCAGCTGCGCTTTACAATGGTTCTATGCGAGAAATTCTAATGGCCGATTTCAAAAAACTCCCTAAGGTTTTAGAGCAGATATCCGCCAAAGACGCCACGCCTGCCAAAATCGGCGGGCAGAAACCAGCCTCTGGCTGGAAGGAATGATTTAAGTTTTATTTTTTCTTTCTTTTTGTAGCTTTTTTCTCAAGCATCAGTCTCTTAATTTCAAGACGTTTTTTGGTTTTATGTGAGCGTCGTGATTTTTTCTTTGGACTTAATGTTGTGCTTCTTTTTGCCATGTATCTATCATAGGATATATTGGTATTTTTAACAACCCGGTAGTAGATTTTGGCGAAGCTCTTTTAAGAGTGTGCTATGCACATCGTCAAAATTCACTACGGGGTTAGTTTTTTGCTTGATGGATTACTCTTTGAGGGAAGGGAATTTCTATTCCTTCTTTATCAAAAGCTATCTTGAGGCGTTTCCTGAGTTCACCAGCTATTTCCCATTGTTTGGTTGGTTGTGTTTCTCCTCGTATCTTGATAATAATAGCTGAATCTGCGAATTCATTAATTCTAACAAATTGAGGTTCTTTTGTTATAGAATCTTTCCATTTAGAATCTTTGGCTAGTTCTTTACCTACTTGATTTACAACTGTAATGACCTTTTCTATATTAGAATCATAGCCAATTCCTATACTCAGATTAATTCGTGCATAATCTTTTGTTAAATTTGAAACCTTTTTAATTGTTCCGTGGGGTATGTGATGTACTGTACCATCCATATCTCGAATAGAAGCCATTCTTAGACTTATGTTTTCAACTGAACCACAGGTGCCGTCTAAACAAACTACATCTCCTACGCGATATTGGTTTTCTAATATTATAAATAATCCTGCAATTGCATCTCGTATTAAATATTGACCCCCAAAACCAAAAGCAAGACCAACTATGCCTGCGGCGGCTAAGACTGGGCCAATTGCTATTCCTATTTCTTGAAGTATCATTAGTCCAGCTACAAGCAAGACTAATATATTTATGGTGCCAGCAACTATCTGAATTATAGTGTCCTCTCTCTTTTTTTCTGCTTCTTGAGACAAGAAACTATCAGAAGTAATGATCTTTCTGATTGTTTTTTCTACAAATATAGCACTAAATTTTCGGACTATAAAAGCTACTACCAGGATACCTATAATTGTTAAGCCACTAGACATAACCCAAGACACGATTGCTTCTGAAAAAGTATTATTTAATTTAAACATGTAATCTATTATAGTTAATTATCTGGTTTTAGCAAATATAATTAATTTTTACCTTTAAGCCAAGTAATCATTTTTTTAAAAGTATTTGAACCTGCTTGACCATCTGCGGTTAGTCCCTGACTTTTTTGAAAAGCAATTATTGCTTTTTTTGTACCTGCACCATAGTCATTATCTACTCTTTTTGAAGTATTATTATAAATATTTAGAAATTTTTGCACAATGCCCACTCTTGTACCACCTGATCCTACTTTCATAAAAATACCATCATTTACGAGTTTTTGTAAATCATCTATAAGGTCTTGGTATTTATAAACAGTTGGTTTTGTTGCGTCTTTTTGTGCCTCTTCTTTGGTTTCTTGAATGAACTCTTCTAGACTAGATTCAGCAACACTTAATTTATCAGCAAGATCTTCTACTTCTTTTTTTAGACCCTCATTTGCTTCTTCAAGTGTTTTTATCTTTTCGCTTGTTTTATGCTCACTGCCTGATTGTATTGTAGTAACAGACCAATATCCAATAAGTCCTATTACTATTAAGATAACGACTAAAAATAATGTAAATTTTAATTTTTCCATCCCGCTTAGAAGCAGATCGCGATCAACTCGCGTGTCTGATATTTTGTGTTAATAATTTTTAATATATTTAATTTCATATCCTTATTTGTTTTTAAATTGCGATCACGCCTGCCTGCCGGCAGGCAGGGCTTCTAACGGGATCCATATATACTATATTACCAAAATTTTATTCTTTTAGAAAGATAAAATTCCGAGCCTAGAAAGCATTATTCCAATGAAGATTACCAAAACAAGATAGTAGGTTGTCCATCCACGAGCTGCTGGGAAATAGCGAGAAAATATTCGGAAATGACGATGATACCATTTTTCTCCTCCTCCCCAAACCATTAAATTTGCTCCTATACTATCAATTAATAAAAGATAAAATATTACAATGTAAATTGTTGTTTCCATATTTTTATTTTCTTAATTTATAAATAAAACGATAGATTGCACCAAGACTAGTTAGTACAAAAATACAACCAATAACTCCACCAATTATTGGAATTACCTTTATAAGCATTAAAGCAAGAACACCTCCAACTACAACTTTCCAGTTGATAGGATAGTTTTCATTTTTTCCAATAATTTTAACTAACCAGCTTCCAAATGTTATTCCAGCAAATGAAATAGCAAGAAGAATTGATAATATATATAATATTCCAAGTATAATACCTGGCCATATACCAATTATAGTAACAAAAAGTAAGACCATTATTATTGGAATAATAAATACAAGAACAAGTCCAGTTCCGAAACTTTTCCATAAATTATTTACACCCTCTTTAACAGTACTTTCGGTAATATTTTTAAATACATATATTAATAATAATCCAACTATAATTAAGCCCAGTAATTTAATTAATATAGCAATAGAAATAATTGCAAATAGTGCTGAGAACATAGTATCTTTATCAGAACCTGCTTCGCTTTTTTTATTGATGATAGATGTTTCTCCCAAGACTAATGCTCCTTCTTCAATTTCAATTTTGTTTTTTGAATTATATTCCAGATTTCCATTAATTTTTGCATTGCTTCCGAGTTTTAATTTATCAGCTGAAACTATTTTTACATTACCGTGTATTTCACTGTTAATTGTTACTACTCCACCACCTATATAAGCATTACCATATACTGGTCCTTGAATATCAATAGTGCCACCACCTATGAATAAATCATCACCTACTGAAGCAGATTTAGAAATAACAGTATGGCCTCCACCCATAAATAGATCATTAGCAATACTATTGTTAATGATTATACTTCCACCACCACCGTGTACACTTCCTCCAACAGTACCGTTTATAAATAGGGTTCCAGCTCCTGAGTAAACTGTGCCTCCAACATTGCCGTTTATTGTTACTACATTACCTACTGCATGTACTCCTTTTTGAACATTTGCATCAATTGATACAAGATTACCGGCAGTATAAAGATTTTTTATTTTTTCATTTTGTCCAATATTAACATTACCACTATTGCTATCAGCTATGCGCAAACTAGCTGCGTAGACATTACTTGTTGCGAACAATAGTGCAAAAGCTAATAAAGATGACAAATAGACAAGTTTTTTTATTTTCATATTTTAATAAGTTTTAATAATTTAAATTCCGATTTTTTTATTTTAATTAATAATAATTATATTACTCGCTAATTTTAACTGCAGTTCCATATGCAAGCATTTCAGAAGCTCCCGCCATTACCATTGAAGTTGTAAATCTAACATTAATAACTGCGTCAGCTTCTAGGGTTAATGCTTCATTTACCATTCTGTTATATGCTTCATCTCTTGCATTCATCGTCATTTCTGTGTAGGTTTTTACCTCTCCACCCACTATACTTTTTAACCCCGCACCGATATCTCTTCCAATATTTCTTGCCCTTACCGTACTACCCTTAACAACACCGAGAATTTTAGTAATTTTTTTATTAGGAATTTCACTTCCAGTTGTAATAATTATATCTTTCATTTTATTTTTTTATTATTTTGTTAATTTTTACGACTTTTAATTTCTTCAATATTATCTTCTTTTTTATTAAAAAAGATAAAAATTCCCACAATAATCAAAAAGATTCCTGAAATTAAACTCCATAACCAACCCTCTGGTTTGTCCCAAATAACATCAAATATTATATATAAACCCAAAATTACTGAGATTATTCCTGATATTATTCTGCTTATAGTATTCATATTAATTAATATTATAACATGAAACCTAAGGTGAAGTTGGAAACTGTATTTTACTTAGATTTTATTAATTTTAGTTGTAATAGTGCCTAAAATAGAAACCCTCTTGCAGCCAGAAGTGTAACCATTAATGCAAAAGTTAAATCTCCTAATATTATTATCCAATTCATTTTTTTAGGAGGGTATTTTATTGCTGCCATAAAGAGAATTAAAATGTCATTTGGTAGTGGAGTGAGTCCAATATAAAAATAAGCAAACGTCGGAGTCATTTTTTTTAGCCATTTTCTTTTTTCAAAAATAGCAACAATTTTGTTGATTTTTTGATCCCATTTATTATTAACCAATTCTCGCCCCTTGGATCCAGCATAAAATATTATCATGTCACCTATAGCAAGACCAATGCCTGATATTAATCCTAAATAAATAGGATTTATTCCTCCTACTGCAAGAGTAATTAAAAGACCAATGAAGGTAACAGACCCCCCTGATGAAAAGCCACCAAAAAAAGAAACAAGAAAAATTAGAATATAACTATTGTTTACGCCAACTTTTCTCACTATCTCTTCTGGGCTAAAGAAGAATAAAAGTGTAAAAATTGAAACTAAAAATATTGCGAGTAGAATAAATCCTAAAACCTTTTTACGACTTCTTTTCATTAAGTATAATTATAACAAGAAATGAATGAAAAACTTTGATATAATAAATTCGCTGTAAAAACAGTTTAATTTTAGTTTTAGATTATTGGGAAAATAAAATAGAAATACTAGAAAAACTGACCCTTAAAAAATAAAGCCAATTCACGAGCTCGGGGTAGGGAAGATGTTTGGATGGCTATTATGAAAGAGTCAAGAGTGTGGTTATTGGAATAGATTAAACCAGTTTTTTTAATATTTTTATTATTTCTTTTGAATTCTTCTGATTGTATTCCAGAATATAATCAGCCTCTTTCGCTTTTACTACTTCATATTTCCTTTTTCTTATATCCTTATAAAACTTACTCCATTGTAATTTTTTGTCTTTTCTATCTCTTTTCGCTAATCTTTTTAGTAATTCGCTCTCTTCTATCTTTGTTTCTACAATTATCGTTACTATTTTAGGGTTAATCTTTTTAGCTAGAGATAAGTAATTTTTTCTTTTTTCTCTTATTATCCCTCCGCCATCTAGGATAGCAGATTGCTTATTGGAAAAAAGTTCTCTCATAAGTTGTTTTCTGTAAGCATAAGCAATCTTGTTGGCAGATTTCATCTTTTTATTTGGATAAGAATAGTGGGTATCTGAATAAAATCTTACATTGGAAATAAGTATATCTCTGATATTATCTATTTCAATTCTATTAATCTTTAGTTTGCGTTCTATTTCTTTTGAGATCGTTGATTTTCCAGAAGCATTTTGTCCAACTACTAAGATAAATATGTTTTTCATTGTTTTATTTAGAAGTTTAGAGTTTTTCTACTGGGTCTAATATGACTTGACCGGTTTCTTCATTTACAGTTTTAGTATATTTACTATCAAATTTATTATGATCTCCACTCATCATTTTCTTATAGAAATGAGGATTTTTTATTCCGGACTTCATTTCACCCCATTGAGATCCCATGCAAAAAATGATAGTGATAATAATTATTAGAATCAAACATTTTATTCCATGGTGCTTTTTCCAAGAACCATAGCAATGTTTTGATTTACCACAACAGCCTTTTTCATTATTCTCGCAACAATTTTTTTCTTCCATATTTTTTAATTATTTATATTTTATAATAGTTTGACGACAGAAATATTATAGCATAATTTGTGAAAGGTATCTCTGGGCTACAAATTAAAAATTACCTTAACATATCTGAGATTTCTTGTTTTGTGGACATCCTGCTCAAAAGTTGCTTGTCCGCCTTTGGAGGAGAACCAACTAGAAAATTGGATATTTGAAAGCTTT
>SDBT01002360.1_pt1 | contig 33383 bp, 24 predicted proteins | sample 2277101 | NCBI WGS metagenome assembly SDBT01 (sample SAMN10404973, study PRJNA504765) | marine sediment metagenome | isolation source: marine sediment core GS10_PC15, 103 cmbsf | place: Arctic Ocean: Southern Knipovich Ridge | collected 2010
GTCGGCGAGCAGACCGGACACGCCGCGTAGGCGTCGGTGAACCTCATGCCCTCGCGCGCGAGGCGGTCGATGTTCGGCGTCTCGTTGAACTTGTTGCCGTAGCAGCCGACGTCCGCCCAGCCCAAGTCGTCGACGAGGATGAAGACGAAGTTGGGATTGGCTTGCCGCGAGGCGGCCGACTTGTCCGGCGTAGCCTTGGCGAAGACGGAAGCCGCGCCCCATCGCATCGCAAAGCCAGCCGTCCCGGCTGCCAGGGCCTTCAGAAAACCGCGGCGATTCATATTCTGTGCATTTGCTGTTACCATCGACCCGTCCTGTTCCGCCCGGTCCGTGGCCTTATGATCATGCCTGCTTCTGGCCGCACAGGCAAGTTCTTCCTGGACGAAAGCCCGCATCCGGGCATTATAATCAAACCTGACTACCGGGAGATCCCCACGATGAAGAAAATGCTTGTTCATGTAATGGTTGTGGTGTTCCTGCCGTTGCTCTGCCGGGCGGCAGCGCCGCAGATGGCAAAGCATCCGGTTGACCAGTACAACGTCGTCTGGGACTCGCCCAGCCCCAACTCCGGTGCGTCCATGCCGTGCTCGGGCGGGGATATCGGCCTGAACGTCTGGGTCGAGAACAACGAACTGCTCTTCTACATGGCCCGTGCGGGCTGCCGCGACGAGAACGGCGCCCTGTTGAAGCCCGGCCGGGTTCGTATCAAGCTGACGCCGAATCCTTTCAGCAAGGATGGGACGTTCCGACAGGAACTGAAACTTCGCCAGGGATATGTCGCCATCACGGCAAACGCTCCAGGCAAGGCCGCAGTCAGGATCAAGATCTGGGTGGAGGTGCACCGGCCGATCGTCCACGTTGACATCGCGTCGGACAAGCCGGTTACGGCGGAGGCGGTCTACGAGGCATGGCGTTTGAAGGACCTCGAACTGCCCAACGATCGCAGCAAGCACGGCCGCCGGGCCATGTGCATGATCAACTACGACGCATACCCGGGCAAAGTGTGGCTGCGTAAAGACGAGATTCACGCGAAGAAGGATCACATCCGGTTCCGCCACCGGGTGGACAACTCCAGGGATTGCTTCAACTTCCAGGTTAAACAGCAGGGGCTGGAGGCAATTCGCGGCAAACTGGTCAATCCGCTGGAGAATCTTGTCTGGGGCGGTGCCATGGTCGGTGACGGGTTCGTCCTGGTGGATGAGACGAGCGGCAAGTATGCGGAATGTCCCTACCGCGGTTGGAAATATGTCAGTAAAGGCCCGGCGACTTCTCATCGCATTCGGGCATATCTGCACACCGATCAGGTGGAGGATCTAAAGGCTTGGGACGAGGGACTGGCCAAGCTGATGCACGCCTCGCCGAAGAGCGACCGCGACGCATGGCAGAGGAACCTCCGCTGGTGGTCCGATTTCTGGAGCCGGAGCCACCTCATAATCAATCCCGGCCGCGGCGAAAAGGACGCCGGCTGGCGCGTCGGACGCAACTACCAGCTCTTCCGTTACATGCTCGCCAGCAACGTAAACGGCCGCGAGCCCACGATTTTCAACGGCGGGCTCTTCACGTTCGACCCGCTCTATGTAAATGGAAAGAAAGGCCCCGGCTACACGCCGGACCATCGCCAATGGGGGGCGGCATTTACCGCCCAGAACCAGCGCCTGATCTACCGGCCGATGCTCAAGACCGGCGACTTCGATCTGCTCCCGCCGGGCTTCAGCTTCTATCTGAAGGGCCTGCCGAATGCGACGGCCCGCGTGCGCCACTACTGGGGACACGACGGGTGCGCTTTCGAAGAGCAATCGGCCATTACAGGGTTGCCGGGAGCCTGCCAGTACGGATTCTTCGAGGGTGGCCGGCGCGGCCGGGCAAAGGACTTCGAAGTCGGCGTCCAGATCAACCACGCCGCGGGCAAGGTGTATGAGGAGCAACTGGACTGGGCGTGGCTTATCCTCCAGTACCACCTCTTCTTCGAACGGGATATCTCCCGGTATCTGCCGTTTGTCGAACGGTCGGTGATCTTCTACGACGAGCACTACCGCTACCGCTGCAAGAAGCTTACCGGCAAGGAGCTGGACGACGCCGGCAAGCTTGTGATCTATCCGGCCAATACGCTTGAAAACCACTGGGACTGCCGCAACCCCACCAGCGTGATCGCGGGACTCCAGCGGGTGTTGACCGAATTGGGCCGCTTGCCCGCGAAGTACACATCCGCGGCGAAGAAGAAACGGTGGGAGGCTATCCTGGCCCGACTGCCTGACATGCCGAAGGGCAGCAACAAGAAGTTCGGCGGGGAGTATTTCAAGCCGGCGGAGAATTACGAACATCGCAACTGGGTTTGCCCTGAGATGTTCCCGCTTTATCCCTATGAGCTGTACGGCCTGGGTCTGCCGGACCTGGATATTATGAAAAGGACCTCGCTGGCCACGGGAAGGGATCGACACGCCGTGACGGCATGGCAGCCGGCGAACATTTTTGCCGCGCGGCTCGGCGATGTGAAACTTGCCCGGGACCTGAACACCAGAAAGCTCAGCAACGGTCCCTACCGCTTTCCCGCTTTCTGGCCGCATACCATCGACTGGGCGCCCGACCACAACTGGGGCGGCTGCGGCATGATCGGTCTGCAGGAAATGCTCATGCAGACCCATGCGGGCAAGATTCGGCTGATGCCGGCATGGCCGAAAGACTGGAACGTGGACTTCAGGCTGCACGCGCCGGGCAAAACAATTGTTGCTGGCTCGGTCCAAGCCGGGAAGATCGCCCATCTTGAGATTACTCCCCAAGAGCGTCGAAAAGATGTGGTGATAATGGAAGCAAAGTAGACGAGGCCCGGTCATTCGACCTCGAGTCGCGGCTCTGCGGCCATATACTGGCCGTTGAAAATCGGGACAGGCACCTTCGTCCCAGCGCGCCGGCCCTGCGGAGCCAGTCCCCATTTTCCATGCCCAGGGCTGAGTCTCAGTCGACGATCTTCAGCTTGATCTCGTCCGAGTTGCCCTTCAGTTCCGGGGCGTACATAGCGCTTGCCTTGGTGGGCAGGGCGCTGAACTTGCCGGGGATCTCGGCCCGCATGCGGTAGCTGATCGAGTTCATGCCCCGCGCCAGGCGCCGGACGAAGAACACCACGCGCTCGTCGCGAAGCTCCATGTACGCGCCCATGCCGTTGCGCGTGTAGCCGCTGCGAACGTCCACCGGCTCGAATCCGGCGGCCTTCATGTCCTCGAACACGATGTACTCGTAGTCGTTCTTGCTCTCGATAGTCAGCTCGATCTCAACCAGGTCGCCGCTTTTCAGCGTGGCCAGGTTCTTCAGCTCTTTCCTTTCGTACTTTTCCACCTTCTGGTCGACGGCCTGCCCGCGCTCGCCCTCGGCCTTAATGGTCTTGTCGACCCGGACGAGCTTGTAGTACTTACGGTTGACCTCAATCTCCAGCCCGGCCTTCTTAATGTCGTCTTCGAGCGTGAAGTTGGTCAGGTACGCGTTGAAGTACAGCGGCCCCGTGCCTTCCTTCCGCAGTTCGACGGTGTGCTCGCCGGTCGTCACCTTCGGGCCGAGCAGCACCAGCTTGTTGTCGAAGCTGAAGAGGTTGTCCTTGTTGATCTTGACGGACTTGTGACGCTTGCCGTCGACAAAAACACCGACCGTCATATCGGGACGATCCTCGCCGCTGGCCTTGATGTAGTCCGCGAACGCCTCGATCACGTAGGCCGTGTCACGCGTCGAGTTCCAGTACGTCGCGTGCCGGCGGTTGTTGATGAGATACTTCACCAGGCGCGAGCCCTTGCGGCTCTTGGGCTCGCTCAGGCACAGCAGCTTGAGGTAGTAGGCGTGGGCCTCCATCTCGCTGCCGTACCAGTGCCACCACCAGCGGTCGTTGGGCAGCTTCAGCCAGGCCGACTGGTTCTCGTCGTCCTGCTGGAGGTACTGCTCGACGTTGCGCTTCAGCATGTTGCGCTTTTCCATGTCGCCGACCCTGTGGCAGGCGATGCCGAACATGGCCTTGGCGTAGACGCTGATGTGGTTCCGGTCGCGGTAGATCCGCTTTCGCATCTCCGTGTTGTCGACCTTCTCGTCGATCAGCACCATGTAGACCAGGGCGTCGAGGTTGTCGGCGAACTGCTTCTTGCGGGCGTTTTTCTTCTTCTGCTCGTAGTTGATGAGGCGCCGGAGCTGCTCGTCCTGGTAGCGCTTCAGCCAGGCGATGCCCCGCTTGATCACGGTGGGCACAACGGCTACGTCGTTGGCGCGGGCTATCTGCAGCCCGTGAACCACCACGGCGGTCGTGTGCGGCCACGATCGTTCGCGCCAGCCGCTCCACCAGCCCCATCCGCCGTCGGCATTCTGCATGTTTGTCAGCCGCTGGAGGCCGCGCTTCACCATGCGGTCGACCTCGGCCTTGTCGAAGACCGGGTTGCGAGGCACCCACTTCTTGCCGTTCCAGCGTTTCTTGCCGAGCAGGCGCTTCCAGTCGGCGGCGCGCTTCGCGTCGTCGCCGATCTCCTGGGCGTTGAGATTGGTGCGCTTCTTCTTGATATCGTCCAGGTCCAGGCCCATACGGATCAGGACCTTCTGGGTAATCACCGTCGGCAGGAAGCTGTTCAGCGTCTGCTCGGTGCAGCCGTAGGGGTACTCGACCACATAGGGCAGGGCATCGACCATCGCGCCCGCCAGCGTGGGCGAGTAGCGTATTTCGAGGCGGCTCTGCTCGGGCCGGCGCTCGGCCGGCACAGTGATCTGGAACTTCGCCTGCTTTTGCTTCGGGCGGATCACACCGGAGAAGCTGTCGGTCTTGAGCATGCCGTGGACGAAGACGGGGAAGCTCATCGCCATGGCGTCCGACTCTTCATCCGTCAGGGCCTTCATGGTGATCTTGGCCTTGCCTTCCCTGGTGACCTTCACGCGCCAGTCGACGCGCTTCTCGCCGTTGGCGGGCACGTCGACCGTCTGGGTGCCCTTGACGCCCTTCATCAGCTCGATGCATCCGCCGCCGATAAGCAGCGAAACCTCCACCTTCTTCTTGGTCTTCAGGTAGTTGTGCACGTTGGCCGAGAGGACCACCTCGTCCTTCTGCACGAAGAACCGCGGCGCCTGCAGGCGGATGATCAGGTCCTTGGTGGTGACGACCTCAACGGTGCCCTCGCCGACGCGCGTGCCGAAGCCCATCGCCCAGACCTGCGTCTTCCAGGTGGTGAGGTTCTCGGGCATGGTCAGCTCGATCTCGGCGAAGCCGTCCTTGCCGGTGGTCAGGGCGGCAGCCCAGAAAGCGGTGTCGGCGAACTTGGTGCGCACCGTCGGCTGGACCATCTGCCCGGCCCCGGCGGCCTCCCCGTTCGCCCGTCCGCCGGCAGATTCCTTCATCTTGGCAGCGCCAAAAGAAACAGAATCCATGCTCATACCCTTCGACGCTCGCTTCATGCCGGGGGCAGGCGGCGCTCCATTGGAAAGCATATTGCCTTCCGCGGCGCCTTGGCCCCGGCCCAGGGCCCGCCGGCTCGCGTTCCACTGCATTGCTTTGTCGCTCGGCCCGGGCTCATCGGCCACGCTGTGGCCAAAGATGCCCAGGAATCCCATCCCGATCTCCCCGGGCTTGAGCAGGTTGCGCCCGCCCCTGCTCAGCGACGTCTCGTGCCGGGGGTTGTGGCTCCGCTTCCACTTCCAGAAGAAGTCCTTGATCTTGCCGACGTTCGAGCCGCCGGATATGTACTCGACGGCCTTGTCGTACATCGTCAGTACGGTCGAGCCCTCGAACGGCTCGCCATTGGAGTCGATAAGCTGGATCTTGATCTTGGTCTTCTCGCCGGGCTTGTACCTGGTCTTCGCCGGCTTGATCTTAACGTCCAGGATGCGCTTCTCCGGCGGGACCACTATCTGGCGCACTTCACGGAAGACCTTGCCGTCGGCGACGGTCAGCGCCTCGACGAAGAAGTTGGGCATGTCCCTCTTGACGACCTCGATCTGATGCTGGATGCTGCGCCCCTTCGGGCGGAGCGTCTTGGGGGCCAGGTAGATCCCGTTGGCCGGACGGATGAACAGCAGCACCGTCGGGCCCGGCCGGCTGGTATTGACGCGAAGATTCACCTTCTCGCCGGGCTTGTAGGTCTTCTTGTCGGTGACCAGCTCGATATCGTTGAAGCGGTAGTTTCCGCCGCTGTCGCCCTCGCCCCAGACAACGAAGATGTATCCGCCCTCGATGGCATGTTTCTTGGCGTCGGTGACGGTGTAGCTCAGGCGGTACTGCCCGGCGCGGTGGGCCTTGATCTGGAGCGCGGCCTTGCCATCCTCGTCGGTGTCCAGCTTCCACTGCTGGACCTGGGTCTCCACGGGCTTGCCCTTGGGGTAGGTGATTTTCTTCAGCTTCAGCAGCCCCGTGCCCTTTACTCCCTTGGCGTCGAGCCTGCGGGCCTGGAAGCTCGTCTGTATCACGTCGCCCACGCGGTAGTGCCCGCGATGCACCCATGCGTACACCTTGAAGGGCTTGCGGCTGACCAGCACGCTGCCGGTCCCGACGATGGTGCGGCGGCTCTTGTCGGTCACCTCGGCCGTGATTGTGTACTTGTGATCGCGGTCGCCGTGTATCGCCTTGGCCAGCGCGGTGTCGATAACGATCTTCACCTTTCCGTCCTTGTCGACCTGGACCTCGTTCTCAGCCACCACCTCGGGCTGGGGCGTGGGGCGCCATCCCCACCACGGCCAGATCGGGCGGCGGCAGCCCCAATGCTTCCAGCCGGGATACCACACGTAATCGTAGCCGTACCACCAGTAGCCCGGCTCGAACAGCCAGTCCCATCGCGTCCAGGGGTACCACGTGCCGGAGTGCTCTGTCCTCAGGACCTTGTACTTGACCTTGGCCTCGGTGACCGGCGCGCCGAAGTAATACTTGGCCTCGATGGTCGCGGTGACCTTCTCGCCCAGTTGGACGGGGTCTTTGGGGGCTTCGACCTTAACCTCGAACTCGGGCTTCTTGTACTCCTCCACGCGGAATCGCCCGCCTCCGAAGTACTTGGTCCCCTGGCGGATCTGTATGGAATACATCCCGAGCGTGGCCTCGTCCTTGAGGGGGAACTCGCCGGCAGCCCCACCGAAGTCGTCCAGCTTCACCGTCTCTTCATGGAGCTTCTGGCCCTTGGGGTCGTTGATGCGGACGGTAAAGCTCTGCCCCGCGAATCCGCTCTTGCCCTCGACGTCGTACTTGGCGTAGTTGATCCAGAACTTGAAGTTGACCTTCTGCTTGGGCCGATACACCGGCCGGTCTGTCATCACGAACGTCTTTCGCTGGTGGTACTCGCGGTCGTAGTAATTGCCGTACCAGACGCCGCTGAAGCCGAGGTATGCGAGTCTCCCCTCGTCGGTGCGAGCGATGGCCAGCCACTGGAAGTTGTTGGGCATCTGGGTCGGGCCGAGCGTGATCTGCCCGTCGGCGTTGGTGAACTCGGAGAAGTTCTTCGTATCGGTCTGGTAGCGGCGCTGGCCTCCCTTGCCGACAGACCGGCGACGCCAGCCGAAGAACTCCACGTTGGCCTTGACGATGGGCTTGCCCGTGACGGCGTCGGCGACGTAGTACCACGTCTTCTTATCCAGGGGCTTCTTGACGATGGCGGTGTCGGCCACCCACATGATAATCCGGCTTATGTTGCCGTCGGCCATCTTCGCCGTCAGCAGGTACGCACCGGCCTTCTGGAGCGGAGTGGTGACGGTGATCCGTTTGTCGAAGTGCGTCGGTCGCGGTTGGAGGTCGAGGTCCCACGCGGCTACCTTCTTGTCGACGTATTTCTTCTGCTCGCCGCGCATCAGGCGGTAGCCGATGTTGGCGATCCGGTAGCGCTGATAATCGGGCTTCTGCGGGTTGCTCTTGATGTAGGCCTTGACGTCCGCCAGAAGCTGCGCGATCTTAATCGAATAGGCCTCGAAGTGGACCTTCTTGCCGTTTCGGAAGCGGAACTCGACGGTCGCGCCTCGGCCCTTCGGCTGCGTCATGATGGGCTCGAATACACCCCATGCGTCCACGATCTGCTTGAGGCGCTTGGCCTTGGACTTGCGCTGGTCGTCGCCGAACAGCTTGATGTTCTTCCGCCAGTGGTCGGCGGCCTTGGGGTACTGGCGGCGGTTCTCGAACGTGGTGCACAGCACGCCCATCGCGCCGGGGGCGTAGGAGGGTTTGCCGTCGACCACCTTCTGGAAGGCCAGCTTCTGGAAGATGCGGATGAAATTGAACTCCGCGGGCAGCTTGAACCGGCGGATGCCGATCGCCAGGCGCGCGATCGTCTCGTCCTCGCCGAGCGTGTGCAGTTCGTACGTGCCCGAGGTGTCCTTCTTGCCGTCGTCCCGCGGCTGAGGCTGCCGGCGCCATCCGTAGAAAAACCGTCCGTACCGCCCCATCGTCTCAACGCCGAACTGGGCCTTCAGGAACGTGGCGAACTTGAAGGCGACCGCATCGCGCAGGGGCGCGTGGAACTCGACGGCCTGCAGCATCGCCCATCGCCAGCGCTCGCCATCGGTCTTCGCGGTGTCCCAGCTCTTGGGACGTTTGTGGAAGACGGGCTTGCCGTCCTTATCGACCGGAGCGCCGCGGCTGGAGCCGCCGTAGCGTCCCCAGTAGTAGCGCCCCTCGTTGTAGTCGGGCAGCTTGGTCAGGTCGGTCTTGTACTGGAGGCGCCACGCCTCCGCGTGTCCGCGCTGGCCCATGAGCATGTCGGCCAGGGCGAGGTAGAACGAGCCCACCTCCGCGTGGTTGTTCTCGTTCTTGGTCAGCGGCACGGCCTGGACCATGAGCTGCAGCGCCCGCACGCGGTCGCGCTCGTAGCTGCTGACGTACTTGCCTCCCCCGCGATGCTGCCCGCGGTGGAATTCGCCGCTGATGATGTACCCGTTGTGCGTACCGTGCAGGTATAACTTTGCGGCCCTGTGGAGCAGACGCCAGTTCTTCGCGTGGACCTTGATCACCTTCTCGCGGAAGGCGTCGATCTCATTGCGGCGGTTGAGGCGCTGAAGGGCCTGGATCGCCATGCCCAGGTCGCTGCCGATCTGCATCTTGTCCGTCTTGGCGTCGAGCGCCAGCTTGGCGAAGATGTCGTAGGCTTCCTTGTAGTTGCCGTCGCGGTAGAGTTTCTGGGCCTTCTGGCGGCTCGCCTTTTCTTTGGGCGGCTCGGCGATAAGGGCTGCACCTGCCCAGCATACGGTAAGCAGCGCGGCGATCAGTCTGGCGTGTTTCATTGTGTGCTCCTCTGTGCGTTCCGCTCGCGCGGAGATTCCTGCTATTATAGACGCAGAAAACGGCCTCGCGTTCCAGAGAATTCACTACCGGGCCTTGGCCGCCGTGAAGACAACTCGGTACTTCCGCTTCGGATCGCACTTGCGGGGATTGGGGATCAGCAGGAAGTTGTCCGTCACGGTCGGCTTCAGGTCGGCGCCTTCGATGATCTTTACGTTCTTGACGCGATACGGCAGGAATGCCACGATCGGCCGGTAGCCGCGCTGCGACCCGTTCGTGTTGATCGGCTGGAACGTTTTATCGCCCCACTTGGGCTTGAGGACAAACGTGAACCGCCCGCCCTTCTCGGTCAGGTCCTGATCCCATGCGGTCGCCCCGTCGGCCATGCGGGCGCTCCACGCCGGGTCGCCGTAGAAGGCGACCACGTCACGATCAAACTTCAGCCCTCGCGCGGCCGGATCAGACCCCGTTGCCAGCCGATGCACCAGCGCGTGGTGGTTGGCGAAAAACGCCTCGGTAAACGTATACCGCCCGGGCTGCTCAACGAAGTAGTCCAGGCATCCCCACCCGGCGTAGCCGAACCACGTGGAGACGGTGTATCCGATCATCTGCATCACGCCGGCCGAGTTCATCCACGCCAGGGCCATCGCCTGCTGCGAGTTGATATGCCCCATCAGGCAGTTGCCAATGGGCAGATATACCTTGGGGTTGGGGGAGTTGACGTCGAACCGCTTCCGTTTGGTGTCCAGGCCGAACATTTGCCCGTCCTTGCAGCGAAACGAACCGTTGCGGTAGCGATATCCGATCTGCCAATCGCGCTCGGTTGCGTGGCCCGACGTCACGAAAAGCTGGGCCTTGTAGACGTTGAGCGAGTCGACCAGGGCCTTGGTCGAATCTGCGGCGCCCTTTTCCTCGACGGGCTTGCCGCCGCGGCGCTTGCGCACTATGCGGCCGGCCTTCAGCTCGCAGTACCACACGCCCTCGGTGCACATCTCCAGCGCCACATCCGTCCCCGCCGCCACACGCTCGACGACCAGGGGTTTTGCATACTTAGCGATGCGCAGGGCATTGGCCGCGTCGTAACCGGTGAGAATACCCCAGAACACATCCGTGTAGGGATCGTCGTCGAGCTTGCGCGTGAGCTGATGAACGTCGGCGACGAACTTCTTGCCCGCTTCGGCCGGCGTGGCCACGAAGCACGCGTACTTGGGGAAATGCTTCCTGAGCGGCGGCAGCGCCTCGTCTACCGACTTCTTGTAGCGGCAGACGTCCGCACCGTGCTTGGCCGCCAGCGCGTCAACCACCTTTCGCCAGTCGGCTTTGATGTAGGTCGCCTCGGAGACGACGACCACGTAGCCGCCGGGGGTCTTGCCCGCCCGGGACGGCGCCGCCAGCGACAACACCACCACGGCAGCCAGAGCGGCACGCACCACATTGAACCATCGCCCAACCATGTGCACTCCTCGTCGATCCCGCCACCCCAATTTCCTTCGCGGTTTTATACGCGTCAATCCGCGTTTATGCCTGCTTCTTTTGTGCCCCGAGAGTGAGCAACTTCAGACCGAGCTGCGGTTCCAGGGCCCTCCAGGCCCCTATGCCGTCGATCTCGATGATGATCGCCTCCAGCACGCAGAAGACCGTAGTCCCGCCGCGCAGGCAGCCGGCGATTACCTCGTCGCCCCGCCCGATCGCGCCGTGCAGGTGAAGCTTCGGGCCGGTCTCATCCGCAAAAATTGTGCCCACCCCGGCAATCTCACGGGCATCGTCGAACTCGGTGTACTGCGGCTCGATGGGGCCGGTGGGGCTCTTCGGGCCGACAACCACCTTGCCCTTCCGCAGGCCCCCCACCACGATCACCGCGGCGCTCGTGATGTGCTCCTTCGCCGCGATCGACTCTATCTGCTCGTAGAGGTCTTCGCCCTCAAAGCCGCGTGCGACGATAACCCGCCCCGTCTGCCCAACCTGATAGTCCATTGGCCTGTTCCCGCAAACGGCCTCACTTGCCCTTGTAGGTGGCCTTGATGACGTTCTGGGAGACGTCGGAGATCTCGAGCATGCCATCCATGGCCTCGACGAGCTTCTCGGCGAGCTTCTCAGCGTTCAGATCGCTTTCGATGGAGAACTTGCCGACCTTGTTGTGGAACTTCCCGCTGACGTTCTTTACGGCCTTCAGCTTTCCAAGGGCCTTCTTGAGCTTAACGTAGCCGTTGAAATTCGCCAGCCCGTCTACCTCAAGCTCGACCTCTCCGCGGCCTTCCAGTACGTCCTGCCAAAACCTCAGCACGTCCTCCCGGATGACGGGGGCAATGGCCCCGCCAAGTGAGGAAAGTGCCTTGTTGGCCGCAACACGATCCGCACGCTGCGACGTCATGACCCTGCTGTGCCGGCTCGAAAGAAGCTGCGCCGTGTCGCTGCGGAAGCATCTCACGTTGCAGTCGGCGCCGTAGCGGTAACCTGCAATACCCATGATCGTCACCGGCTTGCCGGTGGCCGTGGCGCTGCCCAAAATGAAAAGCTGCGCCCCGTATTGCTTGGCGATTGCCTGGATCTTATCGGGCTTGTCCTCGGCGACCGCAGCCTGAAGATCTTTGATCTCAATCGCCTTCAGCTGCCTCTTGTCCACCAGAAGGAACCCGCTTTCCAGCAGTATTCCCTCAATTCGAGTCTGCACGGTGGAGTCCTGCTGGACGGCGCTGTTTATCTTCTCGGTAACCGCCACCATTATCTTCGGACGCCCCATCTGCTGAAGCAGGTTCTTGACCACCCCCCACGTGTCAACTATGCCCTTGATCGAGACCACCGCCTGGAGCCTTACCTCCCAGGACTCATCTTCCAACTGCTTGGCCGAGATCACCTTCTTCGACTGGAGGAAGCCGGCCGAGCGAGTCAGCACCGTGTCGCGGATCAGGGCAAAGTCTCTCACCTTCGACTGCGAGAAGATGTAGGTGCCGGCACCGGCCTCAACCGCCTTCCGCATGGCGTCCCTGGTGGCCTCGTCCTTGTCCATCCCCACTCCCGTAACCGTCACGTCGACCAGGTTGGCATCTATCTTCTTTACGATGGTCTTGCCACCGGCCGTTCCCGCGAAGATCAGGTATACCCCCACCACAAACAGCATCAGCAATGGCTTGCGCATGAGTTTCATTCCCAATTATGCCGGAAAGCCCGATCCGCCCGGCCTCTCCAACCGGCCGGACACGGGCCTGGAGTATCCGGTCTGGTGCGGTCTACTCGACCACTTCTGTGGGCGGGCCGACCGGCTTGTCGTGGATCTCTTTGTGGGTTTCGGTCGTCATCTCATCCTCGCATCCGCTGAGGATGGGAACCAGACCGAGGACAAACACAACCAACAGGACTGAAAGAATTTTCTTAATCATGGCCTTTCTCCCAAGAGCCGGCGGCACCGGCTTGCCGGCGCCGCACACGGCTTACTTAATCTTGATGGTAAGCTTCTTCTGGTAAAACAGTATCATGTTCCACAGCGGCCTGAGCGGGATCTCCACTGTGACCTGGGCCGTACCGTCAGGCAGGACCTTCTGTGAACCCTCCACGACGCCGGCGCCCATCTGGTAGTCGATCATGGCCGTGCGTATTGTGTCGTTCTGGGCCATGAAGTTCCTGACCGTGGTCTGGGAGGTAATGAACAGGCCCTGGATTTTCTCGGAGATCTTCCGTCTTGCATCGAGCTCGGCCGCCCTGTAGGCCATCAGCTTCGCCTGGACCTTGTTTGCATTTTCCTTGTCGATGGCGGCATTTCCGGTGGCACTCTCTGTCAGGCCGATCCAGTCGGGCGCGACTTTCGCCAGGGCCATGGTGACTTTCATCGTCACGGGCGGGGTCTTAAGCATATCCTCTCTCGGTACGCCCATTCCCGTTTCCTTGATTACGGTCTCCCTGGCCTTGAGGATCATCTCCTCGAGGCGGTCGATCTTGACCTTGTTGCCCTTGTAATGGGTTTTGGCCCAGCTCTTGAGCGTCATGTAGACCGTGCGCAGCTTCACCTGCATTACGACCTCGACGATCAGCTCGTCATCATGGAATCGCTTGCCGACCTCTCGCGAGCCCCTCAGGAACGTGTTCATGCTCACGTTCACGTCGTCGGACTCCGTCACGAAATCCTTGACTATCGTCTGCGCGTCGATGCGCACGCCCTTGATGCGTTCGGCCAGGCGGCGCATGGCGTCGACACGGGCGGCCCTTTCGGCCAGAAGGCGGCCCTGTGCCTTGCAGTACTTCGCCCAGAACTTGCGGGCCTTCGTGCTGGCGTTGGAGAACTTGGCCGTGGACTCGCCCGGCTCGGGCGCGATCAGCGGGTCCTCCTGGAGCTCCGGGCGCGGCACGCCCATGCCCGTCTCAACCAGGATCTTGTCCTTATAGGTCCTGACGAGGCTCTCGAGATCGGTTATCTTCACCTTGTTGCCCTTATAATGGCGGCGGTGGATCGTCTTGAGAGTCTCGGTGACGGTCCTGATCTTCACCTGCACCTTCACCTCGCACGTACCGTCTTCCAGGTGCTTCGGCTTGCCGACCTCGCTCACGCCAACCAGATGCGTCAGCAGGGCCGTCTCGATCGTGTCATCCTCGGCGACAAAGTCCTTAACCGTTGTCTCCGAGCTGATCCTCAGCCCTTTGATGCGTTCGGCCAGCTTGCGCATACCGTCGACGCGAGCGGCCCGTTCCGCGAGCAGCTTGTTCTGGGCCTCACGCTTCTTGGCAATAGCGCCTTCAGCCCCGATGAGGGGTTCGGCCACCGCCAGCACCGCAACGAACAGCAATATCTTCATCACTCTGCCCATAACGATTACTCCTTTCCCGCAGCGGCCCGACCCTTCGCTGCAATATTGGCTGCAACAGCATACACCCTGCTGATATTATACGCTCTTCTTGTGCCTCCTCCCACCGAAGCGTTCTACCCCAATGAAACGGCCTCACCTCAAAGACGAATGTCGCCTATGAAAGATAGGATACCGGCCGGCAAAGTCAAGAACTCTCAAGGAAGAATCTTGCCGGCAGCGTGGTTTTTTCATTTCGGCCGCCAACTTTCGGGTTGACGCCGTTGAGCCGCTTGGGGATAATACTCTGTTCATTCCCGGCAAACGGCTGGGAACAGGGATCTTACGGCACACGATGAAGACCTACATGGCCAAGAAGGGCGAGATTGCCCGAAAGTGGCATCTCGTGGACGTTTCCGACAAGGTGCTCGGGCGTGTCTCTACGAAAATCGCAATGATTCTCATGGGCAAGCACCGCCCGGAGTACACCCCGCATGTGGATGTGGGCGACTTCGTGGTTGTGGTCAATGCGGCAAACGTAAAGGTCACCGGCGGGTCAAAGGGCACGCAACGTATCTACCAGCGATATAGCGGATATCCAGGCGGAAGAAAGGTCACAACACTCGACCAGACGCTGGCCACCAAGCCCGAGAAAGTCATCCGTGAAGCAGTACGGAGGATGCTGCCTAAGACCAAGCTCGCCCGCGTCATGCTCAGCAAGCTCAAGGTCTATGCCGGCCAGGACCATCCGCATCAGGCCCAGCAACCCGAACCCCTTGAGGTATAGCCCAGAAACGGCCGGTGAAAGAGACGTTAATGGCAAAAGAGACCAAGAAAACCAAGAAGGCATCTCCGGCGAAGAAGGCCGAGAAGAAGACCACCGCCAAGAAGGCTAAGAAGACGGTCAAGAAGGCTGCCAAGCCCCCCGAGGCGAAGAAGCCCAAAGCCAAGGCTCAGGCCGCGCCGCCGGTCGAGAAGGAACAGGCCGCACCCCCGGCCGAAAAGGTAGAGGCAAAGACGCCGGCCGAAAAGCCCGAGAAGCTCGCCCCATCGGCCGAGAAACCCGAGCCCAAGGCCGAAGCCAAGAAGCCGAAGGTCGAAGCCAAGGAAGAAGCTCCGGCCAAGAAGCCTGAGCCGGCCCCACCGGCCGAGAAACCCGAGCCGAAGGCCGAGGCCAAGAAGCCGAAGGTCGAAGCCAAGGAAGAAGCTCCGGCCAAGAAGCCTGAGCCGGCCCCGTCGGCCGAGAAACCCGAGCCCAAGGCCGAGGCCAAGAAGCCGAAGGTCGAAGCCAAGGAAGAAGCTCCGGCCAAGAAGCCTAAGCCGGCCCCGGCGGCTGAGAAACCCGAGCCGAAGGCCGAGGCCAAGAAGCCGCAGGCCGCTGCTGAGAAACCCAAAGACAAGCCCCCTGCCGAAAAGACCGAACCTGAGGCTAAAGAAAAGGCCCCGTCCGACAAAGCCGAGGCCAAGCCTCCTGCTGACAAGCCTTCCAAGGCCGCCCCCGAGGCCGAGGCTGAGCCTGAGGAAAAGAGCATCCCGGCTCCCCCGCTCCCTGAAGGCGCGCATTACGTCTGGGGCCTCGGGCGGCGAAAGAAGGCCGTCGCTCGCGTGCGGATCCGCCCGGGCAGCGGCAAGATACTGATCAACAAGCGCGAGCTGGACAACTACTTCTCCCAGGTCAAGGATCGCCGATCGGTTATGGCACCCCTCGAAGCGGTAAACATGCGGACGTCCTGGGATATCTGGGCAAACGTCGGCGGCGGAGGCTTTACCGGGCAGGCCGGCGCCATTATGCTGGGCTTGGCGCGGGCACTGCATAAGGCTGAGCCGCGAACGGAGTCGACCCTGCGCGACAAACGCCTGCTGACCCGCGACGCCAGGATAGTTGAACGCAAGAAACCCGGCCGGAAAGGCGCCCGCAAGAGGTTCCAGTTCTCCAAACGTTAATTGGTGCCTCCCAACCCGTGGCAGTACAAGGCTCCGGCGGCACCGAGACCGCCGGGGCTTTTTTCAAGAACGCATCAAGGAGCAAGAGCGTGGCGCGGCAAACCAAAGAAATTCGAGTAGCCTTGGTCGGCGGCAGCGGATATGCGGGCTTTGAGGCGATCCGCTGGCTGCTGCGTCATCCAACGGCCAAGCTGGTGGGCATCTACGGCCCCGCCGACGAGCTCGGGCCCATGGAAGATTTCTACCCGCTGCTGAGCAAGCAGGTGGAGCTCTCCCAGGAGCTGTTCGAGCCGGACAAGGTCGTCGCGACGGGCGCGGAACTGGCCATCCTGTGCGTCCCCCACGAGGTGGCCATGAATTACGTGCCCCCATTGCGCGACGCGGGATTGAAGATAATCGACCTGTCCGCGGACTATCGCTTCAGGGATGCCGCGGTGTACGAGAAATGGTACTGCCCGCACACGGACGCCCCGGCCTTGGCCGACGCTGTTTACGGCCTGCCGGAATACTACGCCGAGCAGATACGCTCGGCCGCCCTCGTGGCAAACCCGGGCTGCTACCCCACCTGCAGCGTCCTGGCGATGGCGCCGATCCTGAGGGCCGGGCTCATTGAGCCTGACGGCATCGTCGTAAACGCCGCCAGCGGCGTCAGCGGGGCCGGTCGCAAACCGAGCGCCGCCTTTCACTTCCCCGATCGCAACGAAAACCTCGAGCCGTACGGCGTGGGCAGCCACCGCCACATGCCGGAGATTGAGCAGACCCTGTCGGATATAGCGGGCTGCGAGGTAACCGTCCTGTTTCAGCCGCACCTGTGCCCGATGGACCGGGGCATCCTGGCCAGCATCTACGCCACGCCCACCCGCGCCGTTACCGAGGCCGACCTGGCCGACCTGCTCAACGAGGCCTACGCCGATGCGCCGTTTGTGCGGGTCCGCACCGCCGTCCTGCCGGCCACCAAGTACGTCGCCGGCACGAACTTCTGCGACGTCGCCGCACGCGTTGCCAAGGGCAAGGTGATCCTGTTCGGGGCCCTGGATAATCTCATCAAGGGCGCATCCGGGCAGGCCATCCAGAACATGAACCTTATGTTCGGCCTGGACGAAACGGCGGGGCTGCGTTGACACTGCGCGCCGCCCGTCCCGCACCCGGGCATGAGATGGTCTGTCACTCAGAGACTGTGTTCGATTCGTTGGTCGAGTTGTAGCTGAACAGGTTGTCCCACAGATAGTCGATGCGCTGCTTGGCCTCGTCCAGCGGCTTTACCCGCAGGATTTGCTCTTCGCGCCAGGCCAGGCCAAGACGTTCGAGCTTGGTCATCGCATCGTCCACCTCAAAGTCCAGCGTCACGCCGTGGGACTCGGCGAACCACTTCTCGATTTCCGCGTCGAGATGGGGCTCGGTGAGGTCGGTCTTTCGGGTGGCCAGAAAATAGTACGCCAGCAACGCCTCCTTGCAGTCTTCCTCCTCGGCGTCGTCTATGAGGTGATGGAACACGCCCGCGTTGTTGTCCAGCACCTTGAAATACAGACTCTCCGTGAGGTTCTTCAGGTACTTGAGCTTGCGGCTCTTGAGCTTCGAGACCTGCCGGAAGATGTAGCCGCCCAGGGCCCCCAGTCCCATGGCCAACGCCACAAGGTGCTTCTGCTCCAGCTGGACGTACTTCTTGCTCACGCCCACCCAGAACGCGATCAGGGCCAGCACCGTCAGCAGCACCGCCCACAGCTTTGTGAACAGCACCACCACCCCCCCCGCCGCAGCCGGCACGCCCACCAGCAGCTTGTCGATCGTCCTCATGTGCAGCCTGGCGTTGGGATAGATCGTCTCGATGTCCTCCCCGGCGACATCCTTGAACAGCTTCAGATACGAATCGCCCGGCGTGAACGGGGCGTCCCTTATCTCCTTGGGCTTGAAGTGCTCCACGCCTTTCAGGCGGAGGTAGATCACCACCCGGTCGTAATACTCCACCTCTACGTCCTTGGCCCGCAGGCCCAGCAACGAACGCACCTTCTCAGACTTGATCCGCCGCCCGCGCACGAAAACCATGCACTTATCGAAGTCCTCCAGGTCCACCCGAAGCCGGATCTTGAAACGGGTATAGCCGTCCAGGGACTGTTCGATCTCGCTGCGGCTCATCTCGACATAGTTCGCACCGGTCAGCACATCCGTGAGCATTTCGATGAAGCCCTCTTCGGACCGGACCAGCTCCTGGCCGCCCGGGCGCTGCTTGCCGTGCGTGTCCGCGTCGGGGTTCAACGGGGCATAGCAGTTCTTCAGCTTCTCCAGGCGGGCGTGATACTCGTAGTGGAAGTACGCCTCCAGGATTCTGCAGAACTCGCGGAAGTCCGCCTGATCGGTGGCCTTCAGCGCACCATCCCTCATGCACATCTCCACAATGTCGGCCTTGCGGAACGGGATGAAGTGCCCCGCCGGGACGGGCGTTTGATTCTGGTCTGCTTTGTTGTCCATTGTTGGCCGCGGCCTCAATCGACGGCGTGCTGTCACACCAGACAAGCCGCACAGGGCCGTCATTATTGCACCTCGCCCGTCAAATGTCACGTGGCTTACGGCCGGCAATCGCCCGCATCCACGCGTTGACTCTTTCTCGCGCTGCAAGTACCATTCCTGCGGTGGAGGCAACAGGAAATGACGCAATCTCGTCACATTACGCTGCCGCAGGGGTTTGTAGCGGCGGGTGTCGCCTGCGGGCTTAAGGGCTCGGGCAAGAAGGACCTGGCGATCATTGCCGGCCAGCAGGACCTTGCCGCCGCGATTTTGACCACGCGGAACCAGGTGGTCGGCGCCCCGGTTTTGCACAACCGGGCGATCCTGCCGCGAGGCTGCGGCACGGTGCGGGGCCTGGTGGTCAACTCGGGCAACTCCAACGTCTGCACGGGCAAGGCGGGCCTGGCCGATGCGCGGGTGATGGCCGCCGGGGTCGCCCGCTGTCTCGGTACGGACCTGCGCAAGGTACTGGTCGCCTCCACGGGCATCATCGGCCATCGCCTGCCCATGGACAAAATCCAAAAGGGCATCGCCGCCGCAGCCAAGGCGCTGTCCAGGCGGAACGACCGCAATGTCCTGCGGGCCATAATGACCACCGACACCCGCGAGAAATCCGCCGTCGCTCGTGTGCAAATCGGGCGCCATAAAGTTACCATCGCGGGCATCGTCAAGGGCGCCGGAATGATAGCGCCGTCGCTGGCCACCATGATAAGCGTGATCACGACGGACGCGGCCGTAACACCAGCCGCCCTGCACAAGTCGCTGGTCGCAGCCGCACGTACATCGTTTGACACGATCACGATCGACAGCGATACCTCTACCTCTGATATAGTCGCGCTGCTGGCGAGCGGTGCCGCCGGCAACAAGACCATCACAGCCGGTTCGCCTGGGTACGCGACATTCGCCGCCACCGTTGCTGAGGTCTGCGGGGCCCTGGCCCGCGCGGTTGTCGCCGACGGCGAAGGCGCTACCAAGGTCATCGAGGTGATGGTCCGCGGCGCGCGGAATGCCCGCGAGGCCCAGATCGCCGCCAAGGCCGTCGCAAACTCGCCCCTGGTAAAGTGTGCGGTCAACGGCTGCGACCCGAACTGGGGGAGAGTTGCAGCGGCCCTCGGTAAGTCCGCAGCCAAGGTCACGGCGGACAAGCTTTCGATAAGCATCGGCGACACAAAGGTTTTCTCTCGCGGCATGCCGCGCGGCTTCAAGGCAGGCAAGGTCTCCAGATACATGCGCGGAAAGACGGTGCGGATAGCGTGCGATCTAGGCCTGGGCAGAGGCGAATACACCGCCCTGACGTGCGATCTTTCTCGCAAGTACGTTACCATAAATGCTTACTATCACACGTGATACGGCGGGACGAACCACCGGCGCAGGCCGCTGTTTTACCTGACCGTTACAGCTTATCCCGGTTACTTTTTGCCTTCTTTTGGACGATTTGCCGCCCGGCGCGCTTTACAGACCGCCCTGCTCGTGTTACAATGTGTACCGTAATGACCGATTGCCTTTGGAGGTGATCGAAATGCCGCGTCAAAAAATAAAACGCAAGTTCAGAATTGTGCTCTTCATTTTCCTGAGCTTTCTGGCCATGTGCTAGAGCCGCCGGACATGCGCCCAACCAATTCGAGGCCCGTATGTGTGGGCTTATTCCTCGCGCCCAAGACGCCGGATGAACTCCTGCTCATCAACGGTTTCCACGCCCAGGGACGCTGCCTTGTCGGCCTTTGAGCCCGGCGAATCGCCTACCACCACGAAGGCGGTCTTCTTCGAGACGCTCGAAGCCGCCCTGCCGCCCGCGGCTTTGATCGCATCCTCCGCTTCCTTGCGAGACATGCTGTCAAGCGTCCCCGTCACAACAACGCTCATTCCTCCCAACGGCGATTCGCCCACCGCCCGCCGTTTCGCCGCGCCCATCTTCACGCCAACATCCCTGAGACGCCTAACCGCCGCCTTGCCCGCTTTGCTGTCGAAGAATTGCCGAACGCTGGCGGCAATCACCGGGCCGATCTCCTCCACCTCGGTAAGTTCCTCCACCGTCGCAGCCGCTATTGCCTCAATCGCGCCGTAGCGGCCGACGAGCACCTCCGCAGCCCTCCCGCCCACGTGCCGGATACCGAGCCCCGCCAGGAGCCTGGCCGGTCCGCGCGACTTGCTCGCCTCGATCGCCTCCAGCAAGTTGTCGGCGGATTTGTCGCCCATTCGATCCATCGCCACCACGTCCTGCTTTGCCAGCCGATACAGGTCGCCAAACTGCCTGACCAGCCCCCGCTCCACCAGTTGATCGATCACCGCGGGACCCAGGTGCTCGATGTCCATCTGATTCCGCGCCGCGAAAAAGCGGAGCCTCTCCCGGATCTGCGCCGGGCACTCCGGGTTGACGCAGCGCAGGTAAACTCCGCCTTCGTCACGGGCCAGCCCACCGCGGCAGGCCGGGCACCCTCGCGGCTGTGCGACCCGCCTGGCGCCACGACGACGCTTGGCGGTAACCACGTTCACCACCTGCGGGATGATCTCGCCGGCCTTCTCCACCAGCACCGTGTCACCGATGCGAAGGTCCAGACGCTTGACCTGGTCGAAGTTGTGCAGCGACGCGGTGGTGACCGTGGTCCCGGCAAGATGCACCGGATCGAAATGCGCCACGGGGGTTATTGTGCCCAGGCGTCCCACCTGGCAGTCGACCACGCGGAGGATGGTCTCGGTCCGCTCGGCCTCGTACTTGAAGGCGATGCACCATCGTGGATGTTTGCTGGTGGCCCCGAGCAGATCGCGCAGGGCCAGCTCATCGACCTTCACCACCATGCCGTCGGTCTCGTAGTCCGCCTGTGCCCGCATCGCCAGCCACAACTCGATCACGTCCCACGCCTGCTCAAGGTCATCGCAGATCTTCGTGTGCGGGCTGACCGGAATCCCCTGCTTACTGAGGCGCCCCATCACCTCGCCGGCCCGTTCCGCCGCCTGCGACATCTGGCCCAGGCCGTGTGCCATGAACGCCAGACCCCGCTCTGCGACAACGCTTGCATCCAGCTGCTTGAGCGTTCCCGCCGCCGCGTTGCGCGGGTTGGCAAAAGCCTCCAGACCTTCGGCCACCCGCTTGGCGTTGCAGGCGTTGAATGCCCCCAGCGGCCAGTATATCTCACCGCGGACCTCGATCACGTCGCCGCGCTGGCGGCCGCCGAGGCGCAGCGGCACGGAACGGATTGCGCGGACGTTGGTGGTAACGTCGTCGCCGGTTCGTCCATCGCCGCGGGTCGCGGCCCGGACGAGCAGGCCGTCCTCATACCGCAGCGAGATAGCCACGCCGTCGATCTTGGGGTCCACCAGGTAGTGGAATTGCGTCTCGCCCAGCGCTTTGCGAACGCGGGTGTCGAATTCGCGCAGGTCATCGGCGTTGTAGGTATTGTCGATGCTGAGCATCGGCTTGGCGTGGGTGACGCTCACGAAGCCCTCGATAGGCTCCCCTGCGACTCGCTGTGTGGGCGAATCGCTCGTCACCAGCTTCGGGCGCTTTGCCTCCAGGGCCTTCAGCTCCTCCATGAGCGCGTCGTACCGGCGGTCGGGAATCTCCGTCCGGGCCTCCACGTAGTACAAGATGTCGTGGCGCCGAATCTCGGCGCGAAGCTGCTCGATCCGTTGAGCATCCGTCGCCATCAGATCAGTTCCCCGTCCGCCCGGGCGTAGACCCACCGCATCGCGGCCGGCTCGTAGTCCAGTATCTCATCTTCACTGAAGAATATTGGGATTTCCATCGCAGCCGATTCCTCTGAATCGGAACCGTGCACGAGGTTGTATCTCTTGGACGCCCCGAAGTCACCGCGGATCGTCCCTGGAGCGGCTTCGGGCCCGAACGTCGCGCCCATCAGCGACCGGGTAATCTCAATCGCCCGGACACCTTCTGCGACCATCGCAACGACAGGCCCCGCGGTGATGAACTCCAGCAGCGGCTCGTAGAAGTCCTCAGCCCGGTGGGCCTGGTACAACTGCTCGGCAACCTGCCGGGAAAGGCGGAGCATCTTCATAGCGACGATCTTCAGGCCCTTGGCCTCGAATCTGTCGATAATCCGCCCGACGAGTTGTCTGGCAAGGGCATCGGGTTTGAGCATGATCAAAGTTCGTTCCATGGCTTTCTCCATGTCAGAGACTTTAGCGCTCTGCCGGACCTGCGTCAAGATGTGAAAGCATCGCCCAGGGATTGGGGGACGTGCGCTCTACGCGCGCGACATCTTTGGGGTTACACTGTGGGCATGATCGTGACCATCGACGGACCCGCCGGATCCGGCAAGAGCACGGTGGCGGCTGAGTTGGCGTCGGCGCTCGGGATTGCCCACCTCGACACCGGCGCGACTTATCGGGCCGCTACACTCAAAGCCCTTCAAAGCGGGGCCGGCATGGACGATGAATCCGCCCTGGTCGATATCGCGCGCCGCGCGCAGATAGAGCTCGTGCCGCAACGGGGCGGCTCACGCGTGCTGCTGGACGGGCGCGACGTAACCGCTGAAATTCGCTCCAGCAAGGTCAGCGACAACGTGCACCATCTGGCTAGCTGCCCGGCGGTGCGTCAGGTGCTTGTTGAGCTCCAGCGCCGCCTCGGGGCAAGGCTTGTCGATTTTGTAGCCGAGGGGCGAGATCAGGGCTCCGTTGTGTTTCCCGAGGCCGACGTCAAGTTCTTCCTGACCGCCACCCCCGACGTCCGCGCCCGACGAAGAGGCAAGGACCTCACGGGCGCCGGCGAGCAGGTCGCGCACGAGCAGGTCCTCCAGTCCATCATCGAACGAGACGAACACGACCTCAGCCGCAAAGTGGCCCCCCTCGTAAAGCCGGATGGCGCCTTCGAGATAGATGCTTCCGACATGACCGTGGCCGAAGTTGTCGCCGAGCTCCGCACACACGTGGAGGCCGTGCCGTGACGCCACTGCGCAGCTATCCCAATCCAGATCTCCTCAGGTGGGCCCTGCCCGCGAATGTCCAGAATTGCACCTTCTGGTATCGGTGCGGGCGTATCGTGGCCCTGTTCAGCTCCACGCTGGCGTTGCGAATCCGCGTCTTCAACCGGCACAACGAGCCCACATCCGGCGGCGTCCTGTACATCAGCAACCACCAGAGTTTCCTCGATCCGCTGCTCACCTCCTGCATGCTTCAGCGGCCCGGCAACTACATGGCCCGTCACTCGCTGTTCCGTACTCGGGCCTTTGCCTTGCTCATTCGCAGTTTCAACGCGTTTCCGGTGCACCGGGGTACTGCCGACATCGCCGCGCTAAAGGAAGCGATGCGGCGACTGAAGGCCGGCGCCCAACTCGTGCTCTTCCCGGAAGGCACGCGGACGCAGGACGGGCGCATCGGTCCTCTGCTGCCCGGCGTTTCGCTGCTTGCCCAGCGGGCGGCGGACTGGGTGGTGCCCGTTGTAATTGACGGTGCGTTCGAGGCCTGGCCGAGGACCCAGGTGCTGCCCAGCCTGGGCAACGTAGTCGTCCAGTACGGCCGGCCCATATCGCGGGCGGAGGCCCGGGCAATGAAGTCGCGCGAACTGCCGCAACACATCCGCCGGCAAATGATCGCCATCCAGGCAGACATCCGCGCCCGTGTGGGCCGCCCCGCGATCCAATATGACCAATAGACCAAGCTCAGGATCGAAGACAATCCCCATCCTCAACTCAGACCCATCGCCCTCAGGTTCCGATAGCTGATCTCCAGCGATTCGAACGGGGTGCGATCGTAGCACCTGTCCTGCTCGACCAGATAATATTCAACGCCGGCCTCGGCCGCGGCCTCCAGGATGGCCGCCCAGTTCAGGTTCCCCTCCCCAATTTCGGCCATGCGCTGCTCGCCATCCTCACCGATCGCCATGTCCTTGAGATGCAGCAGCGGCATCCGCCCTGCGCATTTCCTGACCCACTCGGCAGGCTCCCCCCCGCCGTGTTGAATCCAGTACGTATCGATTTCGGCCTTGAGTATCTTCGGATCGGCCTGCTCGTAAAGCATCCCCAGCCAGGTCTTGTCGCCGATGCGGACCATCTCGTGGCTGTGATTGTGGTACGAGAAATCCATCCCCTCTGCGGCGAGCTCCTCGGCAATAGGCGTAAGCTCGTCAATGAACCTGCTGATGCCGTCGGCCGCACGATACTCGTCCGGCAGGCCCCCGATGGCCGGATGCTTGCACTTCCACATCTTGTGAATGGCGATGACCTCGTCGAGTTCGTTGCGGAACTTGTCCCAGGCCATGTGCGTAGCCGCTACGCCCAGGTGGGTATCGGCGAGCACCTTGGCCACCTCTTTGGGATCGACCGGACCGAAACCGGAAATCTGGACCGTGGAGTAGCCTATCCGCGCAATGTTCTTCAGGGTCTGTGCGACGTCGCCGATGGTCTTGGTGTATTCGCGGCAGGTAAAGAGCTGCGCCCCCAAGGTACCTTCCGCCATATCATTCTCCTTTGGCGCGTGCGGCCTTCTCCTCAATCTGCTGACCGTGCTTGACCTCCTTAGCCCGTGAGCTGACCCAGTATCCCAGTAAAGCCCCGCCTCCGCCTGCGGTCAGCCAGTCTATCGGCAGCGCCTGGCCGAAAGGCTTCACACCCGTCCAGGCGTTGTGTATCCCGCTGATGGACATCACCGCCGCCAGGGCATACAGCGCCACGGCCGATAGAACCACCATCGCCATCCCCGGCAGGTTCGACCGCGCCGGGAATATCTCATACGCCGCAAACGCCGCCACAAAGGAGCTCACCAGCAGGGCAAATATGATCTGGCCCCGGTCGGAAGATTTCATTACCACGAGTACCATAGCAATAGCGATCAGCGTGCCCAAGCCGATACAGTAAAGCGCCTGCACCACTACCGCCGTTGCCTGACGGCGCTTTGCCTTCTCCACCGAAGCCAGTCTCGTCACCCTGATCACCGCCAGCAACAGCGGTGGCGAAGCCGCATCCGCCCCACCGGCGTCTGAATACTCGTCGTCCTCCTGTTTGCCGGCTAACTTGTCCGCACGCTCGCGCCACCCCCATTTGGGGTTAAGCCGCGACGCCACCCGGTGGATCAGGTATATGATCAGGCTTGCGCAGGCGACCAGAGAGGCCAGCAACAGCACTTCACCTATCAGTTTCGCGAAAAGCATGTCGAACTGGTCCTGGTGCGACCAGAGCAGTGCGCGGATAGAGGGAGAACGGATACTGACAGCAGCCGCTCCAATCAGCGTTGCCAGCAGCGCGCTTGCCGGGCGCAGGCCGACCGTTATCACGCCGCAGACGGCCGCCAGGGCCAACACGGTCAATGCAACAACACCAAACGCAGCGTAACCACCTTTCGCGACGATACTTACAGGCGCAGCCGGATCCCAAGCGCGAAGCGAACTCCATAGGAGAAGATAGACGATAAGCAAGCCGCCGGCGGTGGCCAGCTGGACCTGCCTCTTTTCCATTGCGTGAAGCCGCCTGTAGGGCATGCGAAACTCGACACAAATCAGACAACCGCCTGAGTATCCCTTCCTTTGCTCGGCGAGGGATGATAACCGTATCGCCACGACTATGCAAAGGCAAACAAATCGGCGAGGGTATTGTCCTGACGACGGAGATCACCCCCCTGCAGGCAATACCTCAGCCCGTCACCTCGTCCGATTACCCCCGCTGAACGATAGAACGATCGCAAGCCTCACGGGTGGGCGCGATGGCCGCAGCGGCAATGACGTGACAGAATCACCCGTTGACAGCCTCGTTCACGCTGGCGTAGATGGGGAAGACCTTCGTCAGATTGGCAGTTTCGAGGACTCCCATCACCTGGGAACTGGGGCTGACAAGCCTGATCTGTCCGTGGCGTCTCCTGGCATGCAGGTGTCCCACGATCAGCGCACCCAGCCCCAGCGAACCAATAAAATCCATTTTGCTCAGTTCGAGCACAATGATGGGGCCATCCTCATCCGCCAACTCCACAAGCTTCTCCCTGAGCCTGTCCGCTTCTCCCATACCAGCTGACCCGCTGATGGTCAGAACCTTAGCGGATCCCACGCTGGCCTCGCTCAGCTTCAACGGCTCTTGGCATTGTTCAGCCATATGGCTCCCTATATCTCTATGAGTTGTTCTTTACCATGCGGACCTGGTTGCCGCTATCATTGAAGCACACGTCATCCATATACGCTCGCATGAGCATGATGCCGCGGCCGGTCGGCTTCTCTATGTTCTCATCCGTAGTCGGATCGGGAACAATCGCCGGGTTAAACCCGTCGCCCTCATCAGTGATGGTTATCATGGCCCGCTTCGGATCGATATCGAACACCAGTTCGACGGACCTGTCGACAGCGAAGTGGTTGCCGTGCTTGATGGCATTGTTGAGGCCCTCTTCCACGGCCAGGCGGATCGCGAAAGTGCACTCCTCATCGTATCCGTGGGCCTCCATCGCCTCCAGCACGCGCTTGCAGGCCTTCCTTGCGGCGCCCAACTCAGACTTTATCGTCATTTCGCCTGTCAATGTATGCTACCCAAAGCAGTCCATGCCGCTAACATCCACTCCCCTGCTGGGCCGGTCAGGCAAGAGACTCCATTGCCTCCTCGCGGGAGTCACATATCTGGAATATCTCGTTCAGCCGCGTGATGACAAAGACCTCATGAATACCGGGGTCTATGTTGCAGAGCCTCAACTTCCCGCTTTTCTCACGAACGCGCTTGTGCAGCGTAATCAACACACCCAGAGCGCTGGAGGACATATGCGCCACACCTGAAAAGTCCAGCAGTATCTTGGGCTCTTCCGGTCCACTCACCAGCGCGTTCAACTGCTCGCCCATCTGCATGATGTTCACTTCGTCGAGGATCTTCCGATCGGAAAAGCCAACCGTGGTCACGTCGCCATCAGTCGATACGGTCAGTCGCAGACTACTTTCCGGCATGGGTATGTGCTCCTGTCCTGTTAGATCACGGAGATACTAGGGCCAATCTCCGACAATGTCAAGCCTCCCCGCCGGCCCTTACAACGGCGTGCGACTGGTCCTAACTAAGATCGCGTGACGACAAGTATTATGTTCAGGACCACGCTGACCGCCAGCGCCATCGCGACTATTATCAGGTAAACCCGCAGGTTACTCTGGGGGTGGGACACTTCAACGGGCACAGCCGCTTCGCCCACCTGATCTTCCTGCTCAGCCAGACCCGTCAGCACGGAGGCGTCTATCTGCTTCCTCGCCTGCAGCGGCGCCTCCCCCGAGGCTATCGCCTCAAGATCCAGCATCAGGTCCGTTGTTGATGCGTAGCGCCGCTCCCGATCTTTCGCCATCATCACCTCTACCACCTCGCCGATGCCGGCCGACAACCCCGCGTTTATGTGGTCAGGTGGTATCAGAGGATCTCTCAGATGCCTCTGCATCACCGCCATCGGGGTCGCTGCCTCAAAGGGCACCCGTCCGGTCAGTACATGGTAGAGTGTGGCGCCGAGGGAGTAGATGTCAGCCCTGAAGTCGATATCGCGTTCGCCCCTGATCTGCTCTGGGCTGATGTAATAGGGTGTACCGAAGGCCCTGCCGGCCTCAGCCGCTGCCGTCTCGGCATCTGCGGCCAGTCGTGCCAGACCCATGTCCGCCAGCTTGGCAACTCCGCCCGTGGTCAGCATGATGTTCTTGGGCTTAACGTCGCGGTGTATCAGGCCCTGCTTGTGGGCGTGCTCGAGGGCCCTGGTGATCTGAATAATGACCTCCAGAGCTTCGGCCTCGGAATAGACCTTACCCGAGGCCATCTCCTCGTACAGCGTCTGCCCCTCCACGTATTCCATAACAAAATAGTGAAAGCCTCCCGACTCGCCGACGTCAAAGGCCTGGACGATATTTGGATGGTTCAGCTTCGCCGCAGCCTTGCCCTCTCTGTAGAACATCGAAACGTACTCAGCATTCTCCGAAAGCTTGCGAGGCATAACCTTGATAGCCACCGTCCGGTCGAGGCTTAGCTGCTGGGCCTTGAACACGACGGCCATCGCACCCCTGCCAAGCCTGCTGAGAAGCCGATACCCGGGTATCTGCTGGCCCCGCGACTCATCGAGCGATTTGTGAACGCGGGCCATCTGGCCCTTCGTTATCACACCCGCCTCCAGCATAATCTGCGGGAGACCCTTTTCCGCTCCCGCCGGGCCCAGATTCACCTTGATGGCAAGACACCGATCGAGCTCCTGCTTGGTGGTCAGGTTCTGCTCGACCACGATCCGGCCGAATTCCGTGTCAATCGATGCGCCTTCGCCGCTGCTGGGTGTCGCTTCAGCCATTCACGTGCGTCCCGGAAATGTTCCAGAAAGATTCAAGGCATTCTACATCCGTGTAACCCTAGAAAGGTTCTTGGGTGGCGACGATACTTACGCCGCCGCACACGGTCAAGCCAAAAAGGAATGTCTCGGTCCTTTTTTTTTGCGCGTGCATAGATAGCTCGTCGGCCATCGGCCCGCATGCACTGTACACTTTGTTAGCGGCCGAGCGCACGATACAATAGGCGCTGGTCTATATGCCCAGCGCCAAGTCATTCAACCTGTTCATTTACGGAACGCTCAGACACCCGTGGGTATTTCGCGCGGTGCTCGGCAAGCGCCTGCTGACGGATGGTTCATCGGCCGACGAGGGGCAGTCGGTCTTGGCCCGCGAGGCTGTGCTTGCCGGCTACAAGAAGATAAGCCCTGACAACACCTACCTTTACGCCGTGCCGGATCCCCACGGCCGCATCCAGGGCTACCTTGTGGGCCCCCTGCCGATGGAGGCCATGAAGGCCCTGAGACATTACGAGGGAAGAAACTATCGACGCGCGACTGTCCAGGTCCAGACCGCTACGGAGTCCCAGAAGGCTGTCGTGTTCGTGGCCAATCTCGAACAGCTGCAGCATTCCTTCGGCTATGAGTTTCACGATCCGTTCAAGCAGGAGGTCCTGCTCGACCAGAAGATTCAGGCCGCCGTCCTGGAGGCGGAAAAGCAGCAGCTCCACACCACCGAACGAACCGCACGCCGCGCTGTCGCCGAACTCCACGGGCCGACCATTCGCGACCTGGTAAGGCGGCATTTCGAGGCCGGCGGAGTCAGCGACTACGCTATTCGGCACTCTCTTCTGGATGAGCCCCTGCCGGACTTCTCACGTATTCTGAATATTCCCGAGGCGGCTGGGCTGGCCCCCAACTATCTGACGATGGTCGTCCGGCAGGCCATCTTCAACCAGTTCGAGGAGCATATCCGTCGCGAATTCCGGTACGAGCTGGACCATATGGACTTGGCGGCAACGTACTATGACCGCACGGTTACCTCGCTGGCCGCTCTGCGAATGCTGAACGGCACGGGCGACGTCCTCAAAACGCTCGTCGAGGCGTGTCTGGCCGAGCTCAGCTTCAAGAACGACCATTTGGTGGACTATGTCCGCTGGGCTGTCAGCGCGGCAGACACGATCTACGATCCCAGCACGGCAAGACAGCACATGACCTTCATCCGCAACCACATGGGCCGCGGGTACATCCCCCTTGGCGCGGAGTTGGAGTTCTCCAACATCGGTCACGCCGTCATCGCCGACCCGCAGAGCAAGACCCTGCGCGACCCAACCTACGACGGCTTCATTTACTTTAGCGACTTCGGTCTGAACGTGCTTACCTGGAAGCTCGGCGGGCATATCGACGACCACCACAATAAGGCCACCGACAGGCCCCGTCGCGGATTCTTCGAGGCCGCCCTCGGCAACGTGTCCATTGAAGCGGACCTGTCAAAGCCCATCACCGACGACCCGTGGCTGCTCAACCAACTCATCCACGAGACGCGGCGTTTCTTCGACATCGCCCCCCACAGCCTTCACCTGTCTCTTCAGCTTCCCAGCCAACACAGCCCGATGCGGCACCGACTCCTGCCGATAGACGTCTTCAAGTGCCTCTTCGCGCTGGCCGGGGATCCTGCACCCGGACCTGACGGGAAAGTTCGCATCAACCGGCTGGTCAGCGACGAGATCATCGGCAAGGACCTCCCGACCGGCCGCGATCCGGGAACCAGGCCGCACATGCTCTTCTCCGAAATATCCAAACGGCGCAGCAGCGACAGCGATGCTTCGATCGGCGTCGTAACGCCGGAGAAACATGGCAAGTACATCCAGCAATTCAAGTTCCTTCGGCTGTCGGAGGAGACCAACTACGAGCCGATAGCCATGGCCCTGAAAGGTATCCAGCTATCTCTGCGTCCGGGCAGCTTTCTGACTGCGGCGCAGTACGAGTCGAATCGCCGGCATCGGCAGGTTTTCGAAGAGCTGGTCGCCTGGGGAAACAGCCCGACCGCGTTGTCGGACGACCAGATCGGTTCCTTTCTCGGGCCCGTACATGACGGGCTGATGAAGGAACATCGCGGCCGACCCGCCCATACGCGGGCCTACATCGCATGGTCCACCGACCTGCTCAGCACAATGCTTAAGAAGTTCAACGACCTGCTGACCGCCCCGCAACCGCCCCAAGAAGATGACCCAGGAACTCAATAACATGCCGCTGAAGGGCGTGGACACACGCGGCAATGGCTCGCCCATGCCCGCGCCATTCGTGGTACGCTGCCGCGGCGCCGACACGGATGACCTGCTTGCCAGGGAATGGCTGATGGCTAACAGGATCGGCGCTTACGCCTCGTCCACGGTCATCGGCTGCAACACGCGCAGGTATCACGGACTTCTGGTGGCTGCTACCTCGCCCCCGATGGGAAGGATCACTGCCCTGTCCACGGTCATGGAAGAGTTGGCCGCCGGCGCTTTGCGATATGAGCTGGCAACCAACGAGTTTCCCGGCGCCTTTTCGCCGCGTGGCATCATATACCTCAGCGAGTTCCGCAACGACGTGGCCGCCACCTTCATTTACCATGCCGGCGGCATGGAACTGACAAAGGAGATCATGCTGGCCGAGGCCGCCAATACCGTGGCCATCCGCTACACCATACGCGGCGGGGCCGCCACCCTGCGAGTGCGTCCTTTTGCGGCCCTGCGCGACTTCCATCATCTCGTCGAGCCCGATGCGGCCGACCGCATCACATACCAAGAGGTCGCCGGCGGCGTGGTAGTCAGTGACTCGAGGCCAGCCGGTCACAAGTTATGCCTGCACGCCGTCGACGCAAAGTTCACGCCTCGCCCCGATTGGTGGCACAACTTCCTATATCGGGTGGACTTGGCCCGAGGCCAGGAGGCCACCGAGGACCTGTACAGCCCGGGCACATTCGAGTACGAACTGGCCGACGGGCAGTCGTGCCAACTCACCGCTACGCTCGACGAGCCCAATCCGCTGGACTTCCAGAGCGCCCGCCGCTGCCGCCGCGCGCGGCTGACCGAACTGAGCGAGTCGGTCGGACCCGCCGCCGACGAGTGCACGCGCAGGCTTGCAATGGCCGCCGACACCTTCGTTGCCCGGCGCACCTTTGCCGATGCCAGGCGTTCGGCCACCATCGTCGCCGGATTTCACTGGTTCGCCGACTGGGGCAGGGATGCTTTCCTGGCCCTGCCCGGCCTCCTGCTGACCACCGGGCGGTTCGACGAGGCCAAGGGAGTCTTCCGCACGTTTGCTTCCCACCTGGCCGGCGGGCTCGTGCCCAGCCGCTTCGATGACCACGACGGGTCGCCTCATTACAACAGTATCGACGCCTCGCTGTGGTTCATCATCGCGGCCGAACGGTACGTCCAGGCTACCGCCGACAAAGCCTTCTGGGACGAGTTGCTCATGCCCACCGCACACCAGATACTCACCGCCTATCGGGGCGGCACGGATTTCGGCATCCACGTCGACGCCGACGGGCTGCTCGCCGGCGAAACCGAGCAGACACAGCTCACCTGGATGGACGCCGCGGCCGGGGCGGATGCGATAACGCCGCGAGGGGGCAAGGCCGTCGAGGTCAACGCCCTGTGGCACAGCGCGCACAGGATACTGGCCGACCGCTGCGCTGAGGTTGACCCCCCGCTGGCCAGCCGCTACGCCGAACGGGCAAAGCTCATTGCCTCCGCTTTCACCAAGTCTTTCTGGAACGAGCGGACCGGCTGCCTTTTTGACTGCATTGACGGCGGGCGCCCGGATGGATCGATGCGGCCCAATCAGATATTCGCGGTCTCGCTGCCGCACAGCCCCCTGCCCCAGAACAAGCAGGCAGCGGTTGTGCAGGCAGTGTCGCGGAACCTGCTGACCCCGTACGGTCTGCGGACGCTGAGCCCCGACGACGAGCGTTACCAGAACCGATGCACCGGGCCGGTGGACGAGCGGGATCGGGCGTATCACCAGGGGACGGTCTGGCCGTTCCTGCTTGGGCCATTTGTCGAGGCGTATCTGAAAGTCAACCGCGGCAGTTCGCTGGCTGTGGCCCAGGCTCGACACTGGCTGCTGGGCATCGAGGATCATCTGGCCGCCGCGGGGCTTGGCTTCATCAGCGAGATATTCGACGGCGACACGCCCCACTGTCCACGCGGCTGCATCGCACAGGCATGGAGCGTTGCTGAAATCCTCCGGGCAAAGAAGCTGATAGAGCGGTGCTCCTCACCCGGTTACTCAAGCCAGAAGGGCAAGAGCGACTGATGAACACAAAGGGCCTGACATTGCTGATGGTGCTGGCGGCGGCTCTACCTGCTCACGGGGCGATGGGCGTGCTCCTTGAGCGTGCGGATGAGCAACCTGAATCGATCTGGCCTTACCGCGCGGCAAAGCTGACGGTCCGGAACGACTCGGACGAGATCATCCGCGTGGTCCGGCTTCGCTGGCGGCGCGGCGGGCCCAGCTTCGTCCATCCGGTGGCAATCGCCCCGCATACCAGCTATTCGCTTGCGGTCAACCTGCCGGCTGCAGCCCTAAACCAGGTTTACCAGGTGGCCCTGCTCGAAGCAGACGACCCCGACGACGCTAACGGGCCCACACTTGCCGATCTGACCACAGACATAGAGTGGAAACTCACCGACCTCACTACGGATGCCTTCATGGACAGCGAGGCATATGATCCCTGGCACGACAAGATCCCTGCGTGGCCGAGCAAGTTGCGGTGGAAT
>SDBT01002361.1_pt1 | contig 33371 bp, 29 predicted proteins | sample 2277101 | NCBI WGS metagenome assembly SDBT01 (sample SAMN10404973, study PRJNA504765) | marine sediment metagenome | isolation source: marine sediment core GS10_PC15, 103 cmbsf | place: Arctic Ocean: Southern Knipovich Ridge | collected 2010
ACTTTGTTATTATAGCAAAATTTTTACAAACTGGATATATTCATCTAACGCAGAGACCGCAGAGATTTTTTTCTGCTTTCTGCTTTCCGCTCTCTGCTTTCTTTAATCTTTTTGTTTGCAGCCCTGGGCTGCGTTATGAATAGATCAGGCTAATATATATATCCGGTGATCATGACACCTATCTGTAAGTATAAATCTACTATCATCTAAGCAAAAAAACAATGAAGTATTCAATAATAGTCTTTTCCGCTCCCATTTATCATCTACCTGCTGCTGATCAAATATATCTGCCATCATTCCGTCGGTACGAAAGACAGGGGCTAATGCCCTTTTGCCTGTTTTTCCTATGCTTTTTCCAGGTATATAAACTCATCCAACTTATCTTTGATGTCCGGGGTCATCTCCAGCCATCGATTTAGCAGCCGCTCGCTTTGTATAAAAACAATCACTGGACCTTGTGCTCTGCGGATTCTGCAATATAGAATTCAAAATTTTTACTTTTCTGATCATTCTGATGGATTGAGAATCTGAGGTGTGATGTCGTTTTTGAGTTTTTAATAAAAGAAAGTATAAAGGGCTGCGCAGTTATGACATCCAGGTGATTATCTGTATGCTTTAAAATAAGTTTATCAGGATTGATGGGACGAAATAAAATAAATTTCAAGTGGTCAGGTTCATAGAACACCTGTGTATGATATTCAGATTTTGATGTTATATTAAATTCAACCCAGACAATTGAATCTGCTTCCTTCAAATCAACCGCACCCTTTAGTTCATCAAATTGGACCGGCATCGATTGAATTCCGATTACTTCTGCATCCTCAGCCATCCCCATCGTTCCCAATATTTTATGAAAATCATCATAATCCGACGGGCCAGGAGATTCTATGAGCAAAACGGAAATAGAAAAGCCAATGATCAGTACAGCCGCATAGACCAGAATTGTACGAATTCTTTGCTGTGTAAACATATTCCCGATGTTAAATATTTTTGTTTCCTTTTGTGCCGGTTTCCGGTATAATTCAGGATTGATTTGAGATATAATATTGGATTTTAAATCAGCCGGTGCTTCAACCTGGGGTATCTGATCGAGACTTTTGGCAAGAGCGTGCAATTCCAGATAGAATTTATTTGCTTCTTCATCTTCAGCCAGGTATAGTATCAGGCGGGATTTCTCATCGCCCTTCAGTTCACCATCAATATCTTTGTGTATTAATTCTAATATGGTTGTATTAATCATTTAAACGAATTCCTTTTTGGACAAGAACTTTAGCAAATTGCTGTCTTGCTATATATAATCTGGATTTCACCGTTTTCTCCGGTAGATCCATAATTTCCGCAATTTGTTGATAAGAGCAATTCTGAAAGTGTTTAAGTACTATAAGCGCTCTGTATTTGGTCTCAACTTCTAGTAATGCCTTCTGAATACTTTCAGATAATTCGAGTTGTTCATAAAACTCGTCAGGATTACTATCCATTGACTCAAATGATGCCGGTAATTCCTCCATTGGCTTTTTTTGATTAAGATAATTCAAGGCCTCATTTATTGCGATACGATAAATCCAGCTAAAAAACTTGAGATCCGTATTGAAAGAGGCCAGTTTTTCATAGACTTTAATAAAAACACTTTGCGTTACATCCCTGGCGTCCTCGGTGTGATGACACATTCGATAGACAACATTAAAAATCGGTTGTTGATATTTGTCTATCAAGGTCTCAAACGCCTGTCGATTGCCCGTCAGACATTTATCTACCAAAATTGAATCTTCGCTTCTATTCATAAATACAGTCGTTTTAGAAAAAAGTTGGTAATTATTCAATGTGGAATATCATATCAAAACCTGCATATCTGAATACTTCTCTTATATGATTATTCAAATTGATCAATACTAATTCCTGCTCAGCATCTTTTAACCGTTTTTGTGTCATTAACAAAACACCTAATCCGGCACTGGAGATATAGTTCAAATTTTCAAAATTTACCTTTGAAGTTTTAGTTATATCTTTAAAAATGTCTTTTGCGATATCAGTTTGGGAGGCATCAAATCTGCCCATAAGTTGAACTTCATTCTGATCTCCAATTTTAATTTCGAACATAGGCGCTCCCTGCATGTTTTGTCAATTTGATAATACTATTATTATTGTGATACTGGTATTCTATCTGATCAACGATCTGGTTTACGAGATGGATACCTAATTTACCGATCGGTCTGTCTTTAAGGTTTTGTGATATATCGTATCTTTCTGATTTTGTAGGATCAAAGGGACGAACATCAAAATCTGTCAGGACAATGACGAGATCATTTTGCTGCATCTTCAATTCTAATTCGATCCTGCCATTGTTTTTGTGATCATATTTGACCATGTTCGAAAATAACTCCTCGACAACAAGGTCAATCTGAAAATGTATGTCTTTATTTAACCCTGCGGAGTCAACAAAAGCAGCGATAAATTCGAATAATTTATCCAATGATTGAATATTTAATCTGAATTTTTTTTTCATTTAATTTTTACCACTATTAAAACCTGGTCATCTTCCTGTCCCGTACCGGCCACGAATGTATCAAGATCATTTCGTATATGATGGATAATTGACTTAGCAGATTGATGATTACTATTTTCGACCGCATCACATAATCTTGATATATCATACATTTCTGAATGCGCATCGAATGCCTCGGTAATACCATCTGTATAGATAACAATTACATCACCACTGTTCAGTTCAATATTGGTACAATTATATTCATAGCCGGGTAAAAGATTTAAACCACAACCAGGCCACTCAATCATGTGACATTTTTTATCCTCCTTTGAATAATGCAGGAGAGGATTATGGCCTGCATTGGCAATCTGAAGATTTTTCTTCACAACATCAATCACCAAAATTTGCATGGTAATAAACATTTCCTGGGGAATTAAAGTGGACAAGATTTCATTGACCTGATTCAGAACCATTTCCGGGGACCTGAAATCATACGCACTGGCATGCAGAGCACCCTTTAACAATGTCATCACAAGAGCAGCCGGAACGCCATGACCAGACACATCGGCAATTACCACACCGAGTTGTCCCTCCCTGGTTTGAAAAAAGTCATAATAATCTCCGCCGACAATATCCGCAGGTTGAAAATAACTGGCAATCTCATAGAGTTCGCTGACCGGATGCTGTTCGGGTAATAACTTATTCTGGATATCCCGCGCTAAATCTAACTGATGTTCCAGACGTTTTTTTTCAACGGCCTGTAATTGTAGTTCAGAATTAATAATTAACTGACCAGACTGAGCAGCGATGATTGACAGAAGGCGAAGATCATTTTGTGAAAAGGCTTCCTCCTCTTTTTTATTGGTCATGGTTAGTACACCAATGATATTGCCTTTTGACAAGATCGGTACACAGAGGATACTTCTGATCTCACCTTTTTCTTTATCTGAGAGATTAAAACGGGGATCCTTCTCCAAATCTTCGATGAAGAGCGGCTGTTTATTTTTTAATACCCAACCTGTAATACTGGCACTTACCCGGTAACCACTCTGGATCTCAGAATTATCCTCTTTTCGGATAAGTGTCTTAAGCGGACTTTCACTTCTGGCTGTTACGAGCATAATGGCACCCTGCTCGGCTTTGACGGACTTGACCGATTTTTTCACGATGGTTTCAAGAATCTGGTCAACCTCCAATGAGCTGCTGGCAGCTAAGGCAAGTTCATTTAAAAGTGTAAGTTCATCAACAGCAGATCTTAATCGCTGGATTTCTAATTCAAGATTTCTTTCAAACGGCATGACAAGCCAATATATTTAGATGAATATCAGTAATATTGATTAGGAAGGAACTGCTTTTGGATAAATATAAGAAAAAATTGCTCAAATACAATCAAATCCGGGATATATATGGAAAAACGTGGTTTTCTTAATAGTAGTGACCTTATTTCCGGCTTTTGGTGGGATTGTTATAAATATGGCCGCGGACAGTAAAAAATATGCCTAATATCATAGCGTATTCATTCATCTCTTCCAATATAGGGGATTATCGATAATATATTTACGGACAGCGTAATATTCTTTTTCATTTTTGATGATATGGTCATAATATTCAGGTTGCCACATTTTCAAACCTGGGGTATGGCGAATATTATTTATTTTATGTGTGGTGATAGATGAAAAATTTTGCATAATTGCAGGAATGGATCTCGGTTTTGTACCGTTGGGAAGTAGGGGCGAATCCATGTGTTCGCCCTCTTTCATTATGTAATTTGAAAATCGTTTAGGGCAGACACATGGGTCTGCCCCTACATATGATATATTTTATCAATTGTAGTTAACATCCACCTCGTTACCGATACTGTCTCTGTAGAAATTCAGGTTATTTCTATTACTCTGATTATAACGATATTTCAGAATCTCCCTGACCACCATATTGGCAATATGCAAGTATAACTTTCATTTTACACATTATTATTCAGATGACAGAACACACCTACATTCACATCCTTGGACATTGGATATTCGCTGTTGGATATTGGATATTTATTTTTCTATTTCGCCCCTCCGGGCTCCAATTAAACCAGGGATTACCTTATACCAGGGGCGTTGTCCCTGGCTACTTACATTTCGCCCTTCGGGGCTCAGATTCATGCAAAACGTATTCCTAAACCTACATCAATTCCCAGTTCCGATTTCCTAATTCCTAATCTTAGCGGTTATACAACAGAAATATCTGCCATAGTTCCTTGTGTTCTGCACGGAATATTACCGCCAGGGCGCGTTTACCCGTTTTACCAATGCTCTTTTCTAAAAACCTCAATTCTTCTAATTTATCCCTGATATCTGGTTCAATTTCTACTATAAATCCATTCTGTTGCAGTAATAAAATGCCTTTGGCACGAATACTCAATTCCAGATATAGTCGAAGATAACAGATCATATCGGCTATTTTTTCACCGGGAATTACTTTCTTCAATGACTCTAAATATTCCCCAACTTTTGTTTCCGAAATAGTACCGGATGTCAGGAACTCAAGCAATCCCACTTCCGTATCAAGTCCCATTTCGAGCCAGCGGTGTAACGCTTTTTCACTCTGAGTGAAAATTATCAAAAAGATGACGGGTAAAAAAATCAGTTGAATCACGGTTGTGATTTCCGGACGAATCAGGAGGTGATTAAAAAATGAATGGATGATTATAGCCAGGCTCAGTCCGGGAAGGAATATATAAATTTTCAGGATCATATATCGATCGACAAGGAATTTTGAAACAACAGCAAAAATTGCGGTGGTTGCCCCGTGCATTACAGCTGTTCCAAGACCTCTCAGTATCCATACAAATATATTGAGATCTGTTGATTGAAAACGGTAAATATTTTCTACGATGGAAAAACCAGCACCCACAGCAAATCCAAAGATAGCAGCATCGACCATAAATCCAATATTAGCAGATCGAAGATAATAAAATATGATCAATGCCTTGAGCATCTCTTCTATCACCGGCGCACCATATCGTGTATACGAAACAAATTGAATCTCGAATCGATCAATGAGCCATTGGTTGATAAAAAAACATACGATAGCTATAATACCACCGAAAACGATGGTTCTTAAAATTAGTCTATAATTAACCAGTTTAAAACTGTCAAACATGACCAGGATGGTCAGAAAGATAATTACAGGGATTAAGCCGATAAATAATTTGATTATGTCGATCATAATATTTTTAGTGAAATCATAAATTCATTTGAAAATCGCTGGCCTTCCCGAAAAGCGCCGGCATAACCTAAAGAAAATGTTGAAGACATATAGGTAAATAAGACTAGTTTAAAATCAATCTGCGCACCAAAATTTGCCACAAATCCCCTGTGCTGTTCATTATGAAGATCTTCCGCTAATCCTGACGAGAATAAAGAGAGTCTTGTCCAGTTTAAATATATATTGGTGAATCCTGCCCGCCGGAAACGTATCGGAGGCAGTGGCCATTCTAAAAGGAGCTTTATATAATTTTGCGCCTCTATGCTGTTTAATTCTACACCGGGGAAACTATAGAACTCCCGGTAACGACTAACAATTTTGTCATCGATCCAGTTATTACCAAAACCACCAAAATAATAATTGGAAAAGGAGATATCGCGATCGCCACCGGATATACCAAATGAACTTCTTAACCATAAGGAAGAGTGATCGATGGGCAGCAGGAATCCATAGCTCAGATTGGCCAGAAGGTGTGGAAAAATCTGTTTATCGGCATAGTAGTTATATGTGCTGAGTTCTGCCTCAAATCCTTTTTCATCTTCAACCGCCCCGAGAGTCTTCAAAAGATACTGATATTTAAGTGTAGCACCAAGGGTGATAAATTCTTCGACCGGTGTTGCGACATTCTGAAAAAACGGAAGGCGGTCAAGACCGGCGTATCCGGTCAGATTTACATCAAAGCCAAATGATCGTGGTTTTTTATAAAAAAATGTATGCTCATATTGCACCCCAAGTGAATACCCCTTGCGGCTTGTCTTTGTTGGCCCGAACAAATCGTAAAAATCTGCCTGATTGTAGGTGGCCTTTATTTTCCAATTCCAGTATTTGAAGTTCACTGCAGCATGAAATCTTTCATCATACGGAATGTCTGTATCCGGCGCATAGGACAATTTTCCATTGAAGCCGGCCATTCCCAGCCAGTCAGTCATATCAAATCTCAAACCCACAGTCGTAGTGCTTTTATACCCCTCGATGATAGGATATATGGAATTTAGCTTAATATTGCCAATAAAACTGTATTCATCCTCGGTAATATTCAGCTTATCCAGATCGATGCTTGATGGTGGGTCGGACAGCCAGCTCTGAACCAGAGGATGTTTTAGCGCGATTTCATTTCCTAAAAAATTTACCGCACTGATCCTGTCAACTGGCTGATTTCCAATCATCACCGGAATGAAGCCTTTTCCGGTATAGCGGAAGACGATCAGCGAATCGGCCGAGACCTGAACCGGTCTGAAGAATCCCGTCTCACAATTACTCAGAGCGACAATATCGTCGATGTGCAGATCATAGCGATAAATGTTTGATACACCTGAGTAATAAGAAGAACCATAGAGATACCACCCATCCTGCGAAAATGTAAAATTTGCCGGCAGACTGTTCTCAAAATTATACAGCGTGCTGAATGAATTGCCACCGGCCAGCAACGAATCGATCTGCATTTTAATCAGTAACTGGTCTCCTCTGACCGTGGCCAGTGCACCGGTAAGAATTTTTCCGTCCGGTGATATGTCAATATCATACATATCTTTTCCATAGGGCCAGGAATAGATTTGTTCCCATCTGGCATACGGCGGCGGAATGCGGACAATGGTCGAGATACCGCTGTCATGGCGTATTCCCCAAATCGATTCATCGGTTTGGCAAAAAACAAGATCCCCCACCCGGGCATCTTTCATCAGCATCTTTGCCTTTCCGGTACGGATATCCACGACATTCAGGTCCCGCCAGCCGCCGTTATCGGTAGTAAAATACAATTTCCCTGCCCGGAGATCATAGGTCATCGATGTAACATAATACAGTCCGGCACCCTCTACTTCACAGATATTTCTGATTGATCCCGTCGAAAGATCGATAGAAGTGATATGCGGTGTCTGAGCCGGGTATAACATGGCCACATATAATTTATTTTCCTCTTCTGAATAAAAGCCCCGGGATACTGATCCAAGCGCCTGGTCAGAAACAGGCCGGAACGGTGTGGTGGGGAATTTGCGGATAGAAGCGAGATTTGATCTCTGGAAGGTATGTTCCCATTCGATCCAGCTAAGCCATTCCTTATCGAGAGTAGTATCATAAATACGTTCAAAATCCGAGGCAAAATACTTTTTTCTGTCTTTTGTCTGCGCAACCCAGTCGATCAGTTTTTGCGGCCCATGCTGGAGGGCCAGATAACTCATAAATCGTGTTCCATAAAGATAGGCGTTTGCTCCAACCTGAAAATCAATTGTCGTGCCTTCAGATTCCAATCCGATGACACTGTAAAAATAGCTGCTGTCACGAACCATCGTCCGGAAAACCATCTCATCATAGCTACCCATTGCTCTGCCGATCCCGCCTGCCATCCAGGTCTCCATAAAAACGGCAATTCCTTCATGATACCAACGCGGCGAAAATTTTCGCGGATTAGTCAGATAAGCATAGATCATTGATAAGGGGTCTTCCGCTGAAACTTCAACTTTACCAAAAAACATATTTCTGTAAAACTGATCATTTGCTGATGCTTTGTCCATAGCGACGATGTGAACGATTTCGTGATTCATAGTATGATTAATTCTCTCATTGGCAGGGGAGGTTTCGAAGGCGTAATTAAGAGGAGCAATACCAAAGATAATCCGGTTATTGGGTACTGATGAAGCACCGGCATTACCATAATCCCAGAAATCCTGCATTAAGATACTTATTTTTTCATGTGATGAATAATCAAATAGCCTGGAATGATATTTATAAGCATTTTCGAAGCATCGGGTGATGTGCGGCACCAGATAAGCATGTGACTGTGTATAATAGATGAGATTCTGATTATCAGTCTGCATAGAATAAAACTGCCCGTGAAGGAGCAGAGGAAATAAAGCGGGCAGAATGAGGGATGAGAGAAGATATCTTCTGGTATTTCTCACTATTTCCAAATACCTCATGAATGAGAGAGAATGGAAGTGTACCTAAATATAACGGAGATACGATGAAAAAGCCAATCGCATCTCCGTAAACCTTGTGACTAACTGTAAAAAAAAATATTTACCTGTTGACTGATTTAAGCATTTGTGCTTTAAAAGCCTCATCCTTCATTAAGGCGTTCTTAAAGGCTACACTGCGCATCATCTCGTCGCGGAATGCATCATTCTTCATCAGCGCAGCCTTAAAGACCTCATTTTTAGCGACTGCATCGCGGAAAGCCGAGTTCCTGGACAACTCGGCACGAAAGGCATCGCTCTTTAACAACATATCTTTAAAAGCTGTGCTTTTGGCCACCGCGTCACGAAAAGCAACATTCCTGGACAGCTCAGCACGAAAGGCATCACTCTTCAACAACTCATCTTTGAATGCCGTATTTTTGGCTACCGCGTCACGGAAAGTTGTACTCTTGGCCAGCTCAGCACGGAGGGCATCGCTCTTTAATAACACATCTCTAAAAGCAGCACTTTTGGCCACTGCCTCACGAAAAGCCGCGCTTTTTGCCAACTCTGCACGAAAGGCATCACTTTTCATGGCAATATCCTTATATGCAGGGTTCTTTGCCATTTCCTGTCTGAGTGCTTCATTCTTAGCGATTTCTTCACGGAAAGCCTCACTTTTCAACAATTCTGCTTTAAGTGCTTCACTCCTGGCCACCGCATCACGAAAAACCATGTTCTTTGCTATCTCCTCCCTGAAGGCCTCACTTTTCAATAATTCAGCCTTAAGCGCGCTGCTTTTGGAAATTACATCTTTGAAAGCGGTATTCTTTGCAAGTTCATCTCGAAACGCCTCGCTCTTTAACAGATCTGCTTTTAGTGCCTCACTCCTGGCCACTTCTTTCATGAACGCCTGACTCTTCATCAATTCAGCATAAAAAGCGTCGTTTTTTAGTAATTGTTTCATAAACGCCTGATTCTTCAATAATACATTACGAAATTTCGCATTGTCAACCACTTTGTCGAGTTGATCATCTTTCAATAGTTGTTGAAATTCATCACTTTGCAGCATGTACTGAATTTCCGGATCCTCCAGAAGCACATCGGCATCCGTAATCTGTTCAGCCCGGTATTTCTCTGCTTTTTCCACACCGGCAATCGTACCCGTTACATCTTCTGCTGCAGGCGGCGGATACATTTGTGTGAAATAGACAATTACCACAATAATGATAAATAATCCTCCGATGAGCCAACCCATTCTGCGCGTTTTGGCAGAATTATGATTAGTTTCATTCATAATAACCCTCCTTATAATTGATGTGATTTAGTCATTTATAATGCTTGGTTATAAGTAAGTACAGTTAAAAAATAAAATAGTTGATAATTAAGGCGTATTTTTTTCAAGGTAATCGTAATTCATAACTCGTAATTTGGAATCCAGAATTAATTATGATACAGTTTTGCCAATCATGATTGAAATCTCTCAGCCACAGAAACTCAGAGGTCGCAGAGATATTAATTATATTTTATTTCTTTATGCCTCTGTGGTATTTTGTAGGGGTGAACCCATGTGTTCGCCCTATATTATTATGTTTAATCTGTTATGGATGAAGGGCAGACACATGGGTCTGCCCCTACATTTGATTATTTTTTGGGTATTAATATCGCCGATCGATTCTTCTTATCTTGAACATTGTGCAAAGAACTCCTTCGGAGAATATTCATTCTTCTATTTCGCCCCTCCGGGACTCAGAATCATTCATCTCTCCAGGCTTATCGGGACCAAATCTTCCATGATTTGGCCAGCATCCAGCATCGAGAATCGCGTATCTAATTCCTAATCTATTTTTTATTTTGTATTAACCAATTGCGCCAACCGCCGTTTTGCATCAATCAAATCCGGTTGGTCTTCATCTGCATTTTTCCACAGATCAAGAAATTTTTTATACTCATTGATCGCTTTTTCTGTTTCCCCCTGTGATAACCTGAACTTCATTAATGGAAGCCTCCGGCAGATCCGTAGTATATGAATTGTCACCGTTGCCTTTAAGATAACCAGGCGGTCTGACTCCTATGGGATTTGAAATATCAACCCCATCAATATCAATATTGACACCTGCCAGGGGCTCGGCATTTGACTGATCTTTTGCTAGTCCGGTAATTTTACCGGTTGTTCCGGCCAATAGGTGGGAAAATAAAAATGAAAGAATCAGAAATACTGCCAGATTTCGAACCATTACAAACCTCCCATTTGTATAATGGGGGATGAATGTTTTCAGTCAACTAGATACTTCTGGTTTCAGTTCGAGTATGCGGTTACAAGATAGTAAGAGGTCTTTAAAAAATCGTTCTATGAGAATATAGTCGCAATATGCGAATCAAGATTTGGCTTTGTTTTTATATATAGTGGGGTTCTTTAAAAGTTTGAAAAATGAAAATTATACATGTAATATATCAATCAGGTTCTTGGAATGCAATAATTAAATTGGGTATGATATTATTTGGCAGGTTTTATTTTAAACAACAATGTCAACTTGAATTAATATCATCTCACCTATCAATTTCAAATCCTAATCTCTAAATACGAAATTCTAAACAAATACGAAATCCAAAGTCCAAAATTAACAATAAGCTGTATCAAGTATCCAGTCACATCCGTTTTATCACCACCAATGTCATATCATCGGATTGAGGTGTGTTACCGGTGTGTTCCTGAACTTGAGCCATTAGTTTATCCGTTAACTCTTCTGTATCGGCATCAAGATTATCTTTGATCACTGTAAGAATCTGCTCTTCCTCGAATTCTTCCTCCATCATATTCATCGCTTCACTGATACCATCCGAAAAAACAACCAGTATATCACCATCGTTAAACGGAACCACTTCCTCAGTATACTCAAAATCTTCCAGCCAGCCCAGCGGGATACCAACCGCTTCAAGACGTCTCACTGTTCCATCTTGTGATACAAGAAACGGATTGTTATGACCGGCATTGGCAAACGAAAGCTGATGATTAACCATATCCAGAATACCATAAAACATGGTCGCATACTTTTCCTGGTCCGTACTGTGATATAAAAGTCCGTTTGATCGTTTCAAACAATCAAGAGCACCCTTACAGCCCATGATCGTCCCACGTAAGGTTGCCTGCAAATTTGCCATTAACAAGGCCGCGGGCATCCCCTTCCCGGAGACATCACCAAGACAAAAATTTAGGTGCAAGCTGTCTTTGCATATAAAATCATAATAATCACCCCCTACTTCTTGAGCAGGAATGCTAACGCCATATGCCTCATATCCCTTCAGGTCCGGCTTTTCGCTTGGCAGGAGGTTTGTCTGAATTTCCCGGGCCAGGTTCATCTCCTGCTGCATTTTCTGGTAATCCTGCTCTTCCAGGTATAAACGCGCACTTTCAATCACCTGTGCCGATTGGGCTCCTATAATTGTAAGCAACCGGCGGTCGTCATCGGTAAATTCTGTCTCCCCGCGCTTATTGAAAACCGTCAGGATCCCTATCATTCTGCCTTTCTGCTGCAAGGGTACGGCAAGAAGGGAACGAATGTACTGATCTTCGTTTTTAACAACCTGAAAACGTTCATCTGTTTTTAAATTTTGGATAATTAACGGTTTCTGGTTTTTGATCATCCAGCCGGTTAACTGTGTATCCAGCCGGTACGGAAGACCGTCTGCTGCGGAATTTACTTTTCGGACCATGGTTTTTAACGGTGTGGCTTCATTCGACCCCTCTAATAACCAGATCGCTCCCTGGTCTACTTTCAGATGTTTGACACATTTCTGTACGATTAATTCGATGACCCGGTTCAGTTCCAGCGTAGAACTGATAGCCGTCGCGATCTCATTTAATACAGATAATTCTTCCACGGCAATCCGCAGCCGCTGATTTTCAGTTTTTAATTGTTCTAGTTCCTGTGGTGCTTCCGGGGAACTCATCTGGTTGCTCCATAAAAATGTGATATGTAATTTATTATATTTCGTACCTTGAAGTTACATAATACCCAAGATCTATCGATATAAATCTAAAGCAGGTGATTGAATGTAAAATAATGATACTTGTAGTTGATTGCAATAAAATCCTATATATGGGAGAACTCAATAAATCTGATAAATCTCGGAAAAAACAGGGTTATCAAAGATTATGTATCTTCTCTAATACAGGATACAATTCAATTAATTTTGATGGAAGTTTCCTACCAAATTTTTGATAGGTTTGCAGCCAGAGAATATAGTTCTGTGTATTATAAATGTAATGATAGGCTCCCATCCCAAGCACAATATAGACCTGATTATTGTAAGCAGCAATCGTTTGAATGTGGGTGAACGGACTTTTCTTCGCCTGGATCATCTTATCCATCATCAGTCTGAATAATTTTTCGGCCTTATCTGTTTCTTTATAATACGAAATGTAGAGCAAATCCTTTTTTTCTTCACCATACTCTGCAATGATATTTTTATCGGCTGCTACGGACAATCCGTGTAATTTATTAATAGTAGCGCTGGCTTCCTCACCCAAGATGACGTTGCTTAGTTTAAAATTACCCAAATTTTTTGGTACGTCTATCTCAGGTTGCTCCTGGCAACCATTAATAAGAAGTGAAGATAATATTAAGAGAAAAAGAATTCGTTTTACTATATACATCATTTTTTAATTTTTTGCCTGCTTTACAAAATCGCCTAATAAAATATAGAAAATTATTTCGTGAAATTCGCCATAATTGGTGCAATTCGTGGAAAACCTTGCCTTTTGTCTTTTTTCTTAATTCATCGCTGCGGCGCTGCGAGAAATTTTTCAGGCGATAAAGATCCCGGCACAGCTTCCTCAGCATGGTATGAACTTCGAACAAGCGGTCCTGATTCCACATGGGTGAATCCCATCTCGAGCCCTAACTCCTTAAGGTCGGCAAACTCCTCGGGTCGATAATAACGCTGAAGTGGATAATGGGCCTTCGTCGGAGGCAGATATTGCCCGATGGTAAGAATTTTACAGCCAACTTCACGTAAATCGGTCAACACCTCGGCGATTTCTTCAAAGGATTCACCAACCCCTACCATAATACCGGATTTGGTTACCGCGCCCGATTCATTTGCCCATTTTAAAACCTGTAAAGATCTTTCATATCCGGCCTGTACACGCAAAGCCTTCTGAAGCCTTTTTACCGTTTCAAGATTATGGTTCAGGATATTCGGATTTGAATCGAGAACGATGTTGAGACTTTCCCGGTCACCCTTTAAATCAGAAATTAATGCTTCCACCGAACAATCCGGCCGGATAGTTTTAATTCGCCTGACTGTTTCAGCGACAATAAAAGCACCGCCATCTTTTAAATCGTCCCTGGCCACCATGGTAAGAACAGCATGTTTTAACCTCATCTTTCTGACGGCCTCGGCAATTCGTCGGGGTTCATCCAGGTCATAGTACTGTGGTTTTCCAACCTTTATATTACAGAAGGTACATGATCGTGTACAGACATCCCCAAGAAGCATAAAAGTAGCCGTACCCCGGGACCAGCATTCTCCCAGGTTGGGACACCGGGCACTCTCACAAACCGTATGGAGTTGTTTGTTATCAATGAGATGACGAATATCACGAAAGGTGCTACCAGAACCAAACTTTACCCGTAGCCATTCCGGTCTACGCAATGATTCGTTCTGTGCAATATTTAATGGATTCGTTTTTGGGGGCATTTTATTTGATTATTTCATTTCTCGCAGCGGCGCGGCGAAGTAACGCAACGATTTATTATCTTATTTTTAAATTTTTATAAAATTGCTATTTCAGTGTCAATCAACGTATTAGAAAATATTAAAATAAACTTTGCGTCCTTTGCGCCTTCTCTGCGTCTGCGTTAAAAATCCTTTTCCCGTTTAACTATTCATGGATGTATAATATTTCCATTATGATCTTTGGTTGTCCCGCTGATTTTCAATCCTCAATGGTCAATTATCAATTTCTTGCTAGAACCTCACCAGGGCTGAGGCCCATGTAAATCCGCTTCCAAAAGATGCCAGGCAGACTAAAGAACCATCTTTGATTTTCCCCTCTTCAATAGCTTCGCTTAATGCAATCGGGATGGAGGCAGCGGTGGTATTGCCATATTTTGCAATATTACTATAGACTTGTTCTTCGGTTAGGCCTAGTTTCATACGTACCGCATCTGTGATACGCTGGTTAGCCTGATGGGGAATAACCAAATCAATTTCACTTTTTTCAATTCCGGCTGATTCAATCGCTTCTTCGATAACCTCAGGAAACCTGGTTACGGCATGTTTAAAGACATGGCGTCCATTCATATAAGGATAGATACCAAGCTCATCAACAATCTCATGAGTCAGCATGGGTTTTCTACAACTCCCCGGCAGTTCTTGCCAAAGTTCCTTTGCATAGCGTCCATCTGCATGCATATGGGTGGTGAGAATACCTTTATTATCCTCGTTCGTCCGTGAAACAACTGCTGCACCGGCACCATCACCAAAGATAACTGCAATATCTCTGCCTTCAGTCGTAAGGTTTAAACCGCGTGATTGAACTTCTGACCCCACTAATAATATATTCTTATACACACCTGTTTTTATAAACTGGTCTGCAATGGATAATCCATAGACAAAACCACTGCACTGATTGCGAATATCAAGGGCTCCAATACCCGCCAAGTCAAGTTTTTCCTGCAACAGACAACCTGTTCCGGGAAGATAATGTTCAGGGCTCAATGTTGCAAAAATAATAAAATCAATATCCTGGACCTCTAATCCAGCATTTTCAATGGCTCTTCTGGACGCTCTTTCGGCCAGATCTACATTATTATCTTTATCATCGATCCAGCGTCTTTCCTTAATACCGGTACGCTCCTGGATCCATTCATCAGAAGTCTCTATTATTTTTTCTAATTCAAAATTGGTGACAATATGTTCTGGTACGTAATGACCGACACCGGATATTTTTGCTCGATACATGGTTTCCTCTCTTTAGCAATAATGCAACAATTATTGTCAAAATATACGAGTAATGCAATTTATATCAAAACATTATTGCCCCTTCAGATAGTACGCGAGACTGGAATAAATTGCGGTCATTTGAATATTTATCTGTTGAAAGTTTGAATACAATCAAATAAGCCATGGTAGATCATCTTCAGAACTTAGATAATTTATAGCCAAAAACTTTGTTTTTTCCGCCTGGCGGATCGCCTTGGGAGATTAGCAAAAATTTTACTAAACCGGTTAATTTTTTTACCGCAAAGTTCGCAAAGATTAAATAAAATTTTTTAAAATATTAATAAAAGCCTTGCGTGCTTAGCGAATCCTTTGCCCGCCCGCCTATATTTGGCGGGGGCAGGTCATTGCGGTTAAGTAATCCGTGAAAATCCGTGTTAATCCGTGGTTAATAAAAGTTTGTTTGCAGCATCGCTGCGGTATGTATTAATCGGGTTATTATAATTCGTGGATAAAATTTTCTGCGTCTGCGAGAGTTGAATTATTCAGGTTAAGTAGATAACTCGCCTGAATTATTCACCGGATCAACGACAGTTATTTTTGCATTCTTGTCCCTGCCATTATGCCACTTTTTATATAACCAGGCAAACACAACAATACCAAGCAAATCGGCAATAAAATCATAAATACTCGCATCGCGTCCCTGCACCCAAAACTGATGAAATTCATCGGTTAAGGCATAAATAATGCATATAAAAAGCGTGATCTGAAAAAACTTCTGCCGGCGTTCGCTATTCTGGAAATGATGAAGTCCCCTTGCAACCAACCATCCCAGAACGCCAAACGCGCTAAAATGAAGGACCTTATCTGACCAGGTAATACCAAAATCGTGCAATTCTATATGGCTCATTGAAGATTGGATAAAAATGGCAGCCATTAATACCTGCCAGGGTAATTGATACTTAAGATATTTTTTTAATTTAGAATCCAATTTACCTTCAACTTTCTTCTATAAATTTTTTTTAATTATATTACAAAAAACGGTCAAAACTTAGACAAATCATCATTGAAAACAAAAATTATTATATAATGAAGGAATAAATAGTGACTCAGATCACGTACAGAATTATGAGCGGAATACTTAAATAAATCATTTCGTTGACGATAATATAAATTGAAAGAAATTTTTGAGTTTATTATATTAAAGCGAATAATTAAAAGGTGAATAAAAATTATAGAGCAAGTTAACACAGATTAAGGTGTTGTTTTTATAGGGCATGTAGATTTTCAATCTCATATAGAATACGAGCTAAAGTTTATTTATAGATCATTAGAATTCGTCAGATGAGTGAAATAAAGAAAAAAATATTTGAACTGAAATTTTCCAGCGATACAATATATCTGGAAAAGGTCGAAAAATTGAGTACCAAAGTTGCTCGATACGCCCTCCTCAGTGAAAGTGAAAATGATGATCTCGGAATTGTAACGACAGAATTGGTTAATAATGCCATACATCATGGGAATAAAAATGATCCGAGCAAAATGGTAAAGATTGTTTTTACCGTTGAGAGTGATAAACTTGAGCTGAGAATCTTCGATGAAGGTAATGGATTTGATCCGGATAAATTGAAAGATCCACTGGCACCTGAAAATCTTTTTAGTGAAAGCGGCAGAGGTATCTTTCTTATTAGAAATTTGATGGACAGTCTCGACTTCGAATTCACGGATTCAGGGACGGAAACGATCGTTACCAAAAACTTGCGCTAATACCTGCCTAAATCTTGAATTATTCACCACAACACGGAGCATCACTAACAAGTAAAAAGGTATCCCGCCCTATCTGTCTCCTTCCCGTCGGCAGGTCGGGGTTAAATCCTCCAGGATTTTAAAAATAAAAGAAAAAAATTGTGGAATTCGTCAAAATTCGTGGAATTCGTGGAAAAAAATCGTAGCGTCGCTGCGTGAAATGAATTACCTGGTTTAGTTAAAATTCATGTTAAACAGCAGGATATGAATAAACAAAAAACAGTTGTGGTTGCGATGAGCGGTGGTGTGGATAGTTCTGTTGCGGCCCTTCTCCTGCACGAGCAGGGTTATACGGTAATTGGCATCACAATGAAGTTGTGGGACTACGAACAGGTTGGTGGAAATATCAATCAGGAGAGTGGATGCTGTTCTTTATCTTCCTTCAATGATGCCAGAGAAATTTGTGTCTCCATGGGAATTCCCCACTATATTCTTAATTTTAGCCGGGAATTTCATCAGGAGGTGGTCGGGGATTTTATCGATGAATACCTGGCTGGAAGAACCCCTAACCCATGTGTGCAGTGCAATACCAAAATAAAATGGAAAACCCTGGTTGACAAAGCACAGGAACTTGGTGCTGATTATATTTCCACCGGGCACTATGCCCGCACAATGTTCAATTCGTCAAGGAACCGGTACGAACTACTACGGGCCAGGGACAAGAATAAAGATCAATCCTATGCCTTATGGGGAATCCGTCAATCCAGTCTGGCCAGAACGATATTTCCTCTGGGTCATCTAACGAAACCGGAAGTTCGCGAATTAGCCCGCAAATATAATCTTTCCACTGCAGAAAAAAAAGAAAGCCAGGAAATCTGTTTTATCCCGGACAATAACTATCACCGTCTCCTTAGATCGGTGCACCCGGATCTTGACAAAAGAGTGGGAAAGGGTACGATGGTTGATATTGAAGGAAATGTCGTCGGCCAACATCAGGGATATCCCTTCTACACTATCGGTCAAAGAAAAGGCTTAGGAGGTGGGTTTTCCGAACCCGTCTATGTCATCAATATAGATGTAGAAAAAAATAATATTACCATTGGTAATAAAAAAACCTTGTATTGCCAAAAATTTATAGCAGATCAGGTTAATCTGATCAGCTTTGAGAAAATCGATCAGCCAACCGAAGCGCAAATAAAGATTCGCTATAACGATGACGGACATCCTGGAATTATATATCCCCTGGAAGATGATAAAGTTCGAATAGAATTCGAAAAACCCCAGTTGTCTGTAACCCCCGGCCAATCGGCTGTTTTCTATTCCGGTGAGACATTAATCGGAGGGGGCATCATCGAGAGACGATACGATTTGAAAGGTTAACACCTGAGAGAGTACTAACAATCATGAAACTATTCTAAACCCATATCGTTTAATAAAAAAAAGGTTGACATTGAGTCATTCACTTAATACTTTCTAAATATTTATATATAGTAAAGGATTAATAGATGAAATCTTTGAGATACATCCTACTTTTACTTATTATTTTGCCGGCACTGGGATTTGCACAATTAAAAACGAATATCAGCAAACCGAATATTTCGCAAACCCTTGAAACAAACCGGAATAAAGATGCTTTTACAGGCTTTCTTGATCCTTCCCGCTTTCATATGAGCCATAGTCTTTCCATGTCCTATATGTCATTCGGTGGTGGCGGCGCAGTTGTAAACAGTTATATTAACACTTTGCATTATAAATTCTCAGATGATTTATTTCTGACTACCAATCTGGGTATTATGAATACCCCTTATAGCACTCTGCCGGGCAACGAAAACCAGAACGGTTATGAATTTTTTGGTGGTGCAGAACTGAAATATTATCCGACTAAGAATTCTGCAATATATTTGAGAATAGAAAAAATGCCTGGATTATATTCAGGAAATTATTACAACCGGTACGGTAGTCCCTATGGCCGCCCCTACGGCAGTTTTTTCAACTACACACAACCCGACTGGTAAACATTAGATAAACAAAGCTATTTAACATCAGCCTTCTTCTCTATTCCTATTGTTTTATAGGCCTGGCTTAGTTGAAAAGCTCCAAAATATAACCACAAAGTTCCCCAAGTAGACACTCCCAAGGGATGCCTTTGGCAAAAGCTCACAAAGAAAAAATAATTTATAATAACTTGGTGTTCTTCGAGCATTCTTCGTGCACTTCGTGGAAAAAAAGCTACTCTCGGTATTTTGTTATTTTCGCCTGGCGAATCGCCTCGGGAGATTAGCAAAATTTTTGTGTCATCCTGGAAGGATCTTCCAACGTGCAGATTCGATTTCGACAAGCAGGAAGATTCCTACGGAATGACAGAAGAGAAATTTCCATTTGATTGCAGCATCGGCTGCGGTATGAATTAATCAGGATAATTAATTAATTTTGATTAGAAATAGATATCATATTAAATTGCAGTTTTGTATATATAGAAGTTAAAACCACTTCAATCTAATAATAAATGGCAAACTCTTGCGTAGAAGAAGAAGACAGTCAACCCAGATAATTCGTAAAAAAAGTTTTCAGGATTCTCCTGTAAGCTCCTATGTGCCGCCACCTAAGTCCGGTGGCGGAGGACGTAAAGTATTGTACTTTTTCTTAACGATTTCTTTTTTAGCTCTTATCAGCTATTACCTTTACGATTTAAGTTTTATTCAGGATAGGTTTGCCGATCAGAAGCAGATGGTTGACGAAGAAAGTACGAGTCTAACGGCTGATGATACATCCGCAGATATGCAATTGCAGAAGCAACCTACACCATTTGAACATAAAATTCAGGTCGAAATTTTAAACGGATGCGGGAAAACCGGTGTCGCAAAAATATTTCAAAGATATCTTCGCGATCAGGGATTTGATGTGGTAAACACAGAAAATTATGTAAAAAATAGTAGAGTTTTCTGGCAGGTAGAGAAGTCATTTGTGATTGACCAGATTGGTGTGGAAGAACAGGCAAAAACGGTGGCAAAATCACTCGGTATTCCCTTAGAATATGTTGAAAGCAGACAAAATGCAAATGCCATATACGACGTGAGTGTTGTTATTGGAAAGGATTATAAAAATCTTATATCACAATAGTCAATAACAGAATTCATTAAGTCAGGATAAATTCTGATATCCCCTCGTAGATATCTTGCATAAGTCCCGTATTACTCATGCTTGTTTCTCTGCGACTTTATTAATCGAACCACTAAACTTAAAATTAATCTACATGGAAGCAAAAATATTAGCCTATAAAATTGCCGACCTGGCCTTAGAAAAAAAAGCGAAACAAATTATAGTCATTGATCTGGAGGGGGTGAGCAGCATCTCGGACTTTTTTGTGCTAATGAGTGGTGAATCAGATACCCAGGTCAAGGCCATTGCTGACCATATTTCAAAAGAGCTGAGGCGCCAAAAAATAAGGACCTATCATAGCGAGGGATTTAAATCATTAAGATGGGTACTTTTGGATTATGTTGATGTGGTTGTACATATCTTCAGACCCGAAGCGAGAGAATTTTATGGACTTGAACGTCTTTGGGGTGATGCAAAAATAGATTTAATAATGGACGGGGATGATGCAGGCTGAAACTTATATCCGTAATGAGATCGACCGCTTTCTAACCGAAAAAGGTATTAAACAGTTCTCGATTAAATTTGAGAAACCCAAACGAAAACAATTTGGCGATCTTTCTTCTAATCTGGCCATGCAATTAGCGGGCAAACTCAAAGCAAATCCCAGACAAATTGCAGAAGATATTAAATCTTTTATCCGCATTGATTCCCGGTATTTAAATAAAATTGAAATCGCCGGTCCTGGTTTTCTCAATTTTTTCCTCGCTTCAGAATCACTCTATAGCCAACTTCAGGGTATTCTAAAAGAAAAAGACGGTTATGGCCGCGCAAACATCGGTCAGGGTATAAAGACTCAGGTTGAATTTATCAGCGCAAATCCTACCGGACCATTAACCATAGGACATGGGAGACAGGCTGTCCTGGGAGATACGATTGCCCGTCTTCTGGAGGCAGTAGGATATAGCATTACCCGCGAATATTATTTTAACAATGCCGGGAGACAAATGCGGATTCTTGGTGATTCAGTCCGGTTACGTTATCTGCAGTTATTGGGCAAGGAAATTGATTTTCCAGAGGATTATTATCAGGGTGATTATATCACCGACATCGCCAAACAACTTTACGACGAAAAAGGTGACGAACTTAGTGATGAAACGGATGTAACTATATTTAAGGATAAGGCAGAACAAGAGGTTTTCAAGGATATCAAAAATACTATATCCCGCCTTCATTTTCAGATGGATACTTATTATAATGAAAAGTCTCTATACGATGAAAAAAAGATAGATGAAGTTGTAAAGCTGTTAACAGATAAAGGTCTCGTAGCCGAACGTGAAGGGGCCGTCTGGTTTCTGACCACCAAACTCGGAAAAGATCAGGATCGCGTCATCATTAAAAGTACCGGTGAACCAACTTACCGGCTTCCGGATATGGCCTATCATAGGGAGAAGTTTAAGCGTGGTTTTGAATTAATTGTTGATATCTTTGGTGCTGATCATATTGATACCTACCCGGATGTATTGTTAGCCATTGATGCCTTGGGTTATGATCCATCAAAAATCAAGGTCTTAATTCATCAATTCGTAACTCTGACAGAAGGCACTGAAAAAGTCAAAATGTCAACACGCAAGGCAAATTTTATCACCCTGGATGAATTAATGAATGAAGTTGGTGAGGACGTCACAAGATTTTTCTTTCTTATGCGCCATATGAATTCACATCTGAACTTTGACCTGACCTTAGCAAAAACCCAATCCGATGAGAATCCAGTCTATTATGTTCAATATGCTCACGCGCGGATCAGTAGTATCGTCAGATTTGGTCAGGAAAAAGGTATCACATTTGACAGCAAGGCTGAATTGTCTTTACTCAAAATGGAAGAGGAACTGTATCTTATTAAACACCTTTTGGATTTTCCGGCGACCATTAAATCAAGCGCCCTGAATTATGAACCTCACCGCCTGGTACATTACCTTATCGATACAGCGACTCTCTTCCATAAATTTTACACTGAATGTCGTGTCATTACAGATGACATGAATCTTACCCAGGCAAGGCTCGCCTTATGTGAAGCAACGAAAATTATCCTGGCAAATGGAAGTAAAATTCTTGGTATAAATGCCCCGGACCGAATGTAACAGGAGTTAACATGCATATTTTGGTAGTGGGATCAATTGCTTTCGACACTGTGGAAACACCGACCATCTCCATAGAAGATTCACCCGGCGGTTCAGCCTTATACTTTAGTAGTGCCGCGAGTTTTTTTGCGCCGGTTAATGTGGTTGGTGTTGTTGGATCCGACTTTAAATTATCCGAAATTCAATTGGGAAATGACCGGCCAATCAATTTTGACGGGCTGTATTCCGAGACCGGTAAAACTTTTCGCTGGGGAGGGCGCTACTATGAAGATCCAAACAAACGGGATACCCTGTTTACTCACCTGAACGTGTTTGAAAACTTCCAGCCAAGAATACCCGAAAGTTACCGGGAAAGTGAGATTGTGTTTCTTGCCAATATCGATCCTGATTTACAATTGCAGGTATTGCAGCAAATGACAAATCCAGCACTCGTCGTTTTAGATACGATGAATTTCTGGATCTCCGGTAAGCGAGAATCTCTTGATAAAGTAATTTCTAAAAGCAACATTATAATTGTCAATGACGAAGAAATAAAACAGCTTACAGGTGCTGTCAATCTTGTCCAGGGGGGACGGAAGGTCCTGGAAATGGGTCCGGATGTCGTCATTATAAAAAAAGGTGAACACGGTGCGATAATGATGAGCAATGATTCATATTTTGTGGCTCCGGCTTTTCCCGTTTCAAATGTTGTTGATCCAACCGGAGCAGGTGATTCCTTTGCCGGCGGCCTGGTCGGTTATCTCGCCAGGAATAGAAACTTCAACGATAATGAAATACGTAAGGCCGTTATTTATGGCAGCGTTGTGGCTTCTTTCAATGTGGAAGATTTTTCTTTTAAGCGGTTGGCGTCCTTAACCGAACACGACATGAAACAGCGGTTTGGGGCATTTAAAGAGATAACAAAATATTAATATTGTCACTTGTACTTAGGAATCAGGTCTTTGCCTCTTTCAGAGATTCATAAGGCAGTACAACGGTAAAAGTACTTCCCTTCTTTTCTTCACTATCTATCAGTAATTCTCCTTTATGGGATTCAAAGATTTCGCGGGCTAATGTCAGCCCCAGACCTATTCCCCCACCCATGAATTCTGTTTTGGACGTCATATGGTTGATAACATTTTGTACTTCGTAAAAGGGCTCAAAAACAAGTTCGAGTTTATCCTTTGGAATTCCCACACCGGTATCCGTGACTTTTACAAATAATTTCTTATTCTCCCCGGATAAGGATGATTCTAAAGATACGGCCCCTCCCTCCGGTGTGAATTTGAGCGCATTTTGCAATAATTCACGCAGAGATCGCTTTATCCTGCCCTCATCCCCTTTTATGATCACCCCTTCACTTTGAAGATTAGTGGTAAATTTTATCTTGCGGGCCTCAAAAAGAATTTTCATTTCTTTGGAAATTAACTGCAAAACATTATCAATATCAATATCCAATTCAACCATGATCTTCTTGCCATAATCGAAGGAAGATATATCATGCATCTGCTCCACAATACTGACCAGCTCCCGCATTGTCTCCATAACAATTTCAATAGCTTCATTTATTTCTTCATTACGGTTATCCTCAAGAAAATAATCAATTAACTCAATATATCCCTTTAAAATAGTGACGGGGGTACGTAATTCATGGTTGGTGATTGTTATAAATTTATCTTTTAACTCATTAAGCTCCTTCAAGCGCTGGGTCAAAGAGCGCAGTTCTTCATTTTCCCGGCGCGATTGTATCTGCTTAATACATTTCGACAGGACAATACGCACATGTTCTATGTCAATTGGCTTTACAAAGTAATCATAGGCGCCTACTTTCATAGCTTCAATGGCATTTTCGAGCGTGGCATAACCTGTAATAACAATTACTTCTATATATGGTTTCTTTTTCTTGATATATTTTAAGATCTCGATGCCATTCATTTCCGGCATATTGAGATCAGTGACAACCACATCATAGTCATTTTTGATAATTTTAGACATTCCCTCACGGCCATTTTGAACAGATTCCACCTCATAGCCGAATAAGTTCAGCATATCATCATATGATTGCCGGACCTGAGCATCATCTTCAATTACCAATATTTTAGCACTTTCCGAAGGCATATCTCTCCAATTTTCGTGGGAATTTATTTTGTGTTTTTGGGATATTTTGAAATAATATTTCTAATTCTCTCCATTTCCTGATTTACGCTATTCAAATAGCGCCTGGCCTTAGGATCTTCTGTGCTGGTAGTTTCATGGAGCAAAAACAATGAAGTACTTAATACATTTAATCGCGTTCTGAGCTCCTCAATCATCACATTGTATTCATTGATGATATCGTCACTGTTTCCGCCTGCATACTCACTATTGATATTTTCTGCGTGAACTGCCAATTAAGCCTTCCTTCCCTACTAAAATTCCACCATAGCAGTTTTTGTTTTCTATCATCATCGGTAGAATATCTACTTTTTAAAGTATTATCGTACCTTTTTACTTAAATCTTGAAAAGAAATGAATTATTTTTTGATGGATAAAAGGCTGATTTCGGAATTTGGAATTGGGAATTGGGAAATTAGGAGGATGAGATTTCATATTTTTTTAGCTTAGACATAAAGGTGCTGCGGTTTATTTTAAACTTTTGAGCGGTTCTGGCTTTATTGCCCCTGTTTTTCTCCAATTCCGATAAAATCAATTCCTTCTCATAGGATTCTACTGCGCTCATCAAACCATCTTCCTCGTTATATTCAACGACGGCTGTTTGCTTCCTGGTAATAGTATCCGGAAAGTCATTCATCGTCAGGACCTTGTTTTTACTGAGGACAATAGCTCTCTCCATGTAATTTTCCAATTCACGGATATTCCCGGGCCATTCGTGTTCTTCCAGAGCACGTATGACATCCGGTTCAATTTTAACGATATTCTTTTTGTATACTTCATCAAATTTTTCAAGGAAGTGAGAAACGAGTAATTCAATATCATCTTTGCGTTCTCTTAAATGGGGAACATAGATGGGGATTACATTGAGACGATAATACAAATCCTGCCGGAAGGTTCCCTCACGAATCTTCTCTTCCAGATTTTGATTTGTCGCCGCAATAATCCTCACATCAACTTTCAGGGTTTCCGATCCACCAACCCGCTCAAATTCCCCTTCCTGCAACACCCGCAGGAGTTTCACCTGCATATTGGGAGAGATCTCACCAATCTCATCTAAAAACAAGGTCCCCCTATTGGCAAGTTCAAAGCGTCCCACTTTATCTTTGATAGCACCGGTAAAGGAACCTTTGACATGACCAAACAATTCAGATTCCAGCAATGTTTCTGCTAAAACAGCGCAATTTAATTTGATAAACGGTTTATTTACATTCGGACTGTTATAGTGAATCGCATTGGCAATTAACTCTTTTCCCGTTCCATTCTCGCCCTGGATCAATACAGTTATTGAAGTTGGGGCCACATCATGGATAAGTTTGAACAGTTCATTCATTTTCTCGCTTTTTCCAATAATGCTCTTAACATTAAAACGATTGGCCAGCCTGCTTTTAAGATACTGATTTTCTTTTTCCAGGTTTTTAAGTTGAGCAATGGTTTCCACCTTAGCCAGAATTTCGTCCAGGCGCAAAGGCTTTAGAATATAGTCTTTTGCACCCATCTTTATGGCTTCAACCGCTGTTTCGATGGTCCCATGAGCCGTAACCATAATGACAGGTATATTAGAATAATTTTTACTTATTACCTTGAGCAATTCCATACCATCCATATCCGGCATTCGGATATCAGTGATAACCATATCCGGTTCATCTTCCCGGATAACCGTTAATGCCTCCACACCATTAGTTGCTGTCAAAGGCTCATAGCCACGGCTTTCAAACAACTCACACATGAGTTCCAGTACATCAACTTCATCATCAACGACCAGGATTTTTGTTTTCACTTACGATTCCTCATCATAATTTTTGATTTGTTCTTGATATAGTCCTCTCCCATAGAGACACGGAAATTATATCCACGAATTACACGAATTCTAACAAATTACGCGAATTAATTTAAGTCACTTAAAGAATTCTTTTATATTATGAATCTCTAATATAATTCAAAAGAAGTCTCAATTTACTTGCTGTTAAGAATCGGGTTGTATTTTTTTGAGAAATTAATTAATAATAAAATTCGTGAAATTCGTCTATAATTAGTGTAATTCGTGGATAAGGTCTTTGCGCCTCCGTGTGAGAACTAAATTATTCAGATATTCTCCCTGAGATGAATGAATTGGCCAGATCAATCCTCCTTACAACGGTCTCTTCACCTAAAATAAACATCACATCGAAAATTCCCGGACTTACGGTCCGCCCGGTCAGAGCCAGACGTAATGGATGGATGAGTTCTCCGGCCTTGATCCCCAGGTTATCGGCCTGCTCCCGTACTACGCGTTCAATATTTTCCGTATCAAAAGGGGATAATCCATATAAATTAGTCCTGATCTGTTCAAGATATTTCAAGGATTTCCCATCGGAAAAGTATTTGACTATGCCTTTCTCCTCATAATCTGCCGGATCCTTAAAAAAAAAGGTGCAGGACTCATATATCTCCGGAATTGACTGCGCCCTGGTTTTTACCAGATCTATCAGATTCTCAAATGCACTTTCTTTCTCAATAATTGTTTGTTTCTCGTCCTTCTGAAGGAATGGCTCTATGAGTCTTATCAGAGATTTTGATGATTGTTGTGAAATATATTTCCCATTCATCCATTTGAGTTTATTTTCATCAAAAATGGCGTTCTTTTTATTGATCCTGTCAAGAGAAAAAATGCTAATCAACTCATCACGCGAGAATACTTCTCTGTCATCACCGGGCGACCAGCCGAGTAAACATAAATAATTTAATAAGGCATCGGTCAGGTATCCCCTGTCCCTGAATTCCTCTATCGAACTAGCCCCATGTCTTTTTGAAAGCCGCGCACCATTCGAACCATGGATGAGCGGAACATGGCCAAAATCCGGCACAGGCCAGTCCAATGCTTTGTAGATTAAAATTTGCTTGGGCGTATTGGAAAGATGATCATCTCCTCTGATCACATGGGTGACGCCCATCTCATGATCATCAACGACCACAGCCAAATGATAAATAGCCGTCCCATCCGAACGTAATATCACAAAATCATCCAGTTCCGCATGTTTGACAGCGACTCGACCCCTGATACGGTCAATAAAGACTGTTTCGCCTTCCCCGATGCGCAGCCTGAGTGCAAATGGATCTCCGGCATCCAGTCTTTTCCTGACCTCATCTGCATCCAGTTTGTCACATCGTCCGTCGTATAAAAATGCTTTTTTTTGTGATTCAGCCCTTATTCGCTCCTCTTTTAACATTTCCGGGGTACAGAAACAACGGTAGGCTTTTCCACCCTCCAGAAGTTTTTGAGCAATATGGGCATACTTATCGCCCCGTGAACTCTGATAAACAGGTTCACCATCCCAATCCAAGCGGAGCCATTCCAGGCTTTTTAAAATTTGTCCGATTGATTCATCAGTCGACCGTTTTGTATCAGTATCCTCAATGCGAAGAAGGAATTTACCGCCACAACCTCTGGCTAAAAGCCAGTTAAAAATAGCCGTTCTTGCACCGCCCACATGCAAAACACCTGTTGGACTGGGAGCAAAACGATATATATTGTCTGTTTTTTTATCCATTTTATCACATTGTGTATGAATTTTCGCCTCACTATGAGAACTCTGTCGCAAATTTCAACACAATTTACATCTCTGGCTGAAATAATGCAAGGTATGAGATATTTGGATTTTATAATTATCTACTCTAATTTCTAAAGATTAATGAAAAATATAGAATCAGTATACTAATACATTATTTTTATGAACACATCGTCTGGTAACCCGGAGCCGTTAGGCACCTCGATAATTGGAGATTGCATCAACTTTGCTATCCACGCCCGCCCTATACAAGCGATTTCTTTATTAATTTATCAGGAATCCGCACCGGCTGAAACTATTGAAATTCCACTCAGCACATCCCGGAATCGTACAGGAAATATCTGGCACATTCAGATAAAAGACTTACCCGAATCTTTTTCTTACAATTACAGAATTTCCCCTGCCTCATCGGAATCAATGGTTATAAATGATCCTTATACCAGAATCTTTACGGGTAGAAACCAATGGGGATCTTCTGAAAAAACCTTGCCGGTTTACTGCTGTTTGCATACGGAAAATACCTTTAACTGGGAGAAGGATGCTCCCCCTCTCATTCCCATGTCTGATACAATTATTTACGAGATTCATCTGCGCGGCTATACGCGGCATCACTCTTCAAAAGTGGAGGCCCCCGGTACATTCAGAGGTTTAGTTGAAAAAATCCCTTACTTAAAATCTCTGGGTATTACGACCGTCGAGCTTCTGCCCATTTTCGAATTTGATGAAACCTTAATCGAACGACGAAATCCGTTTAATGGTGAACGACTGTTTAATTTTTGGGGATATGATCCGCTGGGATATTTTGCCCCCAAAGCATCCTATGCATTTGACGCTGCCATGGATGGCCCGGTTAGAGAGTTTAAAGAAATGGTGAAAGAAATTCATCGTTCAGGTCTGGAAGTCATTCTGGATGTTGTCTATAATCATACCGGGGAAGGAGCACAGAATGGCCCCACTTTCTCTTTTCGTAGACTGGATGAATCCGTCTATTACATGATTGATCAGGCCGGACATTACCAAAACTTTACCGGCTGCGGAAATACGCTAAATTGTAATCATCCCCTGGTACAAAATATGATTCTTGAATCCTTGCAATACTGGGTTAAAGAAATGCATGTGGATGGTTTCAGGTTTGACCTCGCCTCAATTCTGACCCGGGGCGAAGACGGATCGGTACTAGAAGATCCCCCTATTCTAAAAAAGATTAGCAACGATCCCATCCTCTCGAAAACAAAATTGATTGCAGAGGCCTGGGATGCTGGTGGTTTATATCAGGTTGGATCCTACCCCGGGGGAAAGCGCTGGGCCGAATGGAATGATAAATTTCGCGATACCATTCGCCGCTATGTTCGTGGTGATGAAGGCATTGTACCCGACCTGGCCACAAGAATCGCCGGTAGTTCTGATCTTTTCCTAAATAGCAATCGCTCGCCCGGCCATAGTATCAATTTCATCACCTCCCATGACGGATTTACCCTGAATGATCTGGTTTCCTTTAATAACAAACGTAATAAAATGAACGGAGAAAACAACCGTGATGGAATGAATGAAAATTATAGCTCTAATTATGGCAAAGAGGGGCCATCCCCGGACAAGCAAATCATTGATTTGCGAAACAAACAAATGAAAAATATGGCATGTTTACTCCTGCTATCGCAGGGAACACCCATGATTGTTGCCGGAGATGAATTTGGACGCACGCAACAGGGGAACAATAATCCCTACTGTCAGGATAATGAAATCAGCTGGATCGATTGGCAACGATTGGAGGAAAATGCAGATTTATTCAGATTTTTTAAAGTACTAATAGAATTTCGAAAATCACATCCTTCCCTGAGCAGATCAAGTTTTTTTGAAGAGAATTCTTCCGGAAAATCTGATATCTGCTGGTATGATACACATTTAAATCCTCCTCAATGGTCAGCACGACTATATTCACTTGCCTTTCATTTGCCTGGGGGTGAAAAGGATTCAAACCTATATATTATATCCAATAGCGCTAAAAAGATTCAATATTTTCAATTGCCGGATCTTACCAGGGAATATTTTTGGGCTTTGAGTGTTGATACCGCGAAAGATTCACCGGAAGATATTTTTACCGTCGGAGAGGAGAGCCGGATAGAAGATCAAAGACAATATCAGGTTATGGCACAATCTACCGTTGTGCTGGTTGCGAAAAAGTCTTAACTGCCAGCTCAAGAAAAAATCTCTGCCTGCGACATGTCACTTTTTACTTCTACCGGTAGAAATAATTTTTTTTAGAAGGGAGAATTCCTGTTCGAAGTTTGGGGTAAAAATATTTTGTCCAAGATTATTTTCAATATCGGCAATTCGCCAGAACTTTCCAAAAATAATCTCATCTGTATTTATTTTAAACGGTCCGTTTGCAGTCATTTTGAAAGTATGGACTAATTCACTCTCATATTCATCGCGCATAATATACTGATAGAGCGCTTGATAGTACTGCACATCGACACCTAATTCCTCCCGGGCTTCCCTTCTTAATGCAGTTATAATATCCTCACCACTATCCACATGCCCACCAACAGAGGTATCCCATTTACCCGGTTGTACGTCTTTCGAGAAGGATCTCTTTTGAAGATAAAGCTGACCTTGCTTATTAAAGACATGAAGATGAACCACCGGATGGAGTAATTGTGGATTACCATGGACAGCACTCCTGGGTGCTTTGCCGATAATTTTCCCCTGTTCGTCGACCAGATCAAACCACTCTTCCGCTTCAGTTCCAACCACGACCGGCGCCGGACGTCTTAGCCTGAAATATATCCATTGACCCAGAAAAACCAATCCGAAGATGATATAAAACAAACCGCCGGAGATAAATGCCCAGGCTTCTTTACTCATATAGTAAGCGGAATAGATGACAAATACGACATGCGCGCTGATTACAAAGAAAAGTAAACGTGTCATTTTGCGCATCATCTTCATCTGAAGGTCATTAACCGGCAGATCCTTCATATAACGTTTGCCCATCATCAGCAGCAGAGGTTTATTGGAAAATGCATGGATACCAAGCATGAGGATGAGGATTAATTCTATAAGGGCTGGTTTTAGTTTAAAAAAGATTTCGTTTTCAAGTATAATTGAAATTCCACCCAGGATGACAATCAATCCTACGTCAAATAAAATAAATGATTCTACACGCCTGTGTTTAATATAAAAGTAAACGAATTCGGCTATTCCCACTATAATGGCAGCCATAAGACCGATTCTTGTCCCAAACAGCTCATCTGCGATGATAAAGATCAGGAGCGGAATAAAGCCTATTGTAAAATTCTTTAATAGTTCTTTTTTGTTAAATGTATCAGGTATCATATTTGTGGTTTCGTTTGTAGAGATGTTCCGCCGGTTGAAAATCCCGTTTCTCGGGGGAAATTTCTATAAAAATATACATTGTGTGCAAACACTGATTACAGATAAGTTAAAACACAGTATTGTTAATATCAGCTATAATTCAAAATATCTGAAAATCTTAAAAAAGTCAATAAAAGGTCAAAACATCAAATATAAAATGGTCGGCTAAAGGTTTAAAAGTTGTTATAATATCCTGTAAGAACTTTCGCTAGCTACGGATCAGGACCGATTTGTGCAAAATAAAATTTGTAAATAGAGGGCAATTGGATTTGTACACGAAAAATATTCTTTTTATATTTGAGTTTGCTAATTGTAGGCTGTTTCGGATATAAGAGGATATTTTGATACCAATTAATATTAAAGAATTAAAAGAGCAGGTCTCTGAGGTAATTTTTAAGCAGGGTCTGGAATATTATAAAAATAATAAAGTAAAAATCACCAACTGGGATAATTCATCGGTAATTGCCTCCGTATTCGATGAGCATCCATACGTGGTTAGATTAAGTTCTGATGAACGTTCATTTGAAGCTGTCTGCACTTGTTCGTTTAGTCATATTTGCAAACATGCTGTGGCTGCAGCATTAGCGATTATCGAAGATCATGTACGTGAAGATGATCTGGTGGAGGGAACAAATTGGCGGGAATATTTTGAAAAACAAATCGCCATTCAGCAGGTCAACGATGATTTTTCTCAGGAAGTTCGCTGGAAGTTAATTTACGTAATCCACATTCTTGAAAATTACTGGAATCTGAAGCCGATAAAAGTATATATGAAGAAGGACGGTACCTATGGCCGGATTCAGGAACCATCCTTTAATGAGCTCTCTCTGCAAAATGTCTTTAATACCGCTGGTGATCTGATCGCTATTTCCTACCTTGAACGACTGCAGTCCCAACAATCGTCAACTTATTACCGGGGAAAACTCGAGGCCTCTTACATGAAGTTCGGCCTTAATGCCGGTGAAATGTTTAATTTGCTGCAAAACAGCGAAATCCATTTAAAAAATGAAGACGGGTCAATCGGACAGCGCATTCGTTTCGGGCGTAAACCCTGGCGGTTGATATTCCGCCTGGAAGAAAGCAACAACCATTATCAATTCCAACCTTATTTCATCCGTGGTGAAGAGGAACTAAAGGTTGACGAGAACATCAAAATAATCACCACCAAACCCATCTGGTTTTTCCGGGCAGGCAAATTGTATACCTGCCCCTTCCCTTTCTCTTATGATTATCTTAAATCTTTTATCGAGGAAGGGATGCAGGTAACCTTATCCAAGGACGAATACCAAACTTTCATCTCCGATTACCTTGCAAAACTGCCAATATTTCCTTACCTGGAATTTCCGGAGGGTATTGCAGTCCAGGAGCTTAATGATGTCACATCCAAACGTATTTACCTGGAAGAAATTGAGGATCAATTAGTCGTAACCCTTTCAATCATCTATGACCAGATTGAGGTACCCCTTAACCAACCGACAGACCAGTTTCTGCATTACGATAAAAAGAACAATCAAATTATTCGTGTGCGACGAGATCGGGTTACCGAAGATAAAATTCGCAACGAAGTTGTCGAAAGCAATATTATGGAGGATTCTCCCGGCCTTTTTTATTCAAACTGGGAATCCGCCTTAGAATGGTTATTTGAGGGATTACCGGTACTGGTTAAAAACGGTTTTGAAGTAATGGGTGAAGAGTCATTAACGCGGCTCCGGGTGAACCGGAAAAAGCCAAAAATGAGTATGTCTCTATCCTCAGA